>Ga0207770_100289_pt1 | contig 31683 bp, 26 predicted proteins | sample A23E2SouthBayCA_FD_187729 | JGI IMG/M metagenome (GOLD analysis project Ga0207770, IMG submission 187729) | Aerobic enrichment media microbial communities from Eden Landing Ponds, California, USA - A23 E2 (SPAdes) | ecosystem: Environmental > Aquatic > Marine > Unclassified | place: Emeryville... | reverse complement strand
GGTCGCTGCGCTCCCTGCGGGTACTGCGTGGCGGTTTCGCCGCCACGACAAACGGTCGGGGGCCGATGGCCCGCGACCCGCCACTCGCGGCAAAAACATGGTCTTGCCGAGCGAAGCGAGGCAAGGCCCGGTAGAGCAAGCTCTACCGGTGGTGAAAAAGGCCGGACGGCGCGCTCGCTCCGCTCACTCCGTTTCCCGTTCGCATCGAGGTGCTCACTTCGCTCGCACCTCGCACCGCTCGGCGGACGTTCGAGTGGTAAGTACTTCCCCCGCACTGAACACACGACCCAGTCAGGACCCGGCGGCCGATCAGTCGGCGGCTTCCCCTTCCCGGCGCGGGGTCCGGCGACCGCCGAGCGTGTACACCCACAGGAGCGCGAGGCCCAGCAGGTAGGCGGCCGCGACGGGCAGCGCGAGCACCAGCATCGTGAGCAGACTCGACGGAGTCACGAGCGCGGCGAAGACGACGATGGCCATGACGACGGTCCGCCAGCGGTCGAACATCGTCGTGAACGTGACGAGTCCGCCCCGGTGGAACAGGAGCATCGTCACCGGGATCTCGGCGAGCAGGCCGATGCCCACCGTCGTGAACACGACCAGCCAGCCGAAGTTGTTGATCCGGTAGCTGATTATCATGCTCGCCTCGACGGCGTCCTGGGCGAGATAGGAGATGATCGCCGGCGCGACCACGAAGAATCCCAGCGCGCTCCCGCCGACCAGCCCCACGAGGAGGGTCACGGCCCAGACCACGAGGACGCGCCGGTCACCGCCGACGAGGCCACGCTCCTTGAGCCGGGGCCACACGTAGTAGAGTATCAGCGGGAGCGTCGCCACGATCCCCAGGAGCGTCGAGAACTTGATCGAGAAGATGAGCGCCTCGACGGGGTGTAGCGTCACGATGTCGACCTGTGCGGCCTGGGCCTCTGGCATCCGACTGAGAAACGCCTCGCGGATCTCGCCGATGCCGCCCCGGTAGAGGTAGATGAAGGTCCCGGCCATCACCAGCGCGAACAGCCCGACGATCCGGAAGGCTCTGGAGGTGAGACTCTCCAGGATGAAGGCGATGTCGTAGTAGTAGCCGCCGATGTCTTCCTCGGTGGTCTCGTCGTCGGTAAAGGAGTTGACGACGCCCGTTGTCGTCGACGCCATCGCGCCGCCCGATTCGTCCTCGGTCGCGCCGCCCTCGGCCTCTTTCTCCTCTTCGAGGCGCTCCTGGACCTCGTCGTAGCGGTCGAGGATCGCCTGGGCCTTCTCCGGGTCGTCCCGGTCGTGGAGCGCCTCGCGGGCGAGTTCGGTCGCCTCGCCCTCGTTCATGTCCTCGAACCGTTCCGGGGGCGTGACGCCGATAGCCGAGGCATCCAGCGACATGAGGTCGATGTCCGCGGGCGACCCGCGGGCCTCGTAGGGGTCGCGGGCCGCCTCCAGCGCGCGGGCGGCGAAGACGAACAGGACGATGCCTGCGGCGACGGCGGCGACGGCGGCGGCGACGATGCCCGTCGCGACCTGCGGGTCCAGTCCCGTCGCCGTGCCCAGCGTCGGGAACGGGCCGACGCGGTAGTCCGCGGGTAGCTTGCCGAGGAGTTTGTTGAGCGTCGGGATCGCACCGCGGCGGAAGACGAAGTACGTCACGGCGCCGGCGACGAGGGCGACGGCTGCCAGCTGGTTCCAGTGGGCGCGGGCGACTCGCGAGAGTTCGAGTTCGTCCGTCGAACGGCGCAACAGTTGCGCGAAGCGGGCGAGCGAGAGACTGAACCCGTAGAGGATGATGAGCGGGACCGCCCACATGATCTGGGTGATCGGGTCCGGCGGCGAGAACAGCGCGCCGAAGACGAAGATGGCAACGACGGCGTGGCGCCACCGGTCGCGAAACGCCTCGTAGCTGACGATCCGCAGGTACGAGAGGGTGCTCATCACCAGCGGCAACTGGGCGGCGATACCGAAGGAGAGCCCGAGGAAGGCGATGAACTGCGTCCACTTGACGATCGACCACGAGGGCTGGAGGCCGGCGTTGACGGCGTTGCCCGCCAGAAAGCCCAGCATGACGGGGAAGAAGACGTAGTACGAGTAGGTGATCCCGCCGGCGAACAGGACGGCCGAGAGGACGGCGGGGAAGACGAGCTTCCAGCGGGGGACGTCCTCGGCGGGCCACCAGCCCCGAGCGCGCAGTGCGTCCCGACCGTAGTAGACGATCACGGGGATCGTGATGAGGACGCCGACGAACAGGCCGATCTTGGCCTGCAGGAGGATGACGTCGAAGGGTGTGACGGCGATGACCTCGGTGTTGGGGTTGGTGTTGAGGTCGCGCTTGAGCGCGTCCCAGATGAACATCCGCAGTGCATAGAAGGTCCCCATGAAGCCGAGGACGAAGACGACGAAGGCCTTGCGAGCGTCGTCGCGGGCGTTCGCGAACAGGGATCCCACTGTCGCCCGCCCCTGCGCCACCGCTCGCTTGGTGTCCTCGTCGACGGCGCTGGCCATCTCGCCGGAACGTAGCCGACTGCCTGTTATCAACTTATTCATTGCGCGACGAGCGCGTGGCCGGTCGCGCGGTCGTTCTCGCTCAGTCCGACGTGGTCGGTTCGTCGCCCCGCCGCCGGACGAGGAGGACGGCGAGCGCGCCCTTCCGGTCGGTCCGGGGTCGGCCGTAGACCAGGTACCAGGCGATACCACCGACGGTGATGCCGACCGCACCGAGTATCGGGAACGTCCCCATCTGGGTGAGCAGCGCCAGACCGCCGACGACGCCGGCGACCTGAACGTACGGGTAGCCCGGCGCCCGGTAGGTCGGCTGGTAGGACTCGACGCCGCTGGCGCGAAACACGACCAGCGCGACGTTCACGATCGAGAAGACGAGTATCTGGAAGGCGCTGGCCAGTTTCGCCAGTTCGACGACCGGGACGAACGCGATCAGCGCGAGGAGCACACTGCCGGTCGCCACGATCGCGTTCCGCGGTGTCTTGAACCGGACGCTGACGCGCGAGAGCGCTACGGGCGCCAGCGAGTCGCGACTCATCGCCAGCGGGAACCGCGAGGACGCGAGGACGCCGGCGTTTGCCATACTGGTCAGCGCCAGCACCGCGACGACGGCGACCACGACGACGCCGACCCCGCCGAACAGTCCGCCCGCGCCGTCGGCCATCGGCGTCAGCGACGGCCCGCCGCCCGGCCCGCTCGTCGTGAGGACGTCGGCGTCGTTGAGGCCGACCACGGCCGCGACCACGAGCGCGTAGACGACCATCATCACCCCCATCGAAATGAGGATCCCCCGGGGCAGGTTCCGTCCGGGGTCCTCGACTTCCTCGGCGACGCTGGCGACTTTCGTGACGCCGGCGTAGGAGACGAACACGAACGCCGCGGCGGTGACGACGCCGCTCGCACCCTTCTCGGCGAAGGGCTGGAACCGGGCGGTGTCGACTGCGACCCCGGCGTTGAGGACGTACGCCGCCAGCGCCAGCACGACGGCGGTGACGATGACCGACTGGGCTTTGCCGCTCTGTTCGGTACCGACGACGTTGAGCACGACGATGGCCCCGGCCAGTCCGAGCGCAACGATCTTCACGAGTCCGTCCGAGAGCGGGACGAGCAAGAGGAGGTACGCGCCCAGGCCAACGAGCGCGAACGAGCTCTTGAACACCAGCGAGAACCAGGCGCCGATCCCCGCGACGGTGCCGGCGAGTGGCCCCAGCGCGCGGTCGATGTAGATGTAGGTGCCGCCGGACTCGGGCATGGCCGTCGCCATCTCCGCTTTCGACAGCGCCGCCGGCAACACGACCAGTCCGGCGAGGACGTACGCGAGGATCACCGCCGGCCCGGCTTTCGCGAGTCCCAGCGCCGGAAGGACGAAGATCCCACTGCCGATCATCGCGCCCATGCTGATCGTGACCGTCGCGTACAGCCCGAGGTCGCGTTCCAGGTCGCCGGTCATCTATCAGTCCTCCCGACCGCTGTTCGTTCCGCCCGGTCGACAGGCCGGTCTCCGGTCGCCCTCACGACTCCTCCGTGTTCCGGACGACGAAGGCCGGGTCGGTCGTGTCGGTGGTCACCTGTGCCGGGACGGTCCCGAAGATCCGGTCTCGCAGCGACGGTTCCGTCTCGCCCAGCACGAGGAGGTCGAATGCCTCCCCGAGTTCGACGATGCTTCGCCCGGCGTCCCGGTCCGGGGACAGTTCCCGGCTGATCCGGTCGGGGTCGAGCCCCATCTCGACGAGTCGGTCCGTCGCGTCAGCGAGTAACTGTTCGCCCGTCGGGCCGTCGTCCTCGGCGTCCTCGCCCGCGTGGAACAGCGTGACCGTGGCGTCGGTTTCCGTCAGCAGTTCGGCGACGAACGACAGGATCCGGTCGAAGTTCGCCTCGCCACGTAGCGGGACGAACAGTCGGTCGATCGACGCGGCCTGACCGGGGGTCAGGATGACGTCACAGTCCTCGTCGACGGCGACGCGGTCGATCGTCTTCGCGCGGGTCTTGCCGAAGACGAGGCGGGTCGTGACGGGCACGCCCGCCGCCTCGAACGGCCGGGCGAGTTCGTCGAGTTCCGCCTGTGCGTCCGCCTCGAACTGGTCGCGCGCCGCCGATGGCGGCGTCTGTTCGGGGAGTCCGTAGTGGCCGAGGACGACCACCGCCATCGGCGTGAGCGTCTCGACCAGGACCGGCGCGAGCGGGTCGGGGTCGGGCAGTTCGAACGGGACGAGGATTCGGTGCGCTGGGGCCATGTGTGTGAGTGTGGCGGTGGCCGGTGTCCGCGACGACGCGACCGAACCGGGTCCGGCGGTGTCGCAGGTCGCCTGTCGCGACTCGGTTTCGGGACCGTCACTCTCGGTCGCGCTGCCGTCGCCCGGGAAGGGTGAAGACGGGCAACACTTCGATACCCCGACTATTGACTGTTGGGGCGCTGTCGGAGTGGCGAGCGCTCAGTTCCGCCCACGCCAGCCGTCCGCGGAGTCGGGGTAGTCCCGACCGAGCGACGGCGACGCCGACGGTCCAAGAGAAGGCTTACAACAGGGGAGCGCAAACGGAGCGACGAATGGCCGACGAGGGGAGCGACGACGCCCCGGACGACTGGTCGGACCCGCCCGCGGATAGCGACGAGTCCGCTCCCGACGAGTCCGATATCGAGGAGCCGTCACCCGTCGACGCCGACCTCGAACCCGACCCTCCGACTGACGGGTCCCCCGCGACGCCGTACGACTCTGGCGGCTCGTCGGAGCGACGCTCCGACGGTGGGGAGGCCTTCGACGACGTCGACCCGTACGGGCCGGGACCGTCGGCGGGCGCCGAGATCGGCGCGCCCGACGACCAGGAGATGCCCCTGGACCAGCACATCGAGGAGATGATCCGCCGCCTGGGCGTGGTCGTCGTCGTCGCCGCGCTGGTCAGCGGCGTCGCCTTCCCGTTCGCCGAGTACCTCATCAACTTCCTGTGGTACTCGTTCCTGCCAGGGTCGCTCGAGGTCTGTCCCGTCCCCCCGGAGGGGAACAATGCCGCCTGTCCCCGGGTGTTTCACCCTCTCGCGCTGATGTTCGCGCGGCTCAAGGTGGCGACGCTCGCCGGCTTCATCGTCGCGCTGCCGGTCGTCGTCTACGAATCGTACCTGTTCATGAAGCCCGGTCTCTACCCCCAGGAACGGCGCTACTACCTGGCGTCGGTGCCGACGAGTCTGATACTCGCGTTCGTCGGCGTCGGCTTCGCGTACCTGCTCGTCCTGCCGGCGATGTTCATCTACTTCACCGGCTACACCGAGCAGGCCGCCGAGGTGGCCTTCTCGCTCACCGAGACGTTCAACCTCATCGTGATGATGCTCGGGTTCTTCGCGCTCATCTTCCAGATCCCCCTGCTCATCATGCTCGCGGTGATGATGGGCGTGACCACCCGCCAGTGGATGGCTGACCGCCGCCTGTACTTCTACGGTGGGTTCGCCACCGTCGCGTTCATCTTCAGCCCCGACCCGACGGGGATGGCCCCCATCCTCGTCGCCGTCACGATGATCGTCCTCTTCGAGGGGACGCTGCTCGCTCTGCTGTGGACGCGCGAGTCCTCGCCCATCCCCTCGGCCGAGGCGCTGCGCGCCCGCCGGCCGGTCGCCTACGTGCTCGCGCTCTCCGCCGGCTATCTCGCGAGTTCGGCGCCGGTCCCGTCGGGGTACTACGACAGTCTCCCCGCGGTCGTGACCGACTCCCTCGCCTCGTCGGGACTGACGACCCAGACGCCGCTTATCATCGGTCTGGTCATCGGCGGGCTGTACGAACTGGCGGCCTACAGCGCCCGGAGCAACGACGCGAGCGTCCGGGTCCGCCGGGCGCTCTCCCGCGGTCGGGCGCTCGTCTGGCCGCTGGCGTTCGTCGTCGGCTACTTCGGCAGTCCCGACCCGACGCTGGTCACCCGCGTCGAGGCGCTCGCACTGCCCGTCCAGCAAGTCGCGGTGCTGGTCGTCGGCCTCGTCGTCGCCTTCGAACTGTTCGTCGTCGTCCGTGACTGGCGCGAGGACAGCGAGGTCGAGGCCGAGGTCGACGACGAAGGCGAAGGGCTATAGCACCGTCGGGCCGATAGCGTGTGAACAGGTGTGGGACAGTGACCAGGGTGCTATCTGAATGACGCGCGTACTGTTCGTTCGCCACGGCGAGACGACCTGGAACCGGGAGGGCCGGATCCAGGGGTGGGCGTCGACGCCGCTGACCGGCCGTGGCCGCGACCAGGCCCGCGAGACCGGCGTCTACCTCCGTGATGTCGGCGTCGACCGCGTGCTCTCCTCGGACCTGCGTCGCGCCCAGGAGACGGGGCGTCTCCTGTGCGAGGGCACGCGCTCGGCCGACGGTGACGAAGACCAGTCCGGAGTCGACGCGGAACTCGCCTTCGAGCAGGCCTGGCGCGAGCGCGACTTCGGCGACTTTCAGGGGCTCACGCGGTCGGCCATCGCAGACCGCCACCAGGGGTTCACCCCCGACGAGTCGCTCGTCGCCGTCGAGTCGGTCCCCGGCGGGGAGTCGCTGGCCGACTTCTGCCAGCGCGTCGTCGCCGGCTGGGAGTCCCTGCTCGCGGGCGCCGACGGCGAGATGGTCGCCGTCGTGACCCACGGCGGGCCCCTCCGTGCGGTGTATGGCGACATTACCGGACAGGACGTGCCGACACTCTCCCGCGAGTGGTCGCCCGACAACTGCGGGATCACCGAGGTCGACGTCTCGGGTGCGCCCGAGGTCGTTCGGCGTGACGACACGTCACATCTGGAGTGAGTTCGGAGTCTGGAGTCGGTGCTGTCGTGATCGTCATCTGGACTCACGAGAGTCGCTGAGAGCCCTCGGCCCGCTCGCTAGCTGGAGTCGTATTCGCACTCGCCGCTGTGCGTCGAAAGCCCTCGACCCGCTCGCTCACGGGTCGCTCACGACGGTCGCTCCCCGTTCGCGAACGAGGCCTCCCTCCGGTCGCCCTCGCTTTCGCGGGCGCTGAGCGAGATACCCTCGTTCACTACGCTCACCCGGATAGGGCTCGCTCAGCGACTAGAATGTACGCGAGCGGGCCTCACCCTTTCGATCCATCAGGAGGGAACGTTCTCCTGAGCCCTGGCTCGCTTCGCTCGCCAGGACACCAGGATAGCACCGCGACAGCAGGCCACACACCTCCCCACCCGACTGCGCTTCTCGTCGTTCGCTACGCTCACTCCTGCGGTGCTCGTCCCTCGCACGGCGCCGTCTCGGGGCCTCCCTATCGGTCGGCAGCCTCGACGGCGCGCGCCACTGTAGAAGGATGACGGGTAAACAAGACGTCGGTCAGTCGCTCTCACCGCGGTCGGAGGCGCGGTGTTCGCTGATGAGCCGGTCGACCATCTGGGCGTTGCGCTCGCGTTCGCGCTCCTCGGCGCGGCGTTCCCAGTCCTCGATTGCGGCCTCGACCTCGCGCTCGCGGGCGACGGCGAGTTCGTCGACCTCCTGGACGGTGACCATGTCGGCGGGTGCGACGGGCACGTCGTGCTTGAAGAGGATCTCGTCGGCGATATCGGAGAGCCCGCCGTTGCGGAGGACGATCTTCGGGGTGACGTCGACGATCATGTCGGCGGTCGAGGCGCCCGCGCCGGAGGCGTCCCGGAACATGATCACGTCGTCCTCGGCGAGCCCGAAGCGCTCGTCGGCGTCCGCGATGGCGTCGCTGGTGAACTGGTCGACGACCTTGACGGGGACCAGCCCCTTCTTTTTCTCGGCGACGTCCGCGAAATTGGAGTGGTCGAGTTTCCACAGCGCCTTCAGCCGTTCGAGTTTGCCCTCTAGCTCGTCGATGCGCTCGTCGCGCTCGTCGATCTCCGATCCCAGGCGGCGGTTCTCGCGTTCGAGGCGCGTCACCTCGCGGTCGCGGCGGGCCTCCTTGCGCCCCTCGCTGCGGGCTGCACGGAGTTTCCGCTCGTAGTCGTCTAGCTCGTCGTCTTTCTCCTCGATGGTCGACTCGAGGCGCTCGACGTGGGACTGGAGCTGCGTGACCTGGGACTCCAGCTGGGAGATGCGTTTCTGTTCGGGCGATTGCTCGTTGGGCTCGGGCGCCGAGTCGGCCGACTCGCCGCCGTCGTCGTCACGGAGCTCACTCAGTACGGTTTCGACGGACTCCTCGCCGGCGACGACGCGGGCGACGACCGGCCCCACTTCCTGGCCGGGGGGGACCTTGGCGGCGATGCGGTCGAACTGGTCGCTGTGGGCGTCGTAGGCGCCGAAGGCGGCGGCCATGGCGTCGCGCTCGTGGTCGTTGTCGTAGCCCTCCTCGCGGGTGCGGTGCTGTTTCACGTCGACGGGCAGGTCCCGGTCGGGCGTCCACCCGGCGGCGTCGAACGACCGTCTGAGTTTCTCGACGGTCTCGGGCATCGGCGTCACGTCCGCGGCGACGATGACTGGGCGACCACGCTCGACGATCCACTCGGTGATGGCGGCGCTGTCGGCGGTGCGGGTGCTGAGGACGTCGAGCACCTCGCCGTCGAGGCCGACGATGGCGACCGCCGTGGTGGTCCCGGGGTCGACGCCGACGACGACGTGGTCGTGGCGCTTGGCGAGCGGGCGGAACTCGATGCCGTCACGGCGGACGCGCTCGACCTCGACGCGGACGTCGCCAGCCCGCTCGTTGGAGACGGGGATGTCCTGCGGGCGACCCTCGACGGTGAAGACCGCGTTCGAGAACCCGCCGTACTTCTCGGTCTCGTCGCGCTCGAAGTCGAGGCCGGCCTGCTGGAGTTCCGACTCCACCTCTCGGGTGCGTTTCTTCACCGAGCCGTGGATCCGGCGGGTGTAGCGGTCCTCGCTCCAGCCGCCGCTGCCCGTCGAGCGGCCACGGGAGACCTTGATCTCGGTCTCGTCGGTGAACGCGGTGACCTCCTGGCCGACGTTCCTGGCGGCGAGGCGGGCGGCGGCCTCGGCCTCTCGCATGGGGTCTTTGCCGTAGGGGACGTCGTGGCGGTCGGCGACCCGCGAGAGGGGTTCGGGGCGTTCGGCGCCGGTCACCTGCACGAGAGTGGTCTCGTCGGGGAGCGACCCGAGGAAGTGGACCAGGGCGTCCTTGTCCTCGGCGAGTTCGTACATGTTGTCCGTCGCGACGATGGCGGGCTGTTCGTCGCGGACGAGCCGCCGGAGTTTGCGCCGCGAGACCACGTCCGTGTCGAGGTGTTCGCCGTCGAAGGCGACCAGCGCGTAGGAGACGTCCCCCCGGACGTCGCCGCTCTGGACGTCCACCCCGAACACCACCGCGTCGAGCGCGCTCGTACGGGTGCTCACACCCCGGGGTAAGCGAGGACCGAACATAAATCCGACGCGGGGATCGACGCACGGACCGGCGACGGACGGAGGGGTACCTGAGGCGGTGACGTCACCGGGACTCTCGGTTCGAGTCCGACTGTTCCGACACGTCGTCGTCCATGTAGCGCTTGCACGTCTCGGAGAACGTCGCCAGCGGGACGTCGGTCTCGGAGTCGACGCTGACGAACAGACCCGTGTACTCCGCGGCGGCGAAGTGGAAGGCGGTGATCTCGTCGAACCGGTGCATCGAACACTGGAGGTCGCCAGCGCCGAAGCGGTCTTCGAGGTAGTCCCGACCGATCCCCTGGAGGACGAGTTCCTCGTGGACAGCGTCGGCACGGTCGCTCACGCGCACTGCCGCGTCGTCGCGGACGTGAAACGCGTCGTAGCCCTCCCGGTCGTAGGTGGCGACCACTCTGAGCGCGTCGCCGGTCTCGGCGTGGAGTGCCTCGAGGAGGGCGTCCCTGTCAGCCACGACCATATCCACCCCTCTCACGCCACCGTGATCAATGTGTTGGTCGTTCACACACGGCAGACCGTGGCCGAATGCGGCCGGATGCTCCGGCGGACGCAGCTATTTGGGTCTGGGCGTCCCCGCTCTCCCATGGAGTACACCACACTGGGCTCCACCGGTATGGAAGTCTCGAAGATCTGTCTCGGGTGTATGAGCTTCGGCAGCCAGGACGACTGGATGCTCGGCCCCGAGGAAGGCCGCGAACTCGTCGAGCGCGCGCTCGACCTGGGTATCAACTTCTTCGACACCGCCAACACCTACTCGTCGGGCGAGAGCGAGGAGATCCTCGGCGACGTCCTCGCCCACTACGACCGCGACCAGCAGGTCGTCGCCACCAAGGTCCGGTGGTCGGGCGCGAAAGAACACCGCAACGCCGTCGGCCTCTCCCGGAAGACCATCGAGCAGGAACTGGAACACTCGCTGAACAGACTGGGGATGGACACCGTCGACCTGTACCAGATCCACCGGTGGGACTACGATACGCCCATCGAGACGACGATGCGGGCGCTCGACGACACTGTCCGCCGCGGGAAGGTCCGCCACATCGGGGCCTCGTCGATGTACGCCCACCAGTTCCAGCGGGCGCTGGACGTCGCCGACGAGCACGACCTCGCACGCTTCGAGACGATGCAGGACCTCTATCACCTGACCTACCGGGAGGAGGAACGCGAGATGTACCCGGTCTGTGACCGCGAGAACGTCGGCGTGATCCCGTGGTCGCCGCTCGCGGCTGGCTATCTCACCCGACCGCACGACGAGTTCACCGCCACCACGCGGGGCGAACACGAACTCGACTACGGCACTCCCTATCACGAGGGGCCCGGCAGCGAAGCGATCAACAACCGCGTCGAGGAACTCGCTGCGGACAAGGGTGTCTCGATGGCCCAGATCGCACTCGCGTGGCACTTCCAGAACGACAACGTCGACGCCCCCATCGTCGGCACCTCCAGTATCGAACACCTGGAGGAGGCCGTCGAGGCGCTCGACGTCTCCCTGTCGGATTCCGACGTCGAGTACCTCGAAGAGCCGTACCACCCCGTTCCGGTCTTCGGGTTCGACTGACACTGCGCTCGCGTCTCCGGGTGCTCTCAGCACACGACCTCGAGTTCCCTCGGGGACTCCCTTCCACGCGAACCCACCGCGGACCAGTTGCTATACTCGCACACAGACTGCACACCGACCACAGAGAGGTGGATTCATACGCGGGGGCGGCCTACGCCCGACAATGGCAGCGGACGACCCCGGGGACGCGGACGTCGAGGAGGTGGCGGCGGGCATCGACGGGCCGCTCTGGACCGAGACCCACGCGCCGACCGTCGACGACCTCCCGCAACCGCAGGTGCGCGAACACCTCGACCGGGTCGTCGAAGAGCCGATGAACCTGGTCGTCCATGGCCCGCCCGGGGCCGGCAAGACCGCCGCGGTCCGCGCGCTGGCCGACGAACTCCACGAGGCCGAGGCGGACCTCGTCGAGATCAACGTCACCGACTTCTTCGGGATGACAAAAAAAGAGGTCAGCAACGACCCCCGTTTCTCGCGGTTTATCGACGCGAAACGCCGGCGCGAGTCCTCGAAGGCCGACCTGATCAACCACGTCCTCAAGGAGTCGGCGAGTTACGCCCCCGTCTCGGGGTCGTTCAAGACGATCCTCCTGGACAACGCCGAGGGCGTCCGCGAGGACTTCCAGCAGGCGCTTCGCCGGGTCATGGAACGCCACCACGAGGCGACGCAGTTCGTCATCGCGACCCGGCAACCGTCGGCGCTGATCCCGCCGATCCGTTCGCGGTGTTTCCCCGTCCGGGTGCGGGCGCCCACCCACGACGAGGTCGTCGAGGTGCTCGAGGGGATCGCCGACGCGGAGGGGGCCGACTACGACGCCGAGGGGCTGGAGTACGTCGCCGGGTTCGCGGACGGCGACCTCCGGAAGGCCATCCTGAGTGCCCAGACGACCCACGAACAGGAAGGGGAGATCACGATGAACGCCGCCTACGAGGTGCTGGGGTCGCTGGGCGTCGACGAGCGCGTCGGGGAGATGATAACCGCCGCGGAGGCCGGCGAGTTCACCGACGCCCGCTCGACCCTGGACGAGTTGCTCGTCGACGAGGGCTACAGCGGGTCGGAGGTACTCTCGGACGTCCTGACGGTGGCGCGCTCCCGGTACTCGGGAGCGCAACTCGCTCGCGTCCACCGCCTCGCGGGCGATGTCGACATGGACTTAGAGGAGGGCACGAACGACCGCCTGCACGTCTCCCATCTGCTCGCCGAACTCGGGGAGATGCGAACCGGGTAGTCAGGAGTCGACGCCGCGGAACTCGAAGCGGGCGCCGCCAGACTCGCTCTCGACCAGTGAAACGTCCCAGCCGTGGGCCTCGGCGACCTGCGTGACGACTCCGAGGCCGATCCCGGTGCCGTCGTCGCTGCTGGTGTAGCCCATCTCCAGGACGGCGTCGCGTTCGTCCTCGGGGATGCCGGGGCCGTCGTCGGCGACAAAAAAGCCCTCGACACCGGGGAGATCGTCGACGACGACGGAGACGTCCGGGTCACCGTGGTCGACCGCGTTGCGAAAGAGGTTCTCGAACAGTTGCTGGATACGGGAGCCGTCACCCAGCACCGGCCGTGCCGTCCGGATACCCAGGTCGGCGTCGGGGGCGTCGGTCGTACTCCAGGCCTCGCCGGCGACGGCCGCCAGCGAGACGGGTTCCGGGTCCGAGACCGTCTCGCCCTGCTGGGCGAGCGTCAGCAGGTCGTCGACGAGCGTGCGCATCCGGTCGACCGAGCGGTGCATCGACGGGACGTGCTCGTCGAGGGCGACGTCGCGGTCGCTCTCGCGTTCCGCGTCGATGGCCTGCAGGCGACCGGCGAGCACCTGCAGCGGGTTGCGCAGGTCGTGGCTGACGATGGAGGCGAACTCTTCCAGGCGTTCGTTCTGTCGTTCGAGCGTGCGCTTGCGTTCGCGGCGCTCGGTCACGTCGCGCATGACCAGCGCGACGCTCCGGCGGTCGTCGACGGTCAGCGGCCTGACGTTCGTCTCGACGTACCGGCGCTCGCCCGTCGCCGTCTCGACGACGACCGTCTCGGTGTCCGACCCCCACCCCCCACGCCCGTCCGACTCGGACGTCTCCGTCTCGGGACCGTCGGCCTCGACGGCATCGGCCCGAGTAGTGTCGGCCTCGACGGCGTTGACGCCGGTCGTCGGGTCGGTTGCCACCCCGCCGTCGCTCGCCCACGCCTCCGCAGTCGTCGGGTCGACGTCGCTCTCGGCGTCGTCGACCCGGTCGACGGCCCGGTTGATCTGTGCCCGGACGGTCTCGACACTCTCGGGCTGGAACGCGTCGAGTTCGTCGAGGTGGCGCCAGCGCGTGTCGTCGCGTTCGACGCCGTACCGCGTGCAGAAGGCGTCGTTGACGTAGGTGACGTGGCCGTCGGAGAACACCAGCGCGGGGTCGGGCATCGCCTGGAACAGCGAGGCGAACCGCTCTTCGCTCCGGCGGTACGACTCCGCGAGGTCGGTCGAGAGCGCGCGCCGCGACAGCAGGTTCTCCAATCGCCGGGAGAGCACCGCTTGCTCGACGGGCGCGACGACCACGTCGTCGACGACGTAGAGCCCGTCGACCGCCTCCCACGTCTCGGGGTCCAGGCCGTGGTAGCTGTCCTCGGCCACCAGGAGGACGGGCGCGAACACCGGGTCGGCCCGGTCTTTCCAGTCTGTGACGCGCTCGCGGTGGCGCTCGAATCCGGCCTCGTCGAACACACACAGGTCCGTCTCCTCGATGGCCCCCTCGCCGGGGTCGGTGTGGACCTCGTAGCGACCCGCCAGTCGCTCGGCGAGGAGGTCGCGGTTGCGGTCGTGGTCGACGAGGAGTCGGATCCGTGCGGTCATCTGCGTGTGGTCACTCGCTGCTGTCGGTCGGCGGCGCGGCGGCCACGCCGTCTTCGAACGTCGATTCGACGTCGGCGTCGACGAGTTCGGGATCGCCGCCGAGCACGCCCCGCAGTTCCGTGAGGGGGTCGCCGACGGTGATCCCCTCCTCGGTGATCGCGAACTCCCGGAGGGTACGCTCGAAGTCGCCGACCCGCTTTTTCAGGACGCCGACCACCTTCCTGAGCTGGCCGTCGATCTCCAGGTAGCGCAGGTAGACGACGTTGTCCGCGAGGTAGCTGATCCCCGCGTTCGTCGCCCGGAACTCGCCGGCGACGGCGTCGACCTCGTCGACGAAGACGACGGTGACGCCCATGTTCCGGAGATAGCGCCCCAGCGCGTGGATCTTCCGGACGAGGTCCTCACGGTCGCCCTGGATCGACACCCGGTAGCCCTGGATGCCGTCGATCATGACGACGCGCGTGTCGTTCTCCTCGACCTCCCGGCGGACGCGACTGGCGAACTCCTCGGGTTGTATCGTGAGGGGTTCGACCTCCTCGACGGCGAGTGTCCCCTCTCGTTCCATCTCGTCGACCGGGATGCCGACTGCCTCCGAACGGTGTCGGTAGGTCGCGGCCGACTCCTCCAGCAGGTAGACGGCCGAGCGCTCGCCGCGACGCGCGGCCTCGGCCGTGAACTGCGTCCCCGTGGTCGTCTTTCCGACACCCGTCGGACCGCTGATCACCGAGATGGTGCCGCGTTCGATTCCCCCGCCCAGCAGCGCGTCGAGTTCGTCGACTCCCGAGGCGATGGCCTCTGTCCGGAACTCGGCGCGGTGGTCGCCGGGCACGAGTTGCGGGTAGACGTGCAGGCCGTCGCCCCTGATCGCGAGTCCGTGGTCGCCGCTCTCCTTGTCCGACCCGCGGAACTTGGGGACGCTGACGTGGCGCGTCTCCCCGTCGTGGCCGAGCTCGAGGATGCCGTCGCTCATGAACTGCAGGTCCAGGTCGGAGGCGTCTGCCCCGCCCTGGGAGGTGAACATGACCGTGGCGTCCTGCTCTTCGAGGAACCGCATGAAGGAGATGACCTGCTTGCGGAACTGGTAGTCGTCGCTGGTGAGATACCGGAACTGCGTCACGGGGTCGACGAACACGCGGTCCGGTTCGCGTTCGGCGACGTGGTCGGCGATGCGCTCGGTGAAGTCGTCGCCTTCCACCTCGTCGCTGGCGAAGACGCTGTACGAGCGGTCCTCGGCGAAAAACTGCGAGGACGGCGAGAGGTCGAGCACGTCCACGTCGGCCAGGTCGAACCCCAGCGACGCGGCGTTGTCCCGCGCGTCCGTCTCGTCCTCTTCTAAGTTGACGAACAGCGCCCGATCACCCCGGGCGACGCCGTCAGTCAGGAAGTGATAACCCAGTACCGTCTTGCCCGAGCCCGGTGGGCCCCGGACCAGATAGCTCCGCCCGGCGACCAGCCCCCCGTGGAGGAGAGCGTCGAGGCCGGAGACGCCGGTCGACACGCGCTGCAGTCCGTCCGTCATTGTTCGCGTGTTCGGTCGAGCGGTAAAAGCCCTGCCGTGCCAATTCCCACGTCTGATAGCGGGACGGTGGTCCGGGAGCAGGGCGGCGGTCCGATAGCGGGGCGGCGGTCCGGGAGCGGGACCGTGGTCCGGGAGCGGGGCACCGGTCTGAGAGCGGGCCGGACGGGTCGGTCCAGCGGATCGGGTGGTCTGTGGCGAGACGAGCGCACACCCTTCGAAATCCTTTTAGGCGTTTCGCGGGGAATGAGAGTAACAATGGACATCGACATCATCGAAGAGGAGGACAATCCCATGCTCCACCGGACGGACGTCCGGTTCGAAGTGACCCACGAGGAAGCGACGCCCTCGCGCCTCTCGGTGCGTGACTCGCTGGCGGCCATGCTCAACAAAGACGCCGAGGAAGTCGTCGTCCACGAACTCGACACGAAGTTCGGGATGCGACGCACCGTCGGCTACGCGAAGGTCTACGAGAGCGCCGACCACGCACAGGACGTCGAGCAGGACCACATGCTCGACCGCAACAAGATCGCCGCCGACGGCGACGAAGAGGCCGAGGAGGCATAGATGCCCCGCCACGAGTTCTACGACGACGACGGCACGACCGACCGCGAGATGTGTACCCGCTGTGGCGACTCCTTCCTCGCCGACCACGGCGACCGCAAGCACTGCGGGAAGTGTGGCTACACGGAATGGGACTAAGCGGTAAGCAAACACGCCCGCAAACCGTTTACTACCCTAATCGCAAGATTGCGTAGCGGTAGCCATGCCACTATCCGAAAACTGATAGGTTCTGAAACACCCCTCTATATCGGACGATGTGACATGTTTGGCCTATTGTGTCCACTGCTGAGCGTCAAATTCACCGGGCCCCACCGTCGCGCGCGACGCGTGGCTCTCGCCCCACCGAGGCATCTCGAAAGATAAACTCACGCCGTATCTCAGAGCCTTCCAACTCCGCCGTGAACTCTACAGAAAACCAGGTGATGAAGCGCTCAAACATGCTCTCGACGCCGCCCTCTGAAAATCAACAACGTCCTTCACACGAGCGAAAAGGTTAAATACAGCCATACCGGGTGAAAATAGCCCCCTCTCTCCCTGCCGGTATCACTCACCGCCCGACCCGCCGGACCCCGCCGGTCACGCCCCAGCCCCGTCACTCCTCGTCGTCACCCTCGTAGTCGCGCTCGTGGCGCCGTCGCCCGGCGTGTGAGCGCAGGACGTCGGCGTCTTTGTTGCCCGCTCCCGTATTGAGTATCACGACCGTGTCGTCGGGGCCGAACTCGCCCTCGGCGGCGAGTTTCGCGGCGCCGCTGACCGCCGACGCACAGGTCGGTGCCAGTTCGACGCCGACACGCTGGGCGACGTCGAGGGCAGCGTCCAGGATGTCGTCGTCGTCCGTCGCGACCGCCCGGCCGCCACTCTCCCGGACGGCGTCGAGGACGACCTCGCTCGCACCGGGGTCCGGGATAGCGATGCCTCCACAGACGGTGTCGACGTCCTCCCAGGGTTCGTGGCGGTCCCGTCCCTGTTCGTAGGCCTCGACGATGGGCGCACAGCCCGTCGACTGGGCGGCGTACAGCCCGGGTAACTCGTCGACGGAGCCCAGTTCGCGGAGTTCGCGGGCGGCCTTGTGGATGCCCACGAGGCCGACGCCACCGCCCGTCGGGTAGACGATCCCGTCCGGGACCGCCCAGTCTAGCTGCTCGAGTATCTCGTAGCCCATCGTCTTCTTGCCCTCGTGACGGTATGGTGTGACGAACGTCTGGACGGGGTGCCAGTCGTGTGTCTCGAGCGCTCGCTCCAGCGCCACGCCGGCGTCACCGATCTGGGAGTCACCGTTCAGGGGGTCGGCCACCGACAGGTCGCCGCCGTGGACCTCGACCATCGCCTTCTGGGTGAACCCCGCTCGCTCGGGGAGGAAGACGTGCGCGTCGAGGCCCGCGGCGGCGGCGTAGGCCGCGGCCGCCTGCCCGGCGTTGCCGGCGGAGGCGAGCGCGACGTCCGTCGCGTCGTGTTCGAGTGCCGCCGTGACGGCGACGGACTGCCCGCGGTCCTTGAACGTCCCCGTCGGGTTGCGTCCCTCGTCTTTGATCCAGACCGCGCCGACGCCCCAGGACTCGGCGAGTTGCGGCGCGGGGACGAGCGGCGTCCCGCCCTCGGCGAGCGTGACCGCGGCGTCGGCGGGGAACGGCAGGAGGTCGTCGTAGCGCCACATCGACCCCACGGCACCCGAATCGAGCGAGAGGTTGACGGCGTCGTAGTCGTAGGTCGGGTCGAGGATCCCGCCACAGTCGGGACACCGCCCCGTCTCGGCCGCCGGGTCGAACCGTTCGCCGCAGTCGAGACAGTCGAGTCCGCGCAGGGTGTCGATGGTTCGCATACCCACCGGTTGTGAACGCGCCGAGAAAGGGCTTCGCCCGCTCGCCGTGTTCAGCTACGTGGTCAGCACGGGAACGACAGTCGCAGACAGCGTGAACGTCCGCCGTTCGCGGCGCGCACCGCCGCGTGTTCGCGTGAGCGGAGTCCGGTGGCTCCGGGCGAGTGGAGTCCGGCACCACCGGTCGAGCGACCGCGAGCGTCTCGAGGGTACAGGATCCGCCCCTGCGAGCGTGTTCGGACTCTGTCACCAGTTCCAGGGGCCGTGTTCGGGGTCGATCTCGCGGTGGCGCCGCTCGATAGAGTCGATCAGTTCGACGTCCTCGTCGTCCAGTTCCAGCTCCAGCGCCGCCAGATTCTGTTCCATGTGCTCGCGGCTGCTGGCCTTGGGGATCGCCGCCACGTTGTCGTGTGAGAGGACCCACGCCAGACTCACCTGCGCGGGCGTGGCGTCGTGTTTCTCCGCGACGTCCTGGACCTCGGGGACGTCGAAGACGGCACCTTTCCCCAGGGGTGAGTAGGCGACGAACTGGTAGTCGTGTTCCTGTGCGTGAGCGACGAGGTCGTCCTGTGGCAACAGCGGATGCATCTCGGCCTGGTGGGCGAAGAGGGGCGCGTCGAGGACGTCCATCGCCTCGTCGAGCAACGCCGGCGTGAAGTTACAGACACCGACGCGACGGGTCTTCCCGGCGTCGTAGGCGTCGTCGTAGGCCGGCAGGACGGCCTCGTGGTCGTAGATACCGGAGGGCCAGTGGACGTACAGCAGGTCGACGGTGTCTACATCGAGTCGGTCGAGACAGCCGTCGATGGCCGCGGGGACCTGCTCGGCCGTCTCGGGGACGTCGTGGTGGACGGTCTTGGTCGCGAGGAAGACCTCCCCGCGGTCGACGGCCGAGTCTCGGAGTCCCTGGCCGACGTACGTCTCGTTCTCGTAGACCTGTGCGGTGTCGACGTGGCGGAAGCCGACGTCCAGTGCCGTGTGGACGTTCTCGCGCCACTGCTGTCGGTTGTCGTCGGAGTAGGTACCGAGTCCGAGTCGCGGCATCGCGTCGAGAGCCATGAGGTGGGTGTTCGGGTGTGTCGGCTTCACTCTGGCCCTGCCGGTCAGTGCCGCCGGTTCGATCGGGGGTGGAGTGAACGACAGTCGTGACGAGAGACTGTTCGGAGGAGTCGCGGGAGGGGAGGCGCGCTCGCGTTCGATACAGTCGTCTGAACGGGCCCTGTCTGACCGAACCGCGGATATTCCGCTCGGCGACCGCGAGAGCAAGACCGACCGGGTACCCCGGCCAGATCAGACGCCGGTCGAGTACCGGAGGATGCCAGCGACGCCGCCGAAGGCAGAGAGCAACTGTTCGCCCTTCTCGAAGTCCGTCGAGACGAAGTGGGTCTCCGTGCCGCGCTGGTCGGCCAGTTCCATCAGGTGCTCGATGGCATCCTCACGCTCTGCGTCCATCGGTTCGCCACACCGCGAACAGTCCTGCTCGGGCAGGGCGTCACCGCGGTCGACGAACTCGCGTTCGGTGTGACCGTTCTCGCAGGTCAGGACCGCGACGTCCTTGCGCAGGTCCTCCGACAGGAGGAGCGTCTCGACGGCGCCCATGTTGAGGTTCTCGCGGGTGGGGCCGAAGCCGTAGGTCGCGAGGTCTCCGTCGTGGAGTTCCTTGAAGAACTGCTCCATGAGCTTCTTGTCCTGGAGCATCTCGTGTTCGTCGAGGACCTCCTGGGCGGCGTCGACCAGGTCGTAGAGGCCGGACTCGTCCGTGTAGGAGACGTCGAACTTGCCCAGGACCATGTCGCCGAGTTCGTGGTGCAGGTAGTCGCCGTCGAGGAACTCGTCTTTCGTCGGGGAGGGACCGCCCACGAGGACGCCCTCCATGTCGTGGCGCTTGTCGACGAACAGGTCGTTCGCCATGCCCGCGACCTCCTGATAGAAGTTGTCGATGGCCTCGAGACGGAGGCGGGCGAACCGCTGGGCGGACTGCCCACCTTTGCGCTGTTTGCCGGGGACGAGCGACGACGCCGATTTGACCGGTTCGACGCGTTTGCCCTTGAGCCAGCCGACGTTGGCCTCGCGCCGGTCGAGGACGATGAGGCCGAACAGGCCCTGGTCGGCCATCATCTCCTCGAGGGGTTCGAGCAGGAACTCGGCGTCGCAGTGATAGCGAAAGGACTGGATGGGCTGGGGCGGGCTCTCGAGGGTACGGGTGACCATCTCCGAGCGGCCGCCGCCGGTGTCGACGGCACCCGAGAAGACCACCATGCCGTTCTCCGGCGGGTAGGTGTCGTAGTAGCGCAGGCGGTCCTTGATAGAGGTCAGGGCGTCCTGGACGTTCGTGCGTGTCTCCTTCGATTTGATGTTCGATGCCTCGGAGTGTTCCTGGGTGACGTGGGCGACGACGGCACTGATCTGCTTGTCCTCGGGGATGTAGATAGAGACGAGCTGGGTGCCCGAGCCGCGGTAGTCCTGCAGCTCCTCGATGACCTTCTTGAACTCGTATTTCTGCCGGTCTGTTCCTTCCTGCTCACTCATTGTACTCGAATCGGGTGTTGCGCGGTAAGTAAGTGTTGGCCTCGGGTGGGGTGTCAGCAGCCGACACGACAGACGGCCAGGATGTGCGCCGAGAGGTCGGCCACGGTCCGGTCGCCCCGCAGCGTCTCGACGAGGTCACGGACGTGCTCGCGCTGGCGCCCGGAGACGTCGTCGGGCACCCCCTCCAGTCGGCCCGACTCGTACACCGACGCGAGCCCTTCGAGGCCGACGAGCTCCTCGACGACGAGTCCGTTCTCGGTCAGCAACACCTCCAGTTCGCCCGCCCGGAACAAGTGTGTCTCGACGAACTCGGAGTCGCGCTCGCCCAGCAGGTCGGCGTCGTAGTCGCCCGAATCGGCCAGATCCGCCAGGAGACCGAACCGCTCGACGTCGCGGTCGGGCGAGAGCAAGAAGAGCACCAGCAGGTGGAGTCGCCCCATCACGGAGACGAAGACGGGCCCGCCGAGCGTCGTCACCCGGCGGAGTTCCCGGACGGCGCCCTCGCGTTCGTCGGGGGCGAGGACGTGCGAGAGGGGGCCGCCGAGACACACCGTCGCGTCGAACGACCCGTCCGCGAACGCGAGGTCGCGTACGTCACCCTCGCGGACGGTGACCCTGTCGGCGACGTCGTGGTCCTCGACTTTCTCGCGTGCGACGTCTCGCTGGCCGTCACTGGGGTCGACGAGCACCACCTCGTAGCCCCGCTCGGCGAGCCAGACCGCGTAGCGGCCGGCGCCCCCGCCCACGTCCAGCACTCGCCCGCCCGGCGGGAGATTTCGACGCAGTCGCTCGACGGTCCCCTCCCACTCCAGGCGCGGGACGAACGACGAGTCCAGACGCTCCCACTCCCCGGCGCCGAAGTCGTCGTAGTCGGTCTCCGGGTCGTCGATCGGCACGCTCCGTACTGCCCTCGCCCGACTGATATACTTTCCCGGGAACCGCTCGGGCAATTCGGTCCACCGGACCACACAGAACAATCGCTTCAGATGCACTTTCGAACTGGATGTTTGCCAACTGGGACAAATATTTAACACGTATGGCGTCCGGAGTGTAGACGATGCGCGACGTCTCACGGGAGGAGATCGTCGGCGGGCCGATCCCGCGGGTGCTGGTCGTCCTCGCGGCGCCGCTGGTCGCCCAGAACTTCGCGCTGGTGGCCCAGTCGGTGGTCGACCTGTTCTGGGTGGGGCGACTCGGCCGGACGGCCGTCGCTGCGGTCGGACTCGCGACGGTGGTCGGCGCGCTCGCGCTGGTCCCGTTCATGGCCGTCTTCACCGGGACGCAGGTGGTCACGTCCCGGCGGGTCGGGGCCGACGACCTCGACGCGGCGCGTCGAGTCCCGTTTACCGCGGCCGCGATGGCGGCCGTCCTCGCCACCGTGGTCGGTGGGGTGCTCGTCGTCGTCGCCGACCCGGTACTCGGCCTCCTGACCGACGACGCGACCGTCGCACGACTGGGGGCGAGTTATCTCACCGCGTACGCGCTGGCGGTCGTCGCGACGGCGCTCAGCGACACGCTCGAGGCCGGATTCACCGGCTGGGGAGACACCCGCGGGGCGCTGTATGTCAACCTCACGGCCATCGCCGTCAACGTGGTCGTCGACCCGCTGTTGATCCTCGGGTGGGGACCGTTCCCGCGTCTGGAACTGTTCGGCGCGGCACTGGCGACCGCCATCGGGTACGGCGCCGGGGCGCTGCTCGCACTCGCGCTCGCCGCCCGGGGCCGGGACGGGTTCAGGCTGACCCGGGACGCGCTCCGGCCTCGCCTCTCGACCGCCCGGGACGTCGTCGACGTCGGACTCCCGGTCGCCGGCCAGCAGGGCGGCCGCCAGGTCGCGCGCCTGGGGATGGTCGGTATCGTCTCGGCGGTCGGCGGACCGGCCGGTATCGCTGCCTACCACATCGGCGCGCAGGTCGCGACGGTCGCGTTCGTCCCCGCACAGGGGCTCGCCGGCGCGGCCACGAGCGTCGTCGGCCAGAACCTCGGCGCCGACCAGCCCTCGCGGGCCGAGTGGGTCACCTGGGTCGCGGTCGCGTTCGCGGCCGTCGGCCTCGGCGTGGTCGGTGTTCTCCAGTGGTTCGTTCCGGTACCGATCGCTCGCGTGTTCGTTCCCGGCCTCTCGGGCGAGACACTCGCGAACACGGTGCTGTACCTGCAGATCCTCGCCGTCGGCTACCCCGCGCTCGGCGCCATCTACACCGTCGAGGCCGGCTTCAACGGCGCCGGCAACACCGAGGTGAGTCTGTACTCGACGCTGTGTCAGTACTGGCTGGTCCGGTTGCCGGTCGCCGCGGTCGGCGGGTTCGTCCTCGCTGTCGGCGTCGCCGCTCCCTTCTGGGCGGTCACGGCGTCGAACGTCGCCGCCGCCGCCTGGCTTCTCGCGTACTTCTACTACTCGACCGACCGGGGGATGCTCGACCGGGCGACCGACGCCGCGAGCACCGCCGACTGATCCACCCAGCAACTTTTTGTCTGTCTGGGACAACGTGTGGCCAGTGATTCACGCGACGGACGGGCACTGTACGGACGGCCGGCAGCTCGAGCGACACCGTCCCGGGGCGGGAGATGTCGTCACCGGCCACTGGTCGGTCACGAGCGACCGACCGGGGTGTTCGCACCCGTGAGCGGAGACGGAGCGGCGGACAGCCCAGATCGGAGCGTCGATCCGGCGGACGGACTCGACGACCCCTACCTGGGGCAGGTGCTCACTGCCGTCGAAGGGCTCGGGTTCGTCGCGGACACGGAGCGCCGACTCCGGTCGTGGAACGACCGCTTCGCGGCGGCGGCCGGCGAGGAACTGGCGGGAGCCCCGGTCGAGTCCCTGTTCCTCGCGACCGAGCGCGAGACGGTGACCGACGGGGTCGAGCGCGCGCTGGAGACGGGGGAGGCGACGGCCGTCGCCGCCCTGGAAACGGACGATGGGCCGGTGACCCACGACCTGCGTCTGTCCCGACTGACGGGGCCGGACGGGACCGCGGCGGGTGTCGTCGGGGTCGCCAACCCGCTGGCACCCGGGACGCACGTCGAACTCGACGCCGACCTCGATTTCCCCGAGCGGACGCACATTCTCGAACAGATCTTCGAGCAACTCCCGGTGTCGCTGTACGTCAAGGACCGCGAGGGACGCCACCTGCTGATGAGTGCCGAACACGCCTCGCGGGTGGCGGCGACGGGGAAGACGGATCCGGAGTACTTCGGCGACGTGATCGAGCGGGACACCCTCGCGGACGACCTGCGCGTCGCCGAGACGGGTGAACCGCTCCACAACGTCGAGGAGTACAACGCCGGCGACGACGTCTGGGTGCTCACCTCGAAGGTACCGTGGTACGACGCGGACGGCGAGGTCGGGGGCGTCCTCGGCGTGACTCGTCACATCACCGCGAAAAAGGAGTACGAACAGGCGCTCGAACGCGAGAACGAGCGCCTCGAACGCCTCGCGAACGTCATCAGTCACGACCTCCGGAACCCGCTGACGGTCGCTCGGGCACGCCACGAACTGCTCGGCGACGAGACCGACTCCGAGCACCTCGACACGCTCGGCGACGCGCTCGACCGGATGGAGACTATCATCGACGACGTGCTGACGCTCGCCCGTCAGGGGGAGACCGTCGACGAGACGGAACCGGTCGAACTCTCGGCGGTCGCCCGGCGTGCGTGGGCGACGACCGCGACCGCCGACGCGACCCTCGATCTCGGCGCTGACACGGCGTTTCTCGCCGACGAGAGTCGCCTCGTCGAACTGCTCGGGAACCTCTTTCGCAACTCGCTCGAGCACGGCGGTCCCGACGTCCGGGTCCGCGTCGCGACCATCGACGGCGGGTTCGCCGTCTGTGACGACGGTCCGGGGATCCCCGGGGACGAGCGCGACCGCGTCTTCGAACCCGGCTACACCACCGACCGGGAGGGCACCGGGTTCGGTCTCGCCATCGTCCGCGAGATCGCCACCGCCCACGGCTGGACGGTCGCGGTCACCGACGGCGTCGACGGCGGCGTCTGCTTCGAGGTCACCGGCGTCGAGTTCGTCGACTGACCGATCCCTGGCGGTCGTTCAGTTCTCGCTGGCCGGACAGTCGTAGGTGTCGAGCGCCGTCGCCGCGGGGTAGTCCCCGGCGCGCTGGTAGACGACGTCGACCTCGCAGTCGGCACTGACGCCGACGGTCGTCTCGTCGTCCGGTCCGACCCGCGTACCGGAGTCCGTCCGGCGCGCGTCTCCGGCCCACGCCCCCGCCTCGGTCTGGTCGACGCCGTCGACGGTCGTGATGCCCGCCCCCGGACGTACAACTCCGTCCGCGGGATCGCGTCGCCGCCGTCGTGTCTGACCGTGAGGACGCCGTGTGTCTCGTTGACGGGTTCGTACGTCGTCTCGAAGGCGGCCTGCGGGACGCCGAACCGGTCGCGCTCCTCGACGAGCGCGTCGGCCCCGCCCGCGACGCCGACCACGCCGACGAGGACGCCCAGACAGACCAGCGCGGCGACGACCAGCGGTGCTGTGTCACGGCCACTGCCGTCCCCGGAGCCGGCGCTCCGGTCGTCGGACCTGTCGCCGACGCCCGCATCGCCGGACCTGTCGCCGCCCAGGAGCCCCAGCGTCACCGCGACGACGAGCGCGAGCAGACCGACGCCCCCGACGAGCGCGGTGACGGCGAGCAACTGGCCGAGTCGGGCACCGACGACGACCCACCCTGCGACCAGCAAGAGGACCAGACACGGGAGCGAGAGCGTCGTGATGGCGACGGCCGACCGGTAGCGGGCCCGCCCGACGAGCGAGCGACCGCCGAGGAGGACGGCCGCGATCGCGCCGACGTACCCCAGCAGGACGAGGACGCCCACGGCCTCCAGCGTGCGCATCGCGAGCCACGTCGGGATGGTCGTCGCGACCGGGCGCGTCAGCGGGCCGCCGAACGGGAACCGGCCGAGCATCGCGCCGACGAGCGTCGCGAGGACGGTCACCGCGACGAACTGCCCGACGAGGTAGACCGCGAGTCGATCGCGGGCGTTCATGGGAACAGCGCGTAGAGGACGACACCGAGCAGCGGCGCGAGCAGGCAGTTCATCACCGTCAGATACGCCAGCGTCCCCCGGCGCTTGAACGGGTTGTCGGGGAAGAGATCACTGGCGAACCGGTAGCCCACGAACTCGCTGGCGGCGAAGACACCCAGCGCGACGGCCGAGACCAGCGCCCGCGCCACCGCACAGCTCACCGGCCCGCAGTCGGTCGCGAACAGCACCTCCGTCGGGTAGGCGGGCTGGATGCGCGCGGCCTCTGCCCGCGTGAGTCCCGACGAATCGAGCCAGTCGACCAGCTGACGCCGGTGCTCGCGCGTGCCGGGTCCCCGGGCAGGTCCTCGACCCGGAGGTCGTTCTCGCGAGCGGCGACCTGCTCGACCAGGTCCGCCTCGCCGTCGGCGAGTGCGAGCGCCGCCACGGCACAGGGGACGCCGTTCGCGCCGACGAACTGCGGGGCACGCTCGTTCGCACCCTCGTTTGTCGAGACAGCACCGCGCTCGCGGTAGCCACGGAGCGCGTCGAGAGCCGCCTCGCGACGGCGTCGCTGGCGGGGATCGAGGTGACGGGTATCGGCGCGGCGAAGTGCCCGCTCGGTGCGCCGGAGGTGGGCGCGGACGCGGAGGGCCGTGAGCCATCGGCGGACGGTCAGGACGAGGGCGAGGACTCGTTGCCAGACCGTCCGGCGGCATGCGGACGGACCGACGACCGTGTCGACGCTCGCGGCGTCTGGGTCTGCCATACGGGGGCGTCGACGGACTGACAGAAAACGGTTTGGCTCGCGGGTCATGGAAACGCCTAAGCCGGCGGGACCCCCGGTGTCTGTCGTGTCACGGCACGCCGACGAGGAGGCGGGACTGGCGGTCGCCGACGCCCTGCCGGAGTACGCCGATGCCTTTCCTTTCGAGCGGTTCAACCGGATGCAGGCCGAGGCGCTGCCCGCCCTCGTGGAACGCGAGGACAACGTCGTCGTCAGCGCGCCCACCGCCAGCGGCAAGACCGCCCTCGCGGAGGCGGCGATCTGTCGCACGCTCGACCGTGGCGGGACGACTCTCTTTCTCGCCCCGCTGCGTGCGCTCACCAACGAGAAAGAACGCGAGTGGGAGCGCTTCGAGGACCTCGGATATTCGGTGTACGTCGTCACCGGCGAGCGCGACCTGAACCCGAGGCGGGCCGAACGCGCCGACATCCTCGTGATGACTCCCGAGAAGGCCGACTCCGCCACTCGAAAGCACGATTCGCCCCGGTACTCGTTCGTCACGGACGTCGACTGCTGTGTCATCGACGAGGTCCACCTGCTGGATTCCGACCGGCGAGGGTCGGTACTCGAAGTCACGGTGTCGCGACTGCGACGGCTCTGTGCCCCTCGCGTGGTGGCGCTGTCGGCGACGATGCCCAACGTCTCGGACGTGGCCGACTGGCTCGACGCCCCGCCCGAGTGTACGTTCGCCTTCGGCGACGAGTACCGCCCAGTCCCGCTGCACGCCGACGTCCGCACGTACAGCCACGGCGAGAACGCCTTCGCCGACAAGTACCGCCGGCTCTACCGGGCGCTGGACATCGCCGAACCGCACGTCCGCGACGAGGGCCAGGCGCTGGTGTTCGTCTCCTCGCGACAGGACACTGTCCAGGCCGCGAAGAAGACCCGCGACGAACTCGTCGAACGCGACGTTCCCGTGGGTGCGCGCGGCGACTACGACTTCCACAACGACGCCTCCGACCTCTCGAACGACACGCTCCGTCAGTCGGTCCTGGACGGCGTCGGCTTTCACCACGCCGGCCTCTCGAAATCGGACAAGGAACTCGTCGAAGCGTGGTTCCGGGAGGGGAAGATCCAGTTGCTGTTCTCGACGTCGACGCTCGCGTGGGGCGTCAATTTGCCCGCCCGCTGTGTGGTCATTCGCGACACCAAACTCCACGACCCCCTCGAAGGTGAGGTGGACATGAGCCCGCTGGACGTGTTGCAGATGCTCGGCCGGGCGGGCCGGCCGGGCTACGACGACCAGGGGTACGCCTGGGTCGTCTGTGACCGCTCGGACGCCGACAGGTATCGACGGCTCCTGAAAGAGGGCAAGGACATCGAGTCACGGCTGGCCGAGGAACTCGACGCGCACCTCAACGCGGAGGTCGTCCTCGGGACGGTCTCGGACATCGACGACGTGATGGACTGGCTCGAGACGACGTTCTACTACGTTCGCGCCCGGAGCGCCCCCGACCAGTACGCCTCGGAGGGGGACCTGCGCGAGCAGGTCAGCGACCGCCTGCGCTCGCTCATCGACCGCGGATTCGTCGACCGCGAGGAGATGACACTCTCTCCCACCGCGGTGGGACGCCTCGCCTCGAAGTTCTACCTCGGACTCGACACCGCCCGCGAGTTCGCCGACCTCGCCGAGCGAGCAGCGGACACGGGTGGCGGCGGCAGTGACGGCACGTCGATCACCGAACGAGACGTCCTCCGTGCAGTGGCGACCGCCGCGGAGTTCGACAGCGTCAGCGCCCGATCGGACGAAGAAGACGCCGTCGCCGCCGTCCTGGGGTCGGCGTCCGACCTCGACCCGGGCGCTCGCAAGGTGCTCGCGATCCTCGAAGCGAGTATGCGGGGGACGACACCGGCCGAACTCCGGAGTGACGCCTGGGTCATCCGCCAGAACGCGCTCCGACTGCTCGCCGCCCTCAGGGCCTTCCTCGACCGCTTCGCCGGGGCGCGGGCGGCCAACCTCGCCACGCGCATCGAGGCCCGCATCGAGAACGGCATCAGCGACGACGCCGTCGGCCTCACGGCCATCGAGGGCGTCGGCTCGGGACGGGCGAGCCAGCTCGCCGCCGACGGTCTCCGTACCCCGGCGGACGTCCGCGAGGCGGGCGTCTCGGGACTCGTCTCGGCGGGGCTCACCGAGGGCGTCGCCGAACGCGTCGTCGAGAGCGCGCGCGACCTCCCGAACGTCGTCGTCGAGTGGGGCGACTTTCCCGACTCGATCGCCCGTGGCGCGAACGCGATGCGCGAGGTCCGGGTCCGCAACGTCGGCGGCGACGCCCGCGCCGGCGTCCGGGTCACCGCCAACGGCGTCGAGATGACCACGAAGAACGCCTACCTCGGCGAGACGACGGTGCCCGTGGGCGTGTTCGGCGCCGACGCCGAGGACCTCACCTACGCCGTCGAGGTCGCCTTCCCGGAACTCCCGCTCCGACCCATCACCGTCGAGCGGACCGTCCGCGTGGAGTGAGCGACCGCCCGCTCGGACGGTCCGCCCGACCGGCTGTGATTCCCCACCGACCCGTCGTGTACCGACGGCGGTTCCCGCGCCCGACGACGCGAGCCACGATATCGACCCCGACACCGATGACCGGAGGGTGAACCGACGGCCGGGACTGTCCCCGTCCCCGATCGCCGCTGGGTCGCCGTAACAGGTTTTCAGACCGTTATAAAGTCTCTAACCGGTTCCGAATCGCTCGTAAAACGTCGGAAAAGCCGGTGAAAGGTCCCGGTCGAAACCGGTATCCACGTTTAATCGAGCTAACCGGAGTGAAAACACCCTAGCGTTCGACCCTTTATATGGGGTATCCGGTGCACGGGTGAGGTAGGTGACGCCCAATGTCCAGTGCTTCCCCGTTCCGGCGCTCGCAGCCGACCCGAACGACCCCAGGTGCCCAGTGGTTCGACCTCCTCGCCCGCCCCGTCCGCGCGGCCGGCTTCTGGTCGGCAGTAGCGATCCCCTTCCTCCTGCTCGGGCTGGTCGTGACCGGCTCGGCCGTCCAGCACGTGGGTCTGTTCGTCGGTTTGGTCGTCGCAAACCTCGTCGCGTTGCGCGTCGGCCACGCACACAAGCAGGACTAGCGACGAGCGCACACTCCTCCACCCCCTCCACTCGCTCTCCACCCCCGGTCCCCCTGACGCCACGCGGCCCCGAACTCCTCTACTCTACCACGACAGTATCGAAACCGCTGGAACAGGTCGCCAGCGCGTACCCCTTGGAACAGACGTCGGGCACGTCCATCTCGAGGTCTCGTCGCTGGAGGCGTTCAGAGAGTTCTACGTGGACACGCTCGGGTTCGAAGTGCAAACGACCCTCCCAGCCGCGGCCTTCGTATCGGCGGGCGGGTATCACCCCCACCCCGGAGCCAACACGTGGCACCACCACATCGATTTGTACTCGTGTTCGATTCCAGGGTTATGTGGCAAACACCTTTTGCTCTGTATGGTTTGATTATTAACCAGCTATGAGCGGACGTCTCGATACAGTCCCACAGCCGAACAGGGCCCAGACTCCAGCGGGCATCGAGTCGCGTTCCCGCTGCCTCTCAGCTTTCCCATAATGGTATCCTCCGCAACCGTCCTCGATTCGTCGACCGTCTTGCTTGTCGGGACAAGCGAGTGGATCACACAGTTCGCGACGACGCTCGAGACACGGACCGACGCGACTGTGCGAACGAGCAGGAACAAAGCTGAAGCGGTCGACGTCGTCGAGGCGGGTGAGACGGACTGTCTCGTCAGCGAGTACACGCTACCGGAGACGACTGGAATCGAACTTCTCAGAGAAATTCGCACCAGAACTGCCACACTTCCATTTCTACTCGGTACTGCCACCGGGAGCGAGACCATCGCCAGTGCGGCTATCGAAGCCGGCGTCACCGATTACATCGCGCTCACGGACTCAGCCGAACAGCTGGCAGATGAACTCGTCGAACGAACCGAGCGTGCACTCCGGTCCGCACAGCGGTCGGCCACCCAGCGAGACCGCGCCAGACAGTTCGACGCGATGTTCCACGACTCGCGGACGGCGACCTGGGTGCTGGATCCGGATGGTTCACTCGCCCGTGTGAACCAGACTGCACGGGAGATGATCGACGAGGATATCGACACGATGGTGGGCGAACCGTTCTGGTCGCTCCCGTGGTGGTCCCAGACGGACGCGGCGAACGCTGACGTCGAACAACTCGTCGAGAAGGCACTCGACGGGTCGTTCGGTAACGCGGTCGTCCAGCGGCCGCCAGCCGTCGACGAACCGCGTGTCATCGACCTCTCCGTCCGTCCTGTCCAGAACGAACGGGGGGACCTCGTCTCGGTCGTCGTCGAAGGGGTCGACATCACCGAACGCGTCGATCTCGAACGAGACCTCCGGCGTTCGGAGGAACTGCACCGCGTGACGCTCAACAATATGACCGACACCGTCCTCATCACCGACGAAGACGGCGAGTACACCTACGTCTGTCCCAACGTCCACTTCATATTCGGGTATTCGGCCGAGGAGATACGTGAGCGAGGGACGATCGACGACCTCCTCGGCGAGGATCTCTTCGACCGGGCGGCACTCGCGGAGGACGGCGTACTCAAGAACATCGAAACCACGGCGACGGACAAAGCCGGACGTGAGCATACACTCCTCGTCAACGTTCGCGAGGTTTCGATCCAGGACGGGACGCTGCTTTTCAGCTGTCGAGATATCACGAAACGCAAGCAACGCGAGGAGGCACTCGCAACACTCCACGAAACCGCCCGTGATTTCCTCTACGCCGAGACCCACCGGGAAATCGCCCAGCATATCGTCGACGATACACCTGGCGTACTGAATCTGGATGCGAGTGCGGTCTACCTCTTCGACGCCGATGCCAACGACCTCAGACCTGCAGCATATTCGGCGACGATGACCGAACTGAACGGACCGCTCCCGGCTGTCCACGCAGACAGCGAAACGCTCCCGGGCTACAGCTTCGTCGAGGACGAAGTACTATTCTTCGACGATGTCCACGACGCAGACCGACTCGAGAACCCTGCGACAGACCTTCGAAGCGCGGCGTACATCCCGCTCGGCAACCACGGCGTGTTCATCGCAGGTTCGAACCGGATCGGGGTGTTCGACGATGTAACGCGAGAACTAGCCGACCTGCTCGCGGCCACCGCCGAGGCGGCCCTCGACCGCGTCACACGGGAGTCGCGACTCCGCGAGCAGGACCGAACACTCCAGACGCAAAACGAGCAACTGACCGCTCTGAATCGCATCAACGAGACGATTCGCGAGATAGATCAGGCCCTCGTACAGGCGGAGACACGTGAGGAAATCGACCACACGGTCTGTGAACTGTTGACCGCCGGCGACCGGTTCCGGT
>Ga0207770_100288_pt1 | contig 31708 bp, 32 predicted proteins | sample A23E2SouthBayCA_FD_187729 | JGI IMG/M metagenome (GOLD analysis project Ga0207770, IMG submission 187729) | Aerobic enrichment media microbial communities from Eden Landing Ponds, California, USA - A23 E2 (SPAdes) | ecosystem: Environmental > Aquatic > Marine > Unclassified | place: Emeryville... | reverse complement strand
CCCTGCCACACCGTCGTAGGCGTCGGGGTCGGTCCAGTGGTCTTTCGCGAACTGTTCGACTGCGGTCGGGTCGTAGTGGTCGGGTAGTCTCTCTGGCATCGTACAGATGCGTCTCTCGGTGTACTCGGCGTGCGATACCGGGCGAGTATCACTCTCTCGTCGGGACGGGTCCGTCCCCTATCGTGGGAGCGGAGGCCCCATCGCGAGGAGAAGCGCCCGTCGGGTCGGAACTCGGGGCACGAGCGGAGCGGACCGGGCAGTCACTGGTCGGTCGAGAGCGCCCGGCCGTGACGGTGCCGGTCGTCGATCCGAACCGACCGTCGTGCCCCGAGAAGAGTTGGTACTATGCCCCTGACGGGGCAATACTGACGACCACGGCGGGCACGACGTGCCGCGTCATACTCGATCGGATCGTGTCGTCGGATAAATCGTTTTCGCTCCCGTGGACCGTCCCCGGGCGGTTCTCACCCGAACTGGAGCCAGTCGTCGACGTAGTGATACCCGACCACGATCGCGAGGACGGCCGCGCCGGGCAGGTACAGCGGCGAGAAGACCCAGTAGATCCCTGCGAAGAGGAAGAGAACGGAGTTACTCCATCGGGGCAACCCGCGGACCAGCGGACACCCGAACGTCCGCAGTCGCACGTCGTAGACAGTGCCGTTGACCACGACGCCCGAGGGGAGGCCCGTACCGAGTGCGGGGTCGATCGACGCGGTCCGGTTCGAGCGGGTCCGTGCCCTGTCGAGTACCCGTCGCTCGCGTTCACCCAGGCGCTCGTACGCGACCGGGTCGTCGGTCCCCGGAGCACGGTCGGGGAAGACCGAGACTTCCCCCGACGCACAGGCGGCGGTGTTGTACCCCGAGGGAGTGTTCTCGACGAGTGCGTTCGCGCCGATAGAGAGGAAGGCGACGACGACGGCGACCAGTCCGTAGCGGAGGGCTCGATGCATCGGGCCAGACTGGTCGACGAAGTGTCAAAAAGGCACGGGCGCGTTCACCCCTCGCGCTCGTAGACCGGAAACTCCAGCCGTTCGGGGTCGCCGCCTGGGTGGTCGACCCCGCCCCGGCGTTCGAATCCGCAGGACTCGTAGAATGGGACCAGTCCCTCGCGGGCGAGCAGGGAGAGGTGTATCCCGTCTATCGGTGGGTGCGTGACGACGGCGGCCAGCAGTTCCTCGCCGAGCCCCTCACCCCGGTACTCGTCGTGGACGATGACGTCGAAGACCATCGCGTAGTAGGTGTAGTCGGTCATACTGTCGGACACAAGTTCGTGAACGGGGGTTCCGCCGGTCGGGGACGAAACGTTGAAAAAACCCTGAGACTGCCATCAAACGGTGGCATTACTCGTGTCCGACAGTATCAGGACCCGGGCGGCGGCGACGAGTGCTCCCGGGTCGTCGTCGCGCAGCGCCACGACCTCGTCGGTGGCCGCGAGTGCCCGTTCGACGTCGCGTGCGCCGCGGTCGGCCCACCACTCGTAGGTCCCGTAGAGGTCACAGAGCTCACCGGCCGCCCGTGGCCCGAGCGACCGCTCGACCGTCGTCGGCATGAGAAGGACCACCGCCGGCGACCTGAAAAATCCCACCGAGTCCCGTGGTCGGCTCGCAGGCCATCCGACGCACAGCCCACCGCCCGCTTTTTTGTCCTCCGGGCCGTGCCTGGGGTATGCCGACACGAGTGCCGTCTGCGGAGTTCGACTCGCGCCTCGCAACTGTCCGCGAGCGCCTCGCCGGGACAGCGGCCGACGCGGCGGTCTGGTTCGACGCGACGAGCATCGAGTACCTCACGGGGTTTCACCACATCCAGACCGAGCGCCCGGTCGCGCTCGCGGTCACCGCCGACCGGGTGGCAGTCACGGTCCCCCGTCTGGAGGTCGAACGCGTCGCTCCCAACCCCCGCATCGACGCCGTCCACGACTACTTCGACTACCCGCAGGGCGACCCCGTCGAGACGGTGGCAGGGATGCTCGACGCGCTCGGGGCCGCGTCGGTGCTCGCGGACGCCGACGGCGCGCCGGGCGTGATGGGCTACGAGGGGCCGCCGCTGCGTGACTTTCTCGACGTCGACGACCAGGACTGGGTCCCGGGGATGCGAGAAGGGAAAAGCGACGTGGAGGTCGAACTGATACGCGAGTCGGCGACGTGGGCCAACTACGCGCACCGCCAGCTCGCGGACCTGACCGAGGTCGGTGCTCACCCCGCGACGGTGAGCCAGCGCGCCTCCCTCGAGGGGTCTCGGGCGATGCTGGACGCGCTCGGGAGCGAGTACGCCGTTCGCACCCGGGGAGACGGACCCGTCCACGCGGGCTACATCAGCGGCGCGGAGACGGCGCTGCCCCACGGCCACACGCCCAACGAGCGCCTCTCGCGGGGTGACGTCCTGATCACGGGCGCGACGGCGAACGTCGACGGCTACTACTCGGAACTGGAGCGAACGATGTTCGTCGGCGAGGCCAGCGACGAGGACGAACACTACTTCGAACTGATGTGCGAGGCCCAGGAGACGGCCTTCGACGCGATGGGTTCCGGCGTCCCGGTCGCGGACGTCGACGACGCCGTCCGGGCGTACTTCGAGGAGCAGGGCATCGGGGAGCTGGCGCGCCACCACGTCGGCCACAACATCGGGCTCGGTGCCCACGAACCGCCCTACATCGACCGGGGCAGCGACGCCGTGATGGAACCCGGCCACGTCTACACCATCGAACCCGGTATCTACACCGACGACGCGGGCTATCGTCACTCCGACACCGTCGCCGTCACCGACGACGGCCTCGACTTCCTCACCTACTACCCGCGGGACCTCGAGGCGAACGTGATCGACGCGTAGCGACTGGAGCGGGCACACGGGGACCGGGCCCGATACGTAGCGACTCGACCGGGGCCGTGTACGGGGCCGTCGCGGTGGGTGAGTCACCCGGGAACGGCGGAACGCTTACTTCCGACGCGAGCCCAGATGTGGGAATGCGCCAGCGATTCATCTCACCCGCAGCCTACGTACAGGGAGCCGGCGCGCTCGACGCCGCTGGCGAGGAGTTCGCCGCGCTCGACGCCGACGGTGCGTACCTGCTCGGCGGCGAGACCGCCCTGTCGACCGTCGAATCGAACGTCACGTCGGGACTCTCGGCGGCGGGGACGGACGTCGCCGGGGTCGAGCGGGGCGTCGGACGGTGTACACACAGGGTCATCGACGCCCAGGCCGAACGAGTACGGGAAAGCGATGCCGACCTCGTCGTGGGCGTCGGTGGCGGCGTCGCGATGGACGTCGCCACCGCGGTCGCGGACCGGACGGACGCCGGACTGGCGGTCGTCCCGACGGTCGCCAGCACCGACGCCCCCACGAGCACGGTGGCGGTCGTCTACGACGAGAACGGTGACTTCCTGGAGGTGGTCCACCGGGACCGCAACCCGGAACTCGTGCTCGTCGACACGGCCGTCGTCGCCCGCGCTCCGGCGCGGTTTCTCGCCCACGGGATGGGCGACGCGATGGCGACCCACTTCGAGGCACAGGCTGTCGCGGCGGCCGGTGGCGAGACCGACGCCGGCGGCCGGTCTTCGTTCGCCGCCGTCGACATCGCCGAGCGAGCCTATCGACGGGTCGCCGAACACGGGGCCGACGCGCTCGCCGCGGTCGAACGGGACGCCGTCACGCCGGCCGTCGAGCGCGTCGTCGAGGCCAACACCCTCCTCTCGGGACTCGGGTTCGAGAGCGCCGGGACCGCCGGCGCGCACGCGGTGCAGGTCGGTCTGACCAACGTCGGCGTCCGGGAACCCCACGGTCTGCTCGTGGCCTTCGGGACGGTCGCCGAACTCGTCGTCCAGGACGTCCCGCCCGGGACCATCGACGACGCACTCGACGTCGTCTTCGAGGCCGGACTGGACGTCACCCTCGAGGAACTGGGTGTCACCGACGATGACCTCGACAGAGTCGGCGAGATCGCCCGCGACCACGGCATGGCCGAAGAACCGGCCGACCCCTCGGCCGAACGCGTGGCCGACGCGGTGCGGACCACCGACGAGTTCGTTCGACGCCGTCGCGACACTGGCCTGTAACGCCGACGGCACCAGGTACCGCCCCTCTCCGCCGCCGTAACTATCACATCCCGTACAGAACCGAATTCCAGCAAGTTCGATTACAGAAATGTTCTTCAGATTATACTTATGGGGATGCCGGCCCACGGTGTAGATATGTACCAGCCAACTGCAGCGAAGTCACGAACCCAGCACGGTGACACACCTTCGCCGACCGTCTCAGTCGTCTTCGTGGCGCTGACGCTCGGTCTCGTCGCGCTCACGTCCGTGGTCGTGGCGGCCCCGGCGGTCGTCGCGGCGTTCGGTGCCGGCGTCCTGACGGCCGTCGTCGTGACGGCCGTTCACCGCGGTCACGTCGACAGTCGGGACTCGAGTGTCTTCGCCACGGGTCGACCCCAGTGACCGGCTGGACCGCCGCGTCCGGCAGTCGTTCAGGGCGGGAGTCCGTCCGGGCGGTGTCACCCGCGTCCACCGCTCGGCGGTCAGTGTCTGTGTGTGGGTAGCGCTGGCGGTCCTACGACTGTATCGAGATACTGCGACTGCATCGAGGTACTGCAACTGTATCGAGGTATTGTGGCTGCATCGAGGTCTCACGACCGTTCCTGTGAGAACAGACCGACGACTATCCCCGTTTGAATCCGAGCAGGAACCCGCCGGTGAAGCCGGCGCTGACCGGGATGACCGAGAGGAGACTCGTGAGGAGACCAGGGGGCTGGTTGGCGGTGGCGGCGTCGGTGGCGGCGGTGCTGGCGTTGATCAGGCCGGCCGAGAGGCGTTCCCAGTCGACGATGAGAATCTCGCGGGATTCGAGGAACTTGAACAGGGCGAGCTGGACGCCGACGAGGACGGCGATGATCTTCGCGACTTTCTTCGCGGCGAACCCGATGAGCCCGCCGATGACGGCCCCCGTCCCGAGTTCGATCCCGATCTGCTGTAATCCGAACTCAACCATACTCCGGGGGAGACGGCCGGCTTACAAGACTTTTGTGGCGAACGAGCGGGGGGTTCGTCGGGTGCTATCTCGGGCCAACCTTCATATCGCTGGCACGCCAACCGAGTGATATGGACTGTCGGGTTGTCGTCGAGGCCGCCGTCCCCGTCTACGACGTGGAAACGGCCGACGAGGCGGTTCGGATCGCCATCTCGAAGACCGGTGAGATGCTCAACCCGGACCTGAACTACGTCGAGATAAACATGGGTACCCGGTCGTGTCCCCACTGCGGGGAGGCACTCGAACCCGCCTTCATCGCCGCCGACGAGAGCCTCGTCTCCCTCGAACTCGAGATGACGGTCTTCAACGTCGAACGCGAGGAACACGCCGCGCGGATCGCCCGCAAGGAGATCGGCCAGCGGCTCGAGAACATCCCGCTCGAAGTCATCGAGATCGAGACTATCACGGACGAGGACGACGAACCCGAGACAGACGAAGACACCGAGGAAACTGACGCCGGAGACGACGATGCTGACGGCGACGTCGGGGCCGAGGACGGCGACGGCGGGGAAGCCGGAGACAGCGACGGGGGCTCCGGCGACGACGAGGTGCTCCCGGAGTTCGAGGAACTCATCGACGAGTGACCGACAGGGCGACGCTCGGACTTCTGTGATAGAGAGGACTGTTCGGTAGTGCGTATCGAGAGAGTGACAGCACAGTCGCTGTGGGGGTAACTGTCGGGTACCGGCGCCGCGGTGGCGTCAGTCGGCGGAGGCCGGGACGCGTTCGCGCGTCTCGGTCTCCATCTCGGACGTAATTCCGTCAGCCAGCGCAAAAACAGCGTTTTTGTGGTCGGTCTTCGATTTGTGGATGGACGTCGGCTGTACCCCGAGCGACGTGTACTCGTCGTGTGTCACGTCGTTGCCGGTCTCCATCTCGTAGTGATTCTCCACCTGAGCAAGCAGGCCGTGCAGGTGAATGAGCTCCTGCTTTTTCATGGTCATCCAAGCGTAACCACTGGAGGGTTATAGTAGTATCCTGAGTCGCGTTAACACACATCGCCGGAGATCCGGCGGAAAAACCGTGATAAATCCGTTTTCGGCGGTGTGGGGGTTCGGGGGGTCCGGGGTCTGAGGGACCACAGGTCGGCGACGGGATCCGGGACCGACGACACCGTGGTTGAAAGACTTTTGTCCGCCCGTCGGTTTCTTCGGGTATGGACTACGACGACATGCTAGACCGGGCGCTCGACGAGACCCCGGACATCGAGGGGAGCTCCGACCGGTTCGAGGTGCCCGACCCGCAGGTCAGACAGGAGGGGAACGTCACCGTCTACGAGAACTTCCAGTCGACCGTCGACGAACTCGGTCGGGAAGACGAACACGTCATGAAGTTCCTCCAGAACGAACTGGGGACGAGCGGCCACATCGACGAGAGCGGGCGAGTACGGCTCACGGGGGAGTTCGGCGAACGGCGCATCTACGAGGCAGTCGAGGCCTATAGCGACGAGTTCGTCCTCTGTCCGGAGTGTGGCCTGCCGGACACGAAGTTCGAGCGCGACCAGGGTGCGCTCCTCCTGCGGTGTGAGGCGTGTGGCGCACGCTCGGCGACGAGCGGCTAGCTCAGCGCTTTCAGCGTCTCCAGGTCCCGTTCGGTCCGCGTGAACTCCGCGAGCAACCGGCTCGCGTGACAGCCCGGACAGTGGAACGTCCGCCGGTGACCCGGCAGCGCAGACGGCGTCGATTCCCAGTGTTTCCCGCATTCAGGACAGAGCAACCGAACGTACGCTTCTTCCATGGGTGTGAATGTCACACAAAGCAGGCGACGATGAAAAAGGTTCGCTCCAGACAGAGCAGGAGTCCCCCGTGGGATTAGTTCGTGCGGGCGCCCTCGGCGTCCAGCAGTTCCTTGTAGCGGTTGCGGATGGTGACCTCCGAGACGTCTGCGACCTCCGATACTTCGCTCTGGGTGACCTTCTCGTTGGTCAGCAGGGCGGCGGCGTAGACGGCGGCGGCGGCGATACCCACGGGGCTCTTCCCGCTGAGGACGCCCGACTGGCGGGCGGCCTCGATCAGTTCTCGCGCGCGGCGTTCGACGTCGTCCGGGAGGTCGAGATCAGAGGCATACCGCGGGACGTAACTCTCGGGGTCGGCTGGTTTGACCTCGAGTTTGAGCTCGCGGACGATGTAGCGGTACGTCCGGGTCAGTTCCATCTTCTCGACGCGGGAGACGGCGGCGATCTCGTCGAGGCTGCGGGGGGTACCAGCCTGGCGGGCCGCGGCGTACAGCGCCGCAGTCGCGACACCTTCGATCGAGCGGCCGGGGAGGAGGTCCTCCTCGAGCGCACGGCGGTAGATCACGGAGGCGGTCTGGCGGACGTTCTCGGGGAGGCCCAGTGCGGAGGCCATGCGGTCGATCTCGCCCAGCGCCTGCTTGAGGTTGCGCTCCTTGGAGTTACGCGTGCGGAAGCGTTCGTTCCACGTGCGGAGACGCTGCATCCGCTGGCGCTGACTCGCCGACAGCGCGTTGCCGTAGGCGTCCCTGTCCTGCCAGCCGATGTTCGTCGACAGACCCTTGTCGTGCATCATGTTCGTCGTCGGCGCACCGACGCGGGACTTCCTGTCGCGCTCGGCCGAGTCGAACGCGCGCCACTCGGGGCCGCGGTCGATCTCGTCGGTCTCGACGACCAGTCCGCAGTCGGCACACACCGTCTCGCCGTGCGTGGTGTCCGTGTGGAGGTCGCCGCCACACTCCGGACAGACCTGCTCGTCTTCGGTCTCCCGCTCGCTCTCTACCGTGCTCTCGTGTCGACTCTCGTCCTCGGATCGCTTCCCGAGGCGCTCGTCGGTCGCTGTGTGTATCGTCGTATCGCTCATTGGGGGTGCTCCGGGCGGCTTGCCGCAGGCAACAGCCTGATAAACACGGCGCCGCTCTCAGTAATCATAAGTTAGTGCGACAACTATTTAAATGTTTCGCTGCAATTCTTGCGTTCGAGACAGTATCTCGGCGTCGAGCGCCGTTCACGGGCGAAATATGGGGGTATCGAGGCTGCGGCGTCAGGCCCGTTCGATACGGAGCAAGACGACGGCGAAAGCCCACATGAACAGGGTGCCGACGGGGACGGTGACCTGGTGTGGGTTGAACATGACGACTGCGACGCTGAACACGACGGCGAGGACCGCGAACGCGGCGCCGAAGAGGCGGACGAGGTCGACGGGCACCCGGACAGCGAGTGTCTCCTCGCGCGCGTAGTACGCGAAGCTCAGGAGCAACAGCACGGCGAAGACGGCGGCGCCGGCGAGCCAGATCTCGGCTTCGAGGCGCTGGTTCGCCGGGACGAAGTCGGGCACCTCGTAGACGAACTGGACGAGGTCGTCGAGCGTCTGCTCGTCGAAGGAGATCCCGAAGAGGTAGTGCAACTGGAAGAAGAGAAACCGGATGTTGATCACGGTGACGGTTCGACCGGCGATGGTCGCGCTGAAATACGATATCGACCAGGGTAGCAGGGCGGTCAGCCACACCGAGAGGACGGCCAGTTCGCCGGCGTACTCCGAACGGACCCAGGGCATCATGCCGACCGGCGGTGGGCGTGATATAAAAACTACCGGCTCGGCGGGGTTGCGGTACTCGCAGTGAACCCGGTGTCCTGGCAACCCACCCGGGGCGGCGTTACGTTCATCACGGACCGTACCATAGGGGGCGATAGCGAATGAGGCGCGATTACGTCACTCTGGATGTCCGCTACACCGACCCGGACGGGGACCAGCTGCCGACGGCGGTACTCACAGTCGAGGAGTCGACCGACCTGCTCGGGGAGCGCCTCGTGACCGCGGCGGGCGAGCGGCTGGGCGCCGACCGTATCGACGTCGCTTTCCGCCTCCAGACGGCGGTCGACGACGACGGGGCCACCGGTGTCTTCAGCCTCAGCAACCGTGTCACCGGCGAGTTCGTCCTCGAGGTCAACGCCGACGCGGCGGCCGTCCTCGACCTCGTCGAAACTGCCCGCGACGAACCGGACGGCCGCGACGCCTGCTATCGTGTCGTCGTCCGGCAGGCCGACGAGGAGGTCGCAGTCTACGAGAAGGGCACGCTTCTGGTCTACGACGAGGAGGGGAACCTGCTGCGCCAGCACAGTCTCATCCCGAGCGGCGTCGAACTCTAGACGCGCTCGGCCACACGCGCCAGCAACGGCGTCACGTCCGCCCGCAGGTCGTACTCGGCTCGCTTCGACGCCGGTGTTTCCTCCAGGTTCACGACGACCAGCGTCGCGCCCGCGTCCGCCGCGACCTCGGGAAGCAGCGAAGCGGGCCGCACGGTCAGCGACGAGCCGAGCGCGAGGAAGACGTCACAGCGCCTGGCGGCCCGCTGTGCCCGGTCGAACGGTTCGTCGGGCAGGCCCTCGCCGAACAGCACGACGTCCGGTCTGTAGACGCCGCCACAGTCACACGTCGGCGGGCACTCGCCCTCGCGGACGCGCTCGAAGGCGTCCTCGGCAGGCCGCGTCCGGCCGCAGTCGTCACAGGCCACGCGGTCGCTGCGACCGTGGAGTCTGCAGACGTCGCCGGCCCCGGCGGCCGAGTGGAGGCCGTCGACGTTCTGGGTGACGAGCGTGTCGAGGTGGCCTGCTCGTTCCAGTTCCACGAGCGCCTCGTGGGCGGCGTTCGGTTCGATGCCCGCACCGTACATCGTCTCGTGGAGGTCGAGGCGGTCGGTCCAGAACCCCGCCGGGTCTGCCTCGAAGCGCCGTCGGTGGAACGCCTCGGGGTCGTGGCGGTCCCAGACGCTCTCGCCCGTCGTCCCGTCCGGAGTCGCGCCCCGAAAGGGGGGAACGCCCGACGCGACGCTGACGCCCGCCCCCGTCAGTGCGACGACTCGCCGGGCCCCTCGTAGCCGGTCCGCGAGTTCCGAAACCGTCCCCGCCGAGACCTCCGTGTCCATATCCGACGACGGGGGTCGACGGGCAAAAACGTCGCGGGTGCCCGGACCGGTGCTGTTCAGGGACACAGACGGCGAAATCAGTCGGCGACTGCCTCGCCGGAGGCGGAGACGGCGCCGGGGTCCTGGATCCACAGGTCGCCGAACAGTTCGTCCTGCTGGAGGCGGACCTGACCGCGATGGGAGAGAAAGAGGAGTCCGAGGAACGTCTGGACGCGCGACCCACCGGCAGTCTCGATCTCTCGGTAGAGTACCTCGACGCGACCTTTCTCGTAGTGTTCGCGGACCGCACTGTAGACGTCGTCGATGATCTCGTCGATGTCCTCGGTGTGGACGCGCTCGGTCACGTCCGCGGCGGTGGGCTCGTCGTCCATCCGGAGGTCGTCGCCGCTCCGGTAGTCCAGTTCCTGGGTCCCGCGCTGATACCCCGAGGGGGAGTCGCTGGTGTCGTACTCGCGGTGTTCTTTCCACCAGTTGTCCCGCTCGGCCTCCCGGAGGTCCCGGACGAGTTCGTCCAGCGTCTGGGGCATCCCCCGGGCGCGCTTGCGCTCGAGACGGCGGTCCATCTCCGTCTCCAGCGCCGCGAACGGGTCCGGCCCGTCGACGGGTTCGTCGGCCACCATCGCCTGCTCCCACGGGTCGGGTTCGGGTTCTTCCTCCTCGTCGTCGGCCAGCATCGCGTCGCCTTTCATCCGCAGGAGTACGCTCGCGTAGAAGAGCGCCCGTCCGGAGGTGCGCAGGTCTCCCTCGTCTAACCTGTCGAGGAACTTGTCCGTCACCGCGACGATGTCGATGTCCCACGGGTCTATCTCGCCGTTCTCGGCCAGGTCCACGAGCACCTCGACCGGTTCCGGCGCGTCGTCTTCCTCGTCGTCGGCGTCCACGCCCTCGTCGCCAACCTCTGCGTCGGTTTCGTCGTCGACCTCGGTGGATTCGGCGTCGCCGTGGTCGGGTTCTGGTTCGTCGTCGCCGTGGTCGGATTCTGGTTCGTCGTCTCCGTCGCCGAACAGTCCGTCGGCGGATTCTCCCGGCGGATCACGGTCCTCACGGGTCGTTTCACTCCCCGTTCGGCTCCCGGAGGCGCGTGGCGCCTCCCTGTCCTCGTGTCCCGAAATATCGAGCGGGATGTCGTCCTCGTGGCCGTTCTCGGAGGGATCAGTCATCGGCTGGCACCCCCGCCGAACTCAGGTCGATGCCCGTCACCGCGCTCACGTTGTCGTCCTGCATCGTGACGCCGATGGCTCGCTCGGAGCGTTCGAGCATCGCCGAGCGATGGGAGACGACGACGAACTGCGCCTTCCCGGCGAGTTCGTCGACCAGTTCCCCGACCAGATCGGCGTTCTTCGCGTCGAGAAACGCGTCTACCTCGTCGAGCGCGTAGAAGGGCGCGGGGTTGTGACGCTGGATGGCGAAGATAAAGGCGAGCGCGGTCAGGGACTTCTCGCCGCCGCTCATCGCGTTCAGCCGCTGGATCGGCTTGTCCCCCGGCTGGGCCTTCATCGTCAGCCCGCCGTCGAAGGGGTCCTCTTCGTTCTCGAGGTGGAGGCGGCCTGTACCGTTCGACAGGCGCTCGAAGATGTCCTGGAACTGCTCGTCGATGGCGTCGTAGGCCTCCATGAACGTCGCCTTCTTGTTGGCCTCGTACCGGTCGATCCGGTCGCGGATCTCTTCGGCCTCCTCGACCAGTGTCCCCTTCTTGTCCTGCAGGTCCTCGAGGTCCTCGGCCACGGTGTCGTACTTCTCGATGGCCACCATGTTCACCGGCTCCAGTTTCTCCATCTCGGCTTCGAGCCGACCGATCTCGGATTCGACCTCGTGGTGGTCGGGGATCTCCGCCGGGTCGTAGTCGCCCACTGCGGCCTCGAGTTCGTCAATCTCCCAGTCGAGCCGTTCGCGCTCCTCGCGCAGATCGTCGAGGTCGCTCTCGACGGACCCGACGCGCTCTTTCTGCTCGTCGCGGGCCTCGCGTGCCTCGCGCACGTCGGCCTTGAGGTCCTCACGCTCGTCTTTCAGGTCTGCCAGCTCTTCCTCGAGTTCCGCGACTTCCTGTTCTTTCTCCGCGAGGACGTCCTCCTTCTCGGCGATCTGCTCCTCCAACTCGGCGATCGTCTCCTGTTTCTCGGCCTTGCGGTTCTGAGCTCCCTCGATGGTCTCGTGGAGCTCTTCGATGTCCTCCTCGGCGTACTGCTTCTCGAGCTGGAGTTCGTTGAGCTGGGCATCGAGGTCGTCGACGTCGTCCTCGAGGTTGTCGATCTCCGCCTTGATCGCGTCGGCCTCGCTGGTCAGGTCCGGGAGTTCGGAGTCCTCGACCTCGGCTTCCAGGTCCGCTATCTCGCCTTCCAACTCTTCGATTGCCGCCGTCTTCTCCTCGATCTCGGCCTCCAGGTCGTCCATCTCGTCGGAGACGTCCTCGCGCTCGCTCTCGATCTCCTCGAGGCGTTCTTCGAGACTCTCGATCGTCTCGCGCACCTCCGCGCGCTCGGACTCGCGGCGCTCGACGTCGGCCTCGATGTCCCGGACCTTGTCTGCCGCATCGGACTGCTTGTCGCGTGCGTCGTCGAGGCGGCTCTCGACGTCGCGCAGTTCCTCGCGGACCTCCTGGCGCTCGCTCTCGAGCTCGTTGATCGACGCCGCGAGGCGGTCGAGCTTGCCGCGACTCCCCGAGAACGTGTAGCGAGTCCCCTTGGAGGAACCGCCGGTCATCGCACCCGACTTCTCGACCAGGTCGCCGTCGAGTGTGACCATCCGGAAGTCGCCCATGAACTCGCGGGCCGTATCCATGTCCGCGACGACCAGTGTATCGCCCAGCACGTACGAGAAGACGCCCGCGTACTCCGAGTCGAAGTCCACGAGGTTGTAGGCGAAGTCGACGACGCCGCCATGGTCCGGCTTCGAGGGGAGCGAGCGCTGGCCCATCTCCGTCAGTGGGAGGAAAGTCGCCCGCCCGGCGTTGCGTGACTTCAGATAGTCGATACAGCGCTGGCCGACGCGGTCGTCGTCGACGACGACGTGCGCGAGGCGCCCGCCGGCTGCAGTCTCACAGGCCACCGCGTAGTCGGGGTTCACGCTCCCTAACTGCCCCACTGCGCCGTGGACGCCGTCGACGTCGGCGTTCAGCACGGCGGTGACGGCCCGCCCGAACGAGGAGTCGCCGTCCTCGCCGGCCCTGGCCTCCAGTTCGGCGTACTCCTGCTGTTTGGCCGCGAGTTCGTCCTCGATGTCGTCGAGTTCGGCCTGTCGCTCCCGGCGTTCGGCCTTCAGGTCCTCGACGACCTCCGAGATGGAGGCCCTGTTCTTCTCGGCTTTCTCCAGTTCCGCCTCGAGGTCGTCGATCTCGGCCTCGATCTCGGGGACGCGTTCGTCTAACTCCTCGATCTCCGATTCGGTCTCGCGCTGCTCGTTCGAGCGTCGGCGCGCCTCGTCTAACAGGCGGTCCTGCTCGCGCTGGAGGTCGTTCTTCTCGGACTTGAGTTCCTCCAGCGCGGCCCGTTTCTCGTCGAGTTCGGCCTTGACCTCCTCGAACTCCTCGCCGACCTCGTCGATGCGCGCCTCGACCTCCGCGAGGTCCGATTCTTTCTCCTGGATGTCGGCCTTCAGCGAGGACTTCGACACCTTGGTCTCGCGGATCTCGCTCTCGAGGTCGTCGATGGTCTCCTGCTTGCGGTCGACCTTGACGAACGCCTGTCGGCGCTGGTTCTCGGCGTCCTCGATGGCCTCCTCGGCCGCGTCGACCTTGTCCTCCAGCCGGGAGATGTCGCCTTTGACCTCCTCCATCTCCCGTTTGATGGCGAGCTGTTCGTCCTCGCCCTTGCGTTCGATCTCCGTGTTGAGGTCGTCGAGTTCGTCTTCGAGGCGGACGACCGTCCCCTGGCGCTCGTCGAGTTCGGCCTGTAACTCCTCGAGGTCCGATTCGAGGTCGGATATCTCGTCGTCGACCTCGTCGAGCTCCTCGCGTTTGTCCTCGAGTTCTGCCGCTTTCCGGTAGCTCTCGTACTCCTCTTTGCGCTCGCGCAGTTTCTGGTACTCCAGGGCGGTCTCGCGCTCGTCTTTCAGGTCCGCGAGGCGCTCCTCTTTCTCTTCGATGCGGAGCGCGGCCTCCTCGATGCGTTCCTCGACGGTCTCGAGTTCCTCGAAGGCGGCTTCCTTCTTCTGGTCGAACTCGGCGACGCCGGCGATCTCGTCGATGATCTCCCGGCGTGAGCCGGCGGTCATGTTGATAATCTCGGTGACGTCGCCCTGCATGACGACGTTGTAGCCCTCGGGGGTGACGCCGGCCTGGGCCAGCAGGTCCTGGATGTCGGAGAGGTTGACCGAGCGACCGTTGATGTAGTAGTAGGAGTAGTAGTTGTCGTCGGTCTCCTTGACGCGGCGGCGAATGGATATCTCGTCGACGTCGCCGACGTTCTCGGTGCCGGCGGCGGAGACGACCTGTGAGCGGTCGAGCGTCCGGTCGGCGTTGTCGAGGATGACCTCGACGCTGGCCTCCCGTTCACCCCCGACGTCGACGTCCTCGTCGTGGTGCCCGGGGTTGTAGATGAGGTCGGTGAGTTTCTCGGCGCGGATACCCGAGGTGCGGGCGAGTCCCAGGGCGAAGAGAACGGCGTCGATGATGTTGGACTTGCCCGAGCCGTTCGGGCCGCTGACGGTCGTGAAGTCCTCGTAGAACGGGATCCGGGTCTTGCGCCCGAAGCTCTTGAAGTTGTCGAGGACGAGTTCTTTGATGTGCATTGTTCCCGGGGGAGCCGGGTTGCCTACGCGATGATGATGTCGGTCGACCCGGTCTCCGCGTTATCCTCTTCGTCAGCCTCCTCGGTGTTAGAACTGTCGGCCTCCGCTTCCTCTGGAGATTCCGACGTGTCGACCGAGGGGTCGGGCTCCGGACTGGGGTTCTCCGGCGCGAAGCCCAGGTCCTCGTCGACAGCACCCTCGAGTTCCCGCAGTCGCACCTTGCACTCGACGAGTTCGTCCGTGAGTCCCTCGACCGACGCCTCCAGTTCGTTGACGCGCGCTTCCAGTTCCTCGACTCGGTTGCCGCACATACACTCACACCTGTGCTCCCCGGACATAAGAGTACGTCAGACATTCACATCATTTCTGATACGTGTCTGGCAGGCCGTCACGGTCGCGTTCGTACGCCAGAGACCGGTTGCGACGTGGAGGTCGATAGCGACGTGGAGGAGTGGCGACGACCGGGCACAGCGGTCGTCACCAGCGACGTGCGCCAGTGGGCACGCTGTGTCAGAGGCACGCGCGGGTCGTGGACAGCGGCGAGCAGCCAGCGGGGTTCGGGCGGCGTCCCACCTCGACCCGCGCATTCCGAACGACGGGTGGGGTGGTAGTAGATTCTATCCGGATACTTTCTGTACTACTGTACTAACGATACTATCGTAACTACCTCTACTATCTGCGATGGGTCGGTTGTACGGCGAACTCGGAACTGCGACGTGCCAGTCAGAGTTTGTGGCGGAACGCGTGGAGGACGTTCGCACCCGTGTCGGTGAGCCGGATCTGTTTCTGGCGACCGACGGGTTCGACAGTGATGTAGCCGTCTTCGGAGAGCGGGTCGACGATGTTCGCGTTCAGGAGAGCGAACTTCGCCTTGTCGCTGGCGGGGTCGGCGTCGCTGATGAAGGTGAGATCGGCCTCCTCGGCAAAGTCGATGAGGTCGGACTTCTTGACGGTGTAGGCGTCGGTGTTCGTCCGGTCGAGGTAGTCGAGGACGGCGACCTGGTCGCGCGAGACGGCCTCGATGGGGTAGGAGGGAAGCACCTCGTCGTCGACCATCCCGCGGGTGCGGGGTTCCGACTCGACGTCGTGGACGCGTTCGGCGGCGTGGACGTAGTACGGTGTCGCGTCGGTCGCCATACAGGCGATGGCTGCCCCGACTGCGGCGAGTTTCGGGCCGCTGGAGACGTTGACGCGGACGATGTCCGCGACGTGCTCGGCGATCACGGTGGTGACGACCGCCAGCACGTCGTACAGATCCCCCAGGTCCGTCTCGCGGAGTCTGACTGTCCGGTCGTCGTCCAGTTCCTCGACGAGTGCCTCCTGGTAGGCGGTCAGGCGCGCGCGTGCTTCGGTCAGGAGGTAGACGACGCTCGCGTCGTGTTTGCGGACGGGTTCGACGATCCGGTCGTACTCGTGGCCCAGCGGCGCCACGTGGACCTCGTCTATCTGTTGCATCGACTCGGCAGCGACTGCGACCCGCCAGGGCTTAAGCGTGTTCCGGACGGGCGCCGTGGTCGTTAGCCTTTAGCCCACCGCGCGAAAACGTCGGGTAATGACCGCACAAGCCGTCGAGACTGGGGACCTCGCCACCGTCATCGGCCTGGAGGTCCACGTCCAGCTGGAGACGGACACGAAGATCTTCTGTGGCTGTTCGACCGAGCCCAGCGACGACCCGAACACCAACACCTGTCCCGTCTGTCTCGGCCTGCCGGGCGCACTGCCCGTCGTCAACGAGGCCGCCGTCGAGGCCGCCGTCAAGGTAGGGAAAGCTATCGACGCCGACATCCCCGAGGAGACGACGTTCCACCGGAAGAACTACTACTACCCCGACCTGCCCAAGAACTTCCAGATCACGCAGTACGACGAGCCGATCTGCCAGGAGGGCACTCTCGAGTTCTCCGTCGAGGGCGAGCGCCGGTCGGTCGACATCCGGCGCGCCCACCTCGAGGAAGACCCCGGGAGCCTCCAGCACGTCGGCGGCGGCATCGACACCGCCGACTACACGCTGGTCGACTACAACCGCGCGGGCACGCCCCTGATGGAGATCGTCACGAAACCGGACTTCCGATCGCCCGGCGAGGTGCGTGCGTTTCTCGCGAAACTCACGGAGGTACTGGAGTACCTCGGCGTGTTCGACGCGACCCGCGACGGCTCTCTCAGGGTTGACGCCAACCTCTCGATCGTCGACGCCGAGGACGTCGGCGACGACGGCAGTATCGACAGGGAGGTACTGGAAGACGCCAACCGGACGGAGGTCAAGAACATCTCCAGTCACAGGGGGAGCGAGAAGGCACTGGCCTACGAGGAGACGCGCCAGAAAAACGCCATCCAGCGCGGTCGCGCGGTCGAACAGGAGACCCGCCACTGGGACGAGGGAAAGGGCGTCACGCTCTCGATGCGCTCGAAAGAGGAGGAGAAAGACTACCGGTACTTCCGCGAGGCCGACCTCCCGCCGCTGCGGGTGTCGGACTGGAAGGCGCGACTGGCGATCCCCGAACTCCCCGACGCCCGCCGCGAGCGCTTCCGCGAGGAGTACGGTCTGAGTGGGGAAGCGGCCTCAAAACTGACGAGCACGAAGGAGGTGGCGGACTTCTTCGAGGACGTCGCCAGCGAGTTCGACGCCGACCTGGCGGCGACGTGGGTCGCCGACGAACTCCTGGGCGAACTCAATTACCGCGACATGGCGCTCACCGACGTCGCCGACCGCTTCGACGAGATCGAGCGTCTCGTCGAACTCGTCGCCACCGACGAGATCACCGCCAAGAACGCCCGCGAAACCGTGCTACGGAGGATGCTCGACGACGGCGATTCGCCCGGCGAGATCGTCGACCGCGAGGGCCTGGGCAAGACCAGCGGCGACGCGGTCCAGGACGCCGTCGAGGCCGCGATCGACGAGAACCCCGACGCCGTCGACGACTACCACAGCGGCGAGGGCGGTGCGATCAACTTCCTCGTCGGCCAGGTCATGCAGAAGACCGGGGGGTCGGCGGACCCCGGCGACGTCAACCAGCGACTGCGGGAAGAACTGGACGGGTAGGCCGACTCACGGTCGGTACGGCGACGCGGTCAGTGGCGACCACCTTCTCCGGACGAACTCCACCAGCAGGACCGCCGGGCCCACCGGAAGACTGGTGCCTGACTGACCATGCCACCGTTAATATTATATAAATTATATTTCTGCCGAGTTCGAATATCCGTCAGCCTGTCACGGTCGAATCGAACGTGATCGTTCGTTTTCGGTGAGAGGAGGTGAGGCAAACGGTGAAGTTTCCGCCAGAGTTTAATATATTGCTGACAACTAATGCGTGATGATCAGTCCCGGGGCGGGTTACCTGGCGCTACTGTCGGGTGCGGCACTGCTCGCGGGGGGGCTGGCGGGGTACGCGTGGCGCCACCGCGAGGAGGCCGGGGCCACGTCGCTGTCGGCGGCGATGGTGGCCGTCACCCTCTGGACGACCACCGAGGTCATGGGACTGTCACAGACCGGGGCGCCACACATCTTCTGGGAGCGACTCCAGTGGGTCGCGATCGCCCTCGTGCCGCTCCTGTTCGTCCTCTTCATGTTCGATTTCACGGGCTACGAGCGGTTCCTCACCCTGCCGTCTCTCCCGGTGTTTTTCATCGTTCCGGTGGTCACGATCGCGCTCGTCTGGACGAACCCGAGCCACGGGCTGATGTGGGCGGACTGGACCCGCATAGAGACGATCGGGCTGACGATGCTGGCGCTGGACTTCGGCCCGTGGTTCTGGGTGTACGTCGCCTACGCCTACGCCATCCTGACCGTCGGGTTCGTGCTCTTGCTCCGGATGGTGGCGACCTCGGACTACCTCTACGTCGACCAGACGACGCTGATAGTCGTGGGGTTGCTCGCGCCGTTCCTGTGCAACGCGATATCGTCGTTCGCGCTGATCCCCGAGTACGGTCTCGACCTGACGCCGCTCGGATTCACGGTCACCGGACTCGCGTTCGGCAACGCCGTCTTTCGCTACCGCCTGTTCGACCTGTTGCCAGCGACGCGCCGACTCGGGCGTCAGGCCGCGCTCGTCGGCATGGACGACGGTGTCGTCATCGTCGACACCGGGCGGACGATCCTCTACGTGAACCCTGCGGCGGGCGAGATCCTCGACTGTGACCCCGGGGACGCACTCGGCGAACGGGTCGACGAACTCGTCGACACGGACGAACTGGACTTCGCCGCGACGGATCGACTCGGTGAACTCTCGCTCGACGACCGCACCTACGAGGTCGAGACCGCGCCCATCGAGGACCGCCGGGGCAAGCAGGTCGGTCACACCATACTGCTCTACGACGTGACCGAGCGGACCCGCCGCGAGGCGGAGTTGCGCGCCCAGCGCGACCGCTACAGGCGCCTCGAACGTATCAACACCGTCATCCGGGAGGTCAACCAGGCGCTCGTCGGCGCCACCACCGTCGAGGAACTCAAACGTGCGGTCGCCGAGACGCTCGCCACCCCCGGGTTGTACGACGACGTCTGGATCAGCGTCACCGCCAGCGACGGGTCGCCCGTCCGGATGCGCGCCACCGAAGACGGCCCCCGGTCCGCTGACTCGGAGGGACTCCCACCCGTACTCGAAGCGCCCGAGGACCTCGACGCCGCGGACGTCCCCGAGGCGTTCGAGTCGGCGAACGAACGTGGGTCCGATATCGTGACCGACGGCACGCAGGACCTGCCCGGCGACGGGAACTGGACGACCGTCGCGCTCGTCTACGGCCGGACCGTCTACGGCGCCATCGCGCTCCACACCGACCGCGAGGAGGGGTTCGGCGAGCGCGAACTGGCCGTCCTGGACGAACTCGGCGAGACCATCGGCCACGCGCTCACGACCATCGAGCGCACGCACCTGTTGCTCTCGGATTCCCACGTCGAAGTCGACCTCCAGACCACCGGTCCGGACTCGCTGCTGGTCGCACTGTCCGAGACGACCGGCGCGGAGTGGACGCTAGACGGGTTCGTCCCCGCGACCGACGGGGAGTTCCTGGCGTATCTCAGCACCGATACGTCCGGGGGGACGACAGGCGACGGGATGGGCGTCGACGCCGCTCGGTCCCACCCGGGTGTCGGAGAGGTCAGAGTCCTCTCGACCGACGGCGGGACGACGCTGGAGGTGCGTGCGGAGCGAGGCATGCTCGCACACCCGCTCATGGAGGCCGGCGCGAACGTGACCAGCGCCACCGCGACCGGCGGTCGCTGTGAGTTCTCGGTCGAACTCTCGCCCGACGCGAACGTCCGAGCCGTCGTCGACCGGGTCTGCGAGGAGTTCCCCGGGACCGAACTCCTCGCGAAACGCGAGGGTGAACCCACCGGCGACGAACCGCTCCCCGACGAGACCGACATGACCGACCGCCAGCGCGAGGCCCTGGAGGCCGCCTTCCGCGCCGGCTACTTCGACTGGCCCCGCGAGTCCACCGCCGAGGAGGTCGCCGACTCGCTCGACATCTCCTCGCCCACGCTCCACTCTCACCTCCGGAAGGCCGAGGACCGACTCCTCAGCGAGTTCTTCGAGGAGTGACCGGCGCCGCTGGCACGTACCGGCGGGGTCTTCTCTGTCACTGAAAGCCCTGTGGCCGGTTTACGTTCCGAGAACACTGAGTGAGTGTATGGACAGAGAGAGTCTGCGGCTGAAACTGGCGACCCTGCGGCGACGACTGCGGCTGTCCCTGCGCATCGACGAACAGTGGTTCGAGGCACTGAATGGGACGCTCGACGAGCGCGAGGGGTAACGACGGACGACGCTTCTGGGGCAGGCGGCGAATCACGCAGCGCCCGCTCACGCAACGCTGTCCATCACTTCGTCGACGAACAGCTCGACCGTCCGGCGGTCGTTGGCGGGAACTTTCAGGACGAACGTGTCTGCGCCTACCTCGGCGAAGGCCTCGATCCGTTCGGCGGCCTCGGCGGGCGTCCCCACCGCCTCGCGGTCCTCGTCGCGGGGGGTTTGTCCGCCCTCGTTGCGGTCGGTCAGGTCCTCGTAGGCCTCGTGGGCCGCCTCGCTCTCTTCGCGGATGACCGCGGTCTGGCCGATGGTCTTCTCGATGGCGTCGTAGTCGGTGCCCATCGCCTCACAGTGGTCGCGCAGGACGTCGAGTTTCCCGGCGAAAGTCTTGGGATCACCCGACGGAATGTTCCAGCGGTCGGCGTACTCCGCGGTGGCCCGGAGCGTGAGTTCCTCGCCACCGCCACCGATGAGGACCGGCATCTCGTCGGGTTTTGGGTCACAGTAAAAGTCGTCTAGCTGGTAGTGCTCGCCCTCGTAGGAGGCCGGCGACTCCTGGGCCCACATCGCCTGACAGAGTTCGATGGTCTCGCGCATCTGTCGGTTGCGCGTCGAGATGTCGGGAAAGTCGATATCCATAGCGTCGTACTCGTCCTCGTACCAGCCGGCGCCGATGCTCAGGACGGCGCGGCCCCCAGAGACGTGGTCGAGACTGGCGAGGACGCGCCCGAGGTAGGCGGGGTTGCGGTAGTGCGGGCAGGTGACCAGTGCGCCGAGTTCGATGGACTCCGTGGCGCGGGCGACGGCGGTGAGGGCGGTGTAACACTCGAGGAACGGTTCGTCTCGCCGGCCGTTGAAGGGGAGTTGCCAGACGTGGTCCATGACGGAGAACCACGAGAAGCCGGCGTCGTCGAGCCACGCGGCGCGGTCGGCGGTCGCGTCGACCATCGGGCGGTCGTCGTCGGGGTACCGGAAACTCGCGTGGTGGTAGCCGAAGTCCATGTCGGGTGTGGGTGTGCAGGCTACTACAAGGTTCGCCCGGCGGACGTGGTAGTGTTCGGGCGCGGAGAGTCGCCCCCTCCAAGCCAGACCAGCTGGGGACCCCCAGTGTTATGCCTCGGCGACCGGGAGGGCGGGTATGCAACAGGACTGCCCGTCGTGTGGCGTTCACGACGTCCACATGACGGTCGATCCCGACCCGGACGGGAACGCGACAGAGACCGAGCGCGTGCTCGTCTGCCCCGAGTGTGGCACGTCGAAGCCGTTCGTCAGCCCGCCGCTGTGTATCGTGACCGGTGCCGCGGGCACCGGAAAGTCGACCGTCCGGTCGGCGCTCCAGGGCGATATCGACGCCGTCCTGCTGGAAGACGACCCGCTCTGGGTCGACGGTTTCGAGGAGATGACCGAACCCGAGTTCAACGACTACGTCCTCTCGCTGTGTGCCGAGGTCGCCCAGTCGGGCGTCCAGCCGGTGCTCTTCACCACGGGCATGGGCGTCCCGGACAACGTCGAGGGACTGGGCGCCCGGCGGTACTTCGGCGAGTCGCACTACCTGGCACTGGTCTGTGACGACGAGACGCAAGCCGAGCGACTGCGCGCGCGACCAGGCTGGGACGACGGCGAAGACGAGTGGGCCGACGTCGATCGACAGGTCGAGTTCAACCAGTGGTTCAGGACCGAGGGCGAGGACGAAGGGGTCGAACTGCTCGATACGACCGACGCCGCAGTCGAGGAGACGATCGCCGACGTCCGCGGCTGGCTCGGCGACCGATAAGCCACCATCGCGAACCGAAACCGACTATCCACGGGCCCCACGTCGTTCGCGTATGCCAGCGACAGACGGGACCAGCGTCGAGGGACAGACCGCGGCCGTGATCGGCGGCACGAGCGGGATCGGACTGGAGATCGCCCGGGCGTTCGCCCGCGACGGCGCCGACGTCGTCGCGACGAGTCGCTCCGGGGAGTCCGTCGCTGAGGCCAGTGCGGAACTCCGTGATCTCGGAGCGGAGACGGTCGAAGTGACCTGTAACGTCCGCGAGACCGACTCCATCGCGCACCTCCGCGAGACCGTCGAGGACGCCCTCGGGAGCGTGGACACGCTCGTCACCTCCCAGGGGTCGGTCGCGACGACGCCGGTCACGGAGATGGACGACGAGGAGTGGGCGAAAGATATCGACGTGTTGCTGACCGGCGCCTTCCGGGCGATCCGGGAGTTCGGCGCAGCCATGGACGACGGTAGCATCGTCAACGTCTCATCGATGTCCGCCCGGCAGTCCCGCGAGGCACGTCCGAGTTACGTGTCGGCGAAGGCCGGACTCGACGGCCTCACCCGGGCGGCCGCGGCCGACCTCGCACCCGAGGTACGGGTCAACGCCGTCGCCCCCGGTTTCGTCAAGACGGAACTGGCCGGCCCGAAACTCGAAGACGGCTCCGAGTTCCGCGAGGGCGTCGACGAGCGCACGCCGATGGAACGGGTCGCCACGCCCGACGAGATCAGCGGCGCGGTCCTCTATCTCGCCAGTGACGCCGCGTCGTTCACAACCGGCGAGATCGTCACGATCGACGGCGGCTACGACCGCAGTTCCGTCTGATCTGGCTCTCTCACGGCGGGAGTAGCAGGTTCCAGTAGGCCAGTATCGCAGTGAACCCGACCAGCGACGCGGCGACGAGGGCGTAGTGGACTCGCTCGACGAGCGACCACGACCCACGGACGAGCGCGTGGCCGGCGTAGGCGACACTGGCGAGGGCACCGAGACCGCCCAGTATCGACAGGGCGAACAGCGCCCGGAAGGTCAGTGGCGGCGCCGCCAGGACTGCCAGCGGCGTCACGAGGAAGTGGGCGACCGCGAGGACGACGAAAGCGGCGAACGCGGTCATCGTCGCGCCGGCGACCCAGCGAGCCTGTGCGCTCGGGTCCGACCGGAGACGCTCACGCGAGGGGAGCAGTCTCGCGTCGTCGGACCGACCCGCGGCCGCCGCCGCGCAGGCCGCCCCGGTACACACCGTGCCGACGCCCGCGAGGAAGCGTCGACGGGAGGGCTGTCGTTTCATCTGTCGGTGCAACTGTCGGCCCGCTGGTAAAGATTCCGAGAACGGACCTTGTGTGATCCTTGTGATGGGTTTCGACGATCGTTCGGTCGGGGACCGGGCTGTCTGTCGGGGTACTCAGTCCGTGACCGGGCTGTCTGTCGGGGTACTCAGTCCGTGACCGGGCCGTCTGTCGGGGTACTCAGTCCGTGGCCGGGTCGTCCCCCGGGTCGGCGGGGTCCTCGGTCTCCGGCGACTGGGGGTCATCGGTCGGGGTCGTCTGCGCGTCCGCTGCGACGATCGACTCCTGCCATCCGCCGCGGTAGAACCACGCGACGCCGACGACGAACGCGAGGACGCTCGAGATGGGCAGCGACCACCAGAGTCCCGTGACGTTCACGGGGGTCAGCGCGAAGTCGTAGGCCAGCAGGACGGCGGCGGGCACGCGAAACACCCACCGCGAGAGTAGAGAGAGGAGAAAGGCGACGCTCGTCTGGCCGGCGCCCCGGAAGCCGCCCTGGACGACCATCAGCCCACCCATGAACGCCCAGAAGGGCGCGATGATACGGAGGAAGACGACGCCGGCGTCGATCACGGCGGGGTCGGCGATGAAGACACGCATCATCGCCGCGGGGAAGGCCCAGGCGAGGCCGCCGGCGACGAAGAGGACGGCCATCGCGCCGCCCGTACCCTTCCACGTGACCTCGGCGGCGCGGTCGGGTCTGTGCGCGCCGACGTTCTGCCCGACGCCGGTCGCAGCGGCCTGACCCACGGCGCCGGAGACGGTCCAGGAGACGGACATCAGGCGGATGCCGATGCCGTAGGCGGCGGTCGGGACCGCGCCGAACCGGGCGACGAGTGCGGCGAAGGTGACGGCCGCGAGCGAGCGCGTCAGTCCGTCGAGCGTGGCCGGGTAGCCCACGCCGACCAGCCGTCGCAGGACGGGCCAGTCGGGGCGCAGGTCCGCGGTTCGCAGGCGGATACCCCACCCGCCGTCGACGAGGATGTACAGGCCCGCCGCGGCGGCGAACCCCCGCGCGATGAACGTCGCGATGGCCGCACCCTGTGCCCCGAGGCCGAGGAACGGCCCCCAGTCCAGGATAAAGACGGGGTCGATGACGATGTTCAGTCCGGCGCTGATGGCGACCAGCCACATCGCCGTGCGCGTATCACCGGCGGCGCGCAGGGAGGCGCGGAAGACGAAAAAGAGGAACGTGAAGGGGATCGCGAGGAAGATGACCTCGATGTAGGCGACGGCGGCGTCGAAGACCCCACCCTGTGCGCCGATGAGCGCGACCAGCGGTTCTCGCACGGTGAGTCCGAAGGCTGCGAGCAGGCCGGCGACGGTCAGCGCCAGCAACACGGACTGGGCGACGGCGTTCTGGGCCTCGCGCTCGTCGCCGGCACCGACGTGCTGGGAGATGACCGCGTTCGCGCCGGCCGTGAGGCCCATCGCGACCGAGATGAACAGGTAGGTCGTGGGGAACATCAGCGAGACGGCAGCCACCGCCTCGGCACCGACCCGCCCGACCCAGAACATGTCCGCGAGGTTGTACGCGGTCTGCAGGAGGTTCCCCGCGACCAGCGGCCACGCCAGCGAGAACAGTCGCGGCGTCACCGCCCCCGTCGTCATATCCACCCGGCTCGCGTCCGACACTGACTCGACTGTTAGCCCGGTCCCGTTTCAAGGTTACGACCCACTGTATCGATGCCGGATCGTTGGTCGGTCAGTTCTCGGGACGGACCGGGGGCAGACAATCGAGAGCGGACAAGTAGTCGTTTCGCGCACACACGCGCGAGAGCGCGGGTACGCCAGCGGGCCCGCATCCGTGGCGTGTGCGGCCGCACACCCGCGCTGTCTGTCGGTTTCCCGAAACCTTTAGGACGGGGACTCGCCTAGGGAGGGGCGATGACCGACCGCGCTCGTCCCGGAGGTGCGCCGGGATGAAACTGATAATCACGGAGAAGGAAAACGCCGCGCGGCGCATCGCGGAGATCCTCAGCGACGGGGCCGCGAGCGCCGACCGGCGCAACGGTGTCAACGTCTACCGCTGGGGCGATACCCGGTGTGTCGGGCTGTCGGGCCACGTCGTCGGCGTCGACTTCCCCGACGAGTACAGCGACTGGCGCGACGTCGAACCCGTCGAGTTGATCGACGCCGAGATCGTCAAGTCGCCCACTCAGGAGAACATCGTCCGCACGCTGCGCGAACTCGCCCACAAGGCAGACGAGGCTGTCATCGCGACCGACTACGACCGCGAGGGCGAACTCATCGGCAAGGAGGCCTACGAACTCGTCCGCGAGGTCAGCGACGCGCCGATCAGCCGCGTTCGCTTCTCCTCTATCACCGACCGCGAGGTGCGAGAGGCCTTCGAGAACCCCGACGAACTCGACTTCGACCTCGCCGCCGCCGGTGAGGCCCGCCAGACGATCGACCTCGTCTGGGGCGCTGCACTCACCCGGTTCCTCTCCCTCTCTGCTCGACAGCTCGGCGACGACTTCATCTCCGTCGGGCGGGTCCAGTCGCCCACGCTCAAACTCATCGTCGACCGCGAGCGCGAGATCCGCGCGTTCGACGCCGACGACTACTGGGAACTGTTCGCCGACCTGGCCGCGGACGGCCGGAGCTTTGAGGCCCAGTACTTCTACGACGACGACGGCAGCGAGGCCGAGCGCATCTGGGACGAGGCCGCCGCCGAGGACGCCCACGAGCGCCTCCGCGACGCCCGCAGTGGGGAGGTAACGACCGTCCGGCGGCGCACCCGAACCGACAACCCGCCCGCCCCCTTCAACACGACCGCGTTCATCTCCGCGGCGGGGTCGCTGGGCTACTCGGCCCAGCGCGCCATGTCCATCGCCGAGGAACTCTACACGACCGGGTACATCACCTATCCCCGCACCGACAACACGGTCTACCCCGAGGATCTGGACCCGGAAGAACTCGTCTCGGAGTTCGCTCCCACCCGCGAGTTCGGCGAGGACGCCGAGTCACTGCTCGCGCTGGAGGACCTCTCGCCCACCGAGGGCGACGACGAGACGACCGACCACCCGCCGATCCACCCCACCGGCGAGATCCCCGACCGGGGCGACCTGACCGAAGACGAGTGGGAGGTCTACGAACTCGTCGTCCGGCGCTTCTTCGCCACGGTCGCCGAGGCCGCGACGTGGGAGCACCTGCGCGTCGTCGTCGAGGCGAACGGCTGCCAGCTCAAGGCGACCGGCAAGCGCCTGCTCGAAGCCGGGTATCACGACGTCTACCCCTACTCGTCGGCCAGCGAGTCGTTCCTGCCGGACCTGGCGGAGGGCGACGAACTCGACGTGACCGACGTGCGCCTGGAGGCGAAACAGACCCAGCCGCCGCGTCGCTACGGCCAGTCCCGGCTCATCCAGCGCATGGAGGAACTGGGTCTCGGGACGAAGGCGACCCGCCACAACACCATCGAGAAGCTCTACGACCGCGGCTACATCGAGGAGGACCCGCCGCGCCCGACCGCGCTGGCCGAGGCCGTCGTGGAGGCCGCCGAGGAGTTCGCCGAGCGCGTCGTCAGCGACGAGATGACCGCCCAGCTGGAGGCGGACATGACCGCCATCGCCGAGGGCGAGGCGACGCTCGACGACGTGACCGACGAGTCTCGCGAGATGCTCGAGCGGGTGTTCGAGGAACTGCGCGGGTCCAGGGAGGCCATCGGCGACCACCTCCAGGAGTCGCTGAAGGCCGACCGCCGGCTCGGTCCCTGCCCGCAGAGCGACCACCAGCTCATCGTCCGCCGGAGCGGCCAGGGTTCCTACTTCGTCGGCTGTGAGGGCTTCCCCGAGTGTCGTTACACGCTGCCGCTGCCGAGCACGGGCGAACCGCTCGTCCTCGACGAGACCTGCGAGGAACACGGGCTGGACCACGTGAAGATGCTCGCCGGCCGGGACACGTTCGTCCACGGCTGTCCCCAGTGTGCGGCCGACGAGGCCGACGAGAACGAGGACGAGGTCATCGGCGCGTGTCCGGAGTGCGGTGAAGAACACGAGGGGGAACTCGCTATCAAGCACCTGCGGTCGGGCTCGCGACTGGTCGGGTGTACGCGCTACCCGGACTGTGACTACTCGCTCCCGCTCCCGCGCCGCGGGGAGATCACGGTCACCGACGAGTACTGCGACGAGCACGGGCTGCCGGCGCTGGTCGTCGACGCCGACAGCGACGACCCCTGGGAGCTTGGCTGTCCCATCTGCAACTACCGGGAGTACCAGGCTCGCAACGCCGTTCAGGACCTCGAAGACCTGAACGGCGTCGGGTCTGCGACGGCAGAGAAACTCGCCGACGCGGGCATCCACTCGCCCGACGACCTCCGGGGAGCAGACCCCGACCGGGTCGCCGCCGAAGTGCAGGGCGTCAGCGCCTCGCAGGTCCGCGACTGGCAGGAGCAACTGCCCGAGGTGGAGGGCGACGACGACGACCCCGACGACGGTGACGAGGCCAGCGACGAGACAGACACGCTCGAAGAGATAGAGTCCGAGTTCGACGAGATGTCGGGTGCCGAGGCGAGCGGCGACGACTGACGCCCGTCCTCGGCGTTCCCCTCAAAATCCGATGTGCGAGGTCGAACTCGGGCCGTCGTCCTCGTCGATACCACCCTCGTGGGCGAACGTGTACTCCTCGTCGACGAGATAGACCGTCCCGTCCTCGACGGCCACGTCGACGTCCGGCAGGGTGGTTCCGGCCGCCTCTCCGTTGTCACACTCCCCTGAACAGGAATCGAACAGCGACCCGTGTTTGGGGCAGATGATCTCGCCGTCGCGCATGGGCACCCCGCGGCCGGTGTCGAAACGCTGGGCCTCGTGAGTACACCGGTTGATCCACGCCTCGACGTCCCCGTCGGCGTCCGCACGGGTGCCGCCGTCGGCCGCTGCGCCGTCGTCGGTCAGCGTGTCGTCGTCCTCGCAGGGGACGACGATGATCTCCTCGTCCATGTCGAAGGAGTTCGTCGCGGTGAACAGGAACGACCCCTCCTCGCGGACGGTTTCGACCGTCGTGAGTGCCGCGCCGTCTGTCATCGGCGGACCATTGAGAGCGGTGGCAATAGAACTGGCGGCGAACCGGACCCATCTCCATCTGCTCACCGCGACCCCCGGTACCGTCACACCCGGTATCGAACAGAGGGCCCGACGACCCGAAACAAGAGTCGGGTGGTACTAGGAGCCACCTGAGGGTGAGCGGCCTCCCGATCCGGTGTCACGTCCCGGTCGCGACGCCGTCCCGTCGCGCTCAGTCGACGAACTTTCCGGTCGTGAGCGACCAGTCCCAGGACTGGTAGGAGAGCGACGGTTCGGCGTCGCCCGGAATCGCGCCGTACTCTCGGAGAAACTCGCGGGTCCCGGATTTCCCGCCGAAGTCACCCCGGAACCACAGGAACACCCGGGGAATCCGGACGACGCCAGCGTCGGCGTCGTATTCGACCGTGGACTCGAGGTAGGTACGCGTCGCCAGGCCGAGTTGCGCGTCGATCCGCTCGGGGTCGTAGGCGCGGATCGCGGGACAGCTCGCCGCGCCGCAGTTCAGCGCGAAGTGGACCCGCGGGTCACAGTCGGCGAGCGCGTATCGCTTCTCGAAGCCCGTGACGTAGAGTTTCGGCGCGTAGCCCAGTCCGTACTTCGAGCGGCGCGCCCGCAGGAGACCGTTCTCGATGCGGTCCAGCGGCAGTCCCGTCCCGCCGACGGTCACCGCAGTCGCGGAGAAAAAGCGGATCGAGCGCAGTGGGTTCTCGTAGAGACCGGGTCGGCGGTCGAGCAGGAGTTGCGTGCCGGCGTTGTACAGGTTGATCCAGAACGCGAGCGCCGTCGCGCGGTCCTCGCGGACCTCACGGAGTGTGTCCTCGTCGGAGTCTGCGAGCGCCCGTTCGTAGGGCAGGGGGTCGTCACCGACTTTCGTGGCGACGAGGAGTTCCCGGGCAAGATCCGTCGGGGACAGGTCGACAACGGCGCTCTCCGTGGTGTCGCTGCTCGCCGACGGGGTCGTCGTCATACCCTCCTCTGGGGACTATCCGGGATTAAGGGTTGTGCGGACTGGCGTCCCTGGCGTCAGAGTGGTCGCGTCTCGTCTGGCGGTTCGACCGCACACGCCCCCCAGAGTTAAGAGACGAGTGTCCTCACCGGGGGTATGGGAGACGGAGACGTCCTCGCGACGACGACCAGCCTCTGCCCGACCTGCCTGGCGCAGGTGCCGGGCCGCTACGAGGAACGCGACGACGGCGTCCACCTCGCGCGTGACTGCCCCGACCACGGCACCACCAGTCGGCAGGTGTGGGGGTCGCTCGACCACTGGGAGTGGGCCGCCGACTTCGGGCCGACGAACGAGTACGACGGCGGCGACCTGACCGTCGACGACGACCACGCCTGCCTCGCCGTCGTCGAAGTCACCGAGGACTGCAACCTCTCGTGTTCGTTCTGTTTCGCCAGTTCCGGCCCCGGGGGGAACCACCGGTCGATGGCGGAGATCGGGGCGATGCTCGACACCGTCGCCGAGAAGGGCGGTCGCCCCGTCCAGTTCTCCGGTGGAGAGCCCACAGTTCGAGAAGACCTGCCCGACCTCGTCGCGATGGCTCGTGACCGGGGTATCGACCACGTCGAGGTCAACACCAACGGTATCCGCCTCGCCACCGAGGACGGCTATGCGCAGGCACTCGCCGACGCCGGCGCGACCGCCATCTACCTGCAGTTCGACGGCCTGCGGCGCGAGACCTACGAGTCGATCAGAGGGGTCGACCTCACCGACGAGAAGCAGGCTGCCATCGAGGCCTGCCGCAAAGCCGACTTGCCGGTCGTGCTCGTCCCGACCGTTGTCCCCGAGGTCAACGACGGCGAGATGGGCGACATCGTCCGCTTCGCCGTCGAGAACCGCGACGTCGTTCGCTCGGTGAACTTCCAGCCCGTCGCGCACTTCGGCCGCTACGCCAAGAACGACGGCCGGTTCGCCATCGACGACGCCGCCCGCATGCTGGCCGACCAGCTCGACCCCGTCGAGGCCCGGGACCTCCTGCCCGCGCCCTGCTGTTCCTCGTACTGCCAGATCGGCACGGCGCTCGTCTCACAGGACGCACAGGCCAGCGTCGCGGAAGTCAACGGTGTCGCCGGCGCGGTGGTCGACGGTGATACTCCGGAGGCCATCGAATCGGAAACTGGAGTCGATGACGACTGTGGCTGTACAGAGGGGGAGTGTGGGGATGGAGCAGACGACGCGCCCGGCGACGACGCCGACGAGTTCGTCCCGCTGACGAAGTTCGTCGACGACCGCCTCTGGGACACCTTGACGGGCCTTGTCGACGAGCGCGACTACATGGAGTTGCTCGCCGGCACCGCGGCGGGCGAGGAGTGGGCCTGCAAGACTGCGGGCTGTTGCGGGCTGGACGTCCCCGACGAGATGGAAGGACTCTTCGACGACGTCGTTCCCATCACGCTGACCGGCTTCATGGACGCCGACGGCGCCGACGTGAACAGGCTGGACAACTGCTGTATCTCCGTGCCGACGCCCGAGGGTGACCTCGTCCCTTTCTGTGGCTACAACATGACGACCGAGGACGGCGAGTACGCGCTGCGCAACCGCCACGACTGGGGCGGCCGCCCCAGCGTCGCCGAACCCTCGGGGGATGGGTACGACGGCGACGGCGTCGAATCCGGGGAGGCCGGGAGTAACGACGTTCCCGCGGCTGACGGCGATATTCCGGCGCCCGACGGCGGCCGGTCGTCGGACGCACATACCGGCGACGAGCAGGTTCACGACGGGACGACCGACGGCTGTGGGTACGGACCGGGCGGTTGCGGCGACGGGGGCTAACGATGGCCGGATTACTCGACGCGATGCTGGCGAACCCGTGGGCGACGCTCGACGCGATGGTCGAGGGACCGCTGCACCCGGGCGGGCGCGACGCCACCGCCGAGTTGCTCTCCAGAGCGGCGGTCGGCGATGGGACGCGCCTGCTCGACGTCGGCTGTGGGGCGGGCGACGCGCTAACAGTGGCTCGCGACCGGGGCGCCGAGGCGTGGGGTCTCGACCGGTCGCCGGGCGCCGACCGCGCCGTCGTCGGCGACGCCGCGAGTCTCCCCCTGCGAGCGGAGAGTGTCGATGTCGTCCTCGCCGAGTGCGTCCTCTGTCTCACGGACTTTCCCCGGGCCGTCTCGGAAGCCGAGCGCGTCCTCGCGCCGGGCGGGCGACTGGCGCTCTCGGACGTCGTCGTCACGGACGACCGCCCCGATATCCCCGACGAACTGGCGCGGGCGTTCTGTCTCACCGGCGCTCGCCAGCGCGAGACGCTCCTCGAGACCGTCGAGGAGACCGGCTT
>Ga0207770_100283_pt1 | contig 32237 bp, 34 predicted proteins | sample A23E2SouthBayCA_FD_187729 | JGI IMG/M metagenome (GOLD analysis project Ga0207770, IMG submission 187729) | Aerobic enrichment media microbial communities from Eden Landing Ponds, California, USA - A23 E2 (SPAdes) | ecosystem: Environmental > Aquatic > Marine > Unclassified | place: Emeryville... | reverse complement strand
GGGGAGGGGGCGTCGCGTCGACTGTGGGTGGGTGGGTGAGTCCGTCGACGTCTCCGATCCCCCCTGTCGGCGGTGGACGATCCGGTGCCACCTTCTCGCCGAACGGCTGTGCGTCCGGAAACGGTGGTGGCACCACAAACTTATATTCGAACGTATAAAAAACCTGTGCTCACAAAATTCATTTCTATTGATGTCTTTGAGGATCTGCCGATCGCCAATAGTGACAACAAAAGGTAAAGTACCGGCGACCTGGCAGGGAACCGACGGTCGGCCGGGAGCCGGAACCCCACAATTCAAATAGCTTCTACCTACTACCGGCCGACATGGCCAAATACTCGACCGGTGGCGGCAGCTCGGGGGACAGTGAGACCTGCGAGCTCTGTGGCGCCGACGCCGACCTCAGGACGGCGAAAGTCGCGGGCGCGACACTGCAGGTGTGTCCCGACTGTGCCGCCCAGCACGACGAGTCACCCTCCCCGGGCGGGAGCAGTGACGGGAGCTCCGGCAGCGACCGCGACGGCGACAGCGGGCGGCGGGCCGCACAGAACACCGCACGCATCCACGACGCCGCGGCCGGCAACAGCGACCACTGGGAGGACGGAGCGGACTACGACGACGACCAGCTCCCCTATCTCGTCACCGGCTACGGCAGTGTCGTCACCGAAGCTCGCCAGGATGCGGGCCTCCAGACCGCCGAACTCGCCGAGGCCCTCGACGCCGACGAGTCTGACGTCATCGCCGTCGAACAGGGCCGGGCCACGAAAGCCGGCGTCGGCGGCTCGCTCATCGAGGCGCTGGAGGACGAACTCGGTATCGACCTCGTCGACGAGACCTGACTCGGCCCCACCGTTTTTTTTCCTTCCGGTCCCACCGGCAGGACGATGGATTCGCTCGCACCCGACCAGCCCGACGTCACCGAGTTCGAAGCCACGGTCGACTCTGTCGACGGCCGGGACGTCGTCCTCTCGGAGACGTACTTCTACCCCGAGGGCGGCGGCCAGCCCGCCGACCGGGGCACGCTCGCGGGGATCGAGGTCCTCGACGTCCAGGAGCACGACGGCCGCGTCGTCCACGAACTCGCCGCCGACCCGCCGGTCGAGACCGGGACGCAGACCTCGGCCGCCGTCGACGTCGACTTTCGCACGTACTGCCGGCGGGCCCACACGGCGAGTCACGTCCTCTACGGCGCTGCTCGCCAGCGCTGTGAGGACCTGGGCTACGCGGGTTTCGGCATCGGCGAGGAGAAAGTCCGCGTCGACCTGACGACGACGACCGAGATCGACGACGCGCTGCTCGTCGAACTCGAACGACTCGTCAACGAGGCCGTCTGGGACTCCCGGGCCGTGACCTGGGAGCGACTCCCCCGCGACGAGGCGCTCGGGCGCGACGACGTCGCGTTCAACACCAAAACGGAGGAGGGGATCACCGGCGACACCGTGCGGGTCGTCACCGTCGAGGACTGGGACGTCGCAGCCTGTGGCGGCACGCACGTCTCGAACACCCGGGAGATCGGTCCGGTCACGGTACTCTCGCGGTCCAACCCGGGCGAGGGCGAGACCCGCGTCGAGTTCGCGGTCGGCCCGACCGCTATCGAGTATCGTGCGACCGTCCACGAGCAAGCCCGCGCCGCCGCCCAGCGTCTCGACGCGCCGGTCACCGACTTCACGGGGTCGCTCGACTCGCTCCTCGACGAACGAGAACAGCTCGAACGGACGGTCGAGGGGCTCCGCGACCAGGTCGTCGAGGCACGCCTCGCCGAGTTGCGCGAGCAGGTCGTCGTGCGCGACGGCCGCGAGTGGCTCGTGGGCGACGTCCCGAGCATGGACGCCAACGACCTGGCGGACCTGGCGGGGTCACTGGCCGGCACCGCCGCCGACGTCGTCGTCCTCGTGGGTCCCGACGCGCAGTACCTCGCCGTCGGCTCGGAGTCGGACCTCTCGGCGACGGATCTGGTGGGACGGGCGACCGACGCCTATGGCGGTGGGGGCGGCGGCTCGGACCGGCTCGCACAGGGTGGCGGCCTCGATGCGACGGTCGAAGACGTGGTCGCTCTCTACGAGTGAACTCCGGGGGAGACTCGCACCGCTCGCTCCCACCCGGTCGTTTTTGCGCCTGCCTCGCCAAGCGGGGTGCATGGCGCTATCGGCGACGCAGTCGGCCATCCGCGAGACGGTCCGCGAGTTCGCCCTCGAGGAGATCCGGCCGACCCTCCGGGAGTGCGACGAGGCGGAACGGTTCCCCGAGGACGTCTGGGACGGCCTCGCCGAACTGGACCTGACGGGACTGACGACGCCAGAGCGGTGCGGCGGTTTCGACGCCGACCGGCTCACCTACGCCGTCGTCAACGAGGAGGTCGCCTACGGGTCGCTGGCGGTCGCGACCGCACTCTCTGTCCACTGTCTCGCAACGTCCTGTATCGCGGAGTTCGGCGACGAGCAGTTGCGCGAGGCGTGGCTCCCCGAGATGGTCGACGGCCGGCCAGTGGGTGCGTTCGCGCTCTCGGAACCCGACGCGGGGTCGAACCCGGCGGCGATGTCGACGACCGCCCGGCGCGAGGGCGACGAGTGGGTCGTCGACGGGACCAAACAGTGGATCACGAACGGGGCTCGCGCGGGTGTGTTCGTCGTCTTCGCGAAGACCGACCCCGAAGCGGGCGCGGTGACGCAGTTCCTCGTTCCCGCGGACGCCGATGGACTCGCCGTTGGCGACCCCGAGGAGAAACTCGGCCTGCGAGCGAGCGACACGACGTCGCTCACCTTCGACGGCGTCCGCGTCCCCGACCGGTACAGGCTGACCGAGGAGGGTCGCGGGCTGGCGGCCGCGCTGTCGATCCTCAACGGCGGTCGAGTGGGTATCGCCGCACAGTCGGTCGGACTGGCACAGGCGGCCCTCGACGAGGCGCTCGAGTACGCGGGCGAGCGCGAGCAGTTCGAACAGCCCATCGGTGAGTTCCAGTCGGTCCGTCACAGACTCGCGGAGATGCACACGCAGGTCCAGGCGGGCCGACTCCTGACCCGCGACGCGGCCCGCAGGCTCGACGCCGGCGACGGGGACGCCAGACTGGCCGCGAGCGTCGCCAAGTACTTCGCGAGCGAGGCGGCCGTCGACGTGACCGGCGAGGCGGTCCAGGTCCACGGCGGGGCCGGCTACACGACCGCTCACCCGGTCGAGCAGTTCTACCGCGACGCGAAGGTCACGACCATCTACGAGGGGACCACCCAGATACAGAAGAACGTCGTCGCGCGACACCTGCTGGACTGACGCTGGCCGACCCGGTCACCCGCCGCCGGTTGTGTCGCCCGGCCGCCCGAGTCACGGCCAGAATCGCCGTGCGTGACAGTGGGCGGACTGGTATCGCGGGTACGCTTAAGTTCGTGGGGTCGAAACTCGGTCGGTAATCGGTAATGAGTTACTTGCTCGCGGATCCGACGGCAGTGCTGGTCGTCGGCGGGTCGGAGGCAGACCGGGGTCGTGTCCGTCGGGCCGTGACCGACGGCGTCACGTCGGAGGTGCTGGCGGCCTCCTCGGTCGAGGCAGCCGACACGGTACTCGCGTCCCGTGACGACGTCGGCAGTGTGGTTCTCCCGGAACTCTCCGGGACGGGACCGGTCGAGCGGTTCGAGGGGGCGGTCACGACGGTTCGCGAGCACAGCGACGACCTCCCGGTCGTCGTGCTGACGGACGACGACGAGGTCGTGGCGGCGGTCGCAGCGCGGAGCGACTGCCGGTCGCTGCCGGCGTCGGCGACGGACGAGCAGCTGCGTGAGGTGGTCGCCGACGCGCTGGAGACGTTCGACCGGCGGCGCCGCGAGGCCGCCGAGAGCAGCATCTTCCGGACGCTCCTCTCGGAGTCGGAGGTCCCCATCTACGCGAAAGACGAGGCGGGACGCCACCTCTACAAGTCGGACATCAGCGAGGACATGCAGGACCCTTCGGAGATGATCGGCAAGACAGACCTGGAGGCCGCCGAGGAGGGGTTCCTGGACGCGGCCCGGGACACGTACGCCGACGACATGCAGGTCGTCGAGACAGGGGAAGGGATCTACGAACTGGAAGAGCGGGCCGGTCGGGGCGATCAGGAGTACTGGTCGCTGACGACGAAGGTCCCCTGGCGAGAGGACGACGAGATTCAGGGACTCGTGGGGTTTTCCTTCGACATCACTCGCTGGAAGGAGCGCGAGCGCCGCGTGAGAGCCGAGCAGCGCCGCATCGAACGGTTCACGAAGTACCTCGCACACGACCTGCGGACGCCGCTACAGGTTGCCTACGGCGCGCTCGACGCCGCTCGCGAGGATGACGAGGATGCCTTCGACCGAGTCGAGGGTGCCCACGAGCGGCTGCAGACGATCGTCGAGGACCTCAGGGGGCTGTCGACCGTGCCACAGCGGTTGAGTGGTGGGTACGACGCGGTCAGTGTCGGTATCGCCTCGACCCACGTGGTCCCGCTGGTCGAGGACATCTGGGAGTCGATAGACCACGGAGCGGGGTCACTCACGGTCGAACTCCCGGCTGACGCCCTCGTGGTCGTCCGGATGGGGGTCATCAGACCGGTCGTCCAGACGCTCCTGCGCAACGCGGTCGAACACGCGGGTCCAGACGTCTCGGTGGTCGTCGGCGAGACGAACGACCACGGTATCTACGTGGCCGACGACGGCCCGGGGTTCCCGCCGGCGGTCGTCGAGGCGATCTCGGGCGACGGTATCGACCGGACCGACGCGCTGGGGACCGGCCTGCTGGCGGTGCTGGAGACGGTCGAACAGCGGGGCTGGCGCCTCTCGATCGGCGAGAGCGAGGCGGGCGGCGCGCGCGTCGAGATCGGGGACTGCCGGCTGGTCACGAAGACGCTCTCCGACGCCGTCTGCGAGGAGTCGGTGGCGCTCGCCGAGAGCACCGACGTCGGCCCCGTCGCCGTCCCCGGGGAGGCGACCTACGAGGCGGGGACGGACACCTGGCGGGTGACCGGCAGCGGGCGGAACGTCTGGGGGGACACCCACGAGTGTTTCCTCCACCACGCGACGGCGACGGCACCGGTCCGACTGCAGGGGCGGATCGTCGGGTTCGACGCCCCCCACGAGTACAGCAAGGCGGGGCTGACTATCCGCGCCGGGACCGACGAATCCGCCCCCTTCGGGTACGTCGGAACCACCGGGGGACACGGGTCGGAGACGACCTGGCGGTTCGGACGTGACGGCCACACCAGTAGTCAGCAGTTCGAGGAGCGCGACGACGCGTTCAGCTGGTACCGTGTCGAGTACGGGTCGGGCACGCTGACCTGTTATCTCTCCGCGGACGGCGAGGACTGGCGATCCGTCGACCAGCAGTCGGTCGACCTCGGAGAGAGCGTCACGCTCGGGTTGCTCGTCTGCAGTCACAGCGTCGACGAGACTGCCGAGGCCCGCTTCCAGTCGGTCACGGCGTGTCGCCTGGACATCTGAGACGAGTCCACCAGAGGGGTGGTGTCGAGCGACGGCGTCGGGCGAGAAGAGAACGGCGACGTCGGGCGAAGGAGATTTGACCCGGCGGGCGCTACGAGGAGTGTGTCCGAGTACGACGCCATCGTCTACGACCTCGACGGGACGCTCGTCCGACTCGACGTCGACTGGGACGCCGTCAGAGAGCGGACGGCGGCCGTCCTGACCGCACGGGACGTCGAGGTCGGCGGTGCAGACATCTGGACCATCCGGGAACGCGCCGCCGAACACGGACTCCTGGACCGTGTCGACGACGTCATCGCGGAGTTCGAGCGCGAGGGTGCGCGCAGCGCCGACCGGCTCCCACTGGCCGGGACGCTCTCCCACGAGGTGCCGGTCGGCGTCTGTTCGCTGAACGCCGAGAGCGCCTGCCGTATCGCGCTCGAACTGCACGGGCTCGACGGCCACGTCGACGCCGTCGTCGGGCGCGGCACGGTCGAGACGGTCAAGCCCGACCCCGAACCGCTGCTGTACGCCCTCGACACACTGGGTGTTCCACCCGAGCGGGCGCTGTTCGTCGGCGATTCTGATTCGGACAGGGTCGCGGCCGAGCGCGCCGGGATGGGCTTCGAGTGGGCCGGTGACCGCGCGAACGCTGACTGACTCACCCGCCGTCACCGGCCGTCACTCGCCGCTCTGGCGCCGTTCGACGGCGTAGACGGTCACGCCGGTGACGAGCCAGACCACAGCACCGACCCGGACGGCGAACTCCGCCCGTGCCCCCCACGTCGGCAGTTCGACACCGGTCGAGAGCAGCGCGACCAGCGGCGCGCCCAGGACGATCGTCGCGACGAAGGTTATCTGCATGACGCGCCCGTAATCGACGCCCTCGGGCTCGGTCCGACCGACGCGCTCTGGCACACCCGGCTGTTCCACCGCGAGCGTCTTCAGTGGTGTGTTCTCTGCTCGAACCGGTAGTCGGTCCCGCTCGCGTCGACTCACCGGTCGACGAGTCGGTCGCGCACTCGTGCGAGGGAGTCGGTGAGATGCCGGTACCCGAGCGCGGTGAGCGTACCGAGGACGGGCCCCCAGACCAGGTGCGCGACGAGCGTGACGCCCGAGAGACTGGGGATCGAGGCCGGGATCCCGAGCAGTCGCAGCCAGATCGCAGAGACGAACCCGGCGGCGACGAGCCAGAGCACGAGCCCCCAGGCGGTACCGACGACGACGTACGCCGGGAGCGAGTCGCGATACCGGGCTGGCAGGACCGTCACGAGCCCGGCGAAGACGAACCCGAAGACGACGCTGTGGAACTGGTGGGTTATCCAGCCGACCACCGCGTGTTCGACGCCGTAGAAGACGCCGATGATACCGACCGACCCGCCGACCTGCTCGGCGGCCACCCCGTAACAGACGCCCGCGACCAGCGCGGCGGCGACGACGACGGAGAGCTGTGGGACTGCGGGGCGAACGCCGGTCGACGTCCCCGTCGGAGGGTCGGACCCGACGGTTCCCAGGGTCGACCCGGTCCGGTCGGTCCGGGGGAGCACGACGGTGATCGTCGTGCCGTCGGCCTCGACGTCGGTTTCGACCGCCCCGCCGTAACTCGTCGCCAGGAAGCGCACGAAGTAGAGCCCGAACCCGGAGCGGGGACCGCTGGACCGGTCTATCTCCCCGGTCTCGAGGAGGCGCTGTTCGCGCTCGGGCAGTCCCTGTCCGCTGTCACGGACGGCGACCCGAACGGTGTCGGGGGTCGCCCGGACGGTGACCTCGACGGCACTCCCGGTCGGGGTGTGGACGACTGCGTTCTCGACGAGGTGTGTGAACACGTAGTCGAGACGGTCGTTCGCGAGTGCGTCCGGGTCGCCGTCTCCGTCGTCGACCGATATCCGGGCGTCGGGGTGGCGTTCACGCACCGACTCGACGCTCCGTTCGATGGCCTCGCGGACAGAGACGGGAGCGACGGCCGTCTCGTCCGGCGCCGAGCTCTCGGTGAGGTAGCCGACCTCCTCGATCGTCTCCTCGATGGCGTCCGAACGGCCCGTGATGACCTCCGCTGCGGTCCGGTCGCCGGCTTCATGGACGGAAGCGTACCCCCTGATGGCGGTCAGCGCGTTCAGGACCTCGTGGCGCAGCAACTGGTTCAGGACCTCGAGCCTGGTCGCCTGACGCCGGAGCCGGGTTCGTTGCCGGCGGTTCCGGGCCGCGTACAACCCCGTGAGCGTCCCGCCGGCGCTCCCGCCGATGAGGAAGTTCGAGAGGTACGTACGCGACCGGAGCGCCGAGAGGCCCGTGAGTGCGTCGGGGTCCGACCCGAGCAGCGTCAGACCGACCAGCACGAACATCGAGGTCGTTCCGAGGACACACCAGACTGCCGTCGTCCGGGCGACGCTGCTGTCGACGTCGGCCACGGCCAGTGCGACGCCGAAGGCCGACAGCCCGAGCCCGAGCACCAGCGGGACGACACCCGCGAGATAGAAGCGGACGGGGGCCTCGTACACCGCGAGCACGACTGTAAAGCGAGTGAGGGCGAATCCGACCCCAGCGACGACCAGTCCACCGTAGTTGACCCGTGTGCCCATTGGGACCCGATGGGGAACAACGAGTCCGAACCCTCATAAAAGATACCCCGGAAACCGTCCGAACGTCGTCGAACCGTCGGTCTTCGATACTGTCGACCAGGGGCGACAGTCACACCCCGTGGCTCGCCCGGTCGAGAAACGCTGCGACCCGCTCGTCGAACGCCGCCGGTCGCTCGACCATCGCGAGGTGGGCGGCGTCGGGGATCTCGGCGTACTCGCCGCCGGTGTGGTCGGCGAGATACTCGTGGGACGGGGGCGGGGTCAACTGGTCGTGTTCGCCGACGACCGCGAGCGTCTCGGCGTCGAGCGCGTCCAGCCGGTCGCGGACGTCGAACCGGTGGCAGGTCAGGAAGTCACGGTACGTGACCGCCTGTCCGACCTCGTGTATCGTTCGCTCCGAGCGCTCGATCACCCCGGGATCGGCGTCGTGAAAGAGTCTGTCCCGCCCGTGCAGGAACTCGACGGCCCGCTCGAAGTCCTCGGCCAGCAGCTCCCGGAGCCGCTCGTGGACGGTGAGTTTCGCGCCGGTCCCCGCGAGAACGAGCGCCGACGGCTCGAATGCCGTCTCGAGGGCGACGTGGAGACAGACCGCACCGCCCAGCGAGTTGCCCACGAGGACGTCCGCTCCGGTCGCCCTCCCGACAGCTATCACGTCTTGCGCGTACGCCGCGAGCGTCTCCAGGCCGGGGTCCGTTTCGACGTCCGTGGAGCCCCCGTGTCCGCTCAGGTCGACGGCCACCGCGGGGTGGGCCGGCCCGTCCGGCCCGTACTGTGCGCCCCAGACCCGGTGGGTCCCCCCGCTCCCGTGGACGTAGAGTATCGCCCCGTCGGTCGCGTTTTCACCCCTCGCCACCAGCCGATAGGCTGTCTCGCGCCCGTCGTGTGTTACGGTTTCCATACCACATCTCGTGTGCCCCCGTCCAAAAGCCCCGCCCCGGTCGTGGCCCGAAACGAGGGGGCCGCACGGGGACTCGTCCAGTGTGAACCGCAATTCTACCGTAGTTCGATATTCCGGGGACGGTACCCCCAATATTAGGGAAAGATTTATATACTGACGACGCTAACTCAGAGTTAGTATGAGTGAACTACAGCAGTTCGGCGACGAGGTCTCGGTGCGGCGCTACGAGTACGACGACGGGGTCGTCCTCGCTGCGGACTTCGGTCCCTCCAGGGAGGCGGCGGTCGACGTCGTCGACGACACGGTCATCGTCGTGACCGACGACGACCAGTACGAACTCGAGGTCGAGGGTGACGCGACGGCCTTTATCAGCAACGGCGTCCTCACTATCGAGGTGGAGCAATGAGACTCACCGTCAAGCCCCTCAAGCAGAAAGACGCCGGTCGCGGACTCGCCGCGATCGACCGGGCCGCCATGTCGGAGCTCGACCTCGAGAACGGCGACTACATCGTCCTCGAGGGTGGCGCCCGGGCGGTCGCTCGCGTCTGGCCGGGGTACCCCGAAGACCAGGGCCGCGGCGTCGTCCGCATCGACGGGCGCCTCCGCCAGGAGGCCGACGCCGGTATCGACGACACCGTCGAGATCGAGAAGGCCGACGTCAAGCCCGCAAAGCGCGTGCAGGTGGCGCTCCCGCAGAACCTCCGCGTCCGCGGTGACGTCGCCCCGATGATCCGCAACAACCTCAGCGGCCAGGCCATCACCGAGGGCCAGACGGTCCCGGTCTCCTTCGGACTGGGCCCACTCTCCTCGATGAGCGGCCAGCAGATCCCGCTGAAGGTCGCGAGCACGGACCCCGCCGGGACCGTCGTCGTAACGGACTCGACGGAGGTCGAAGTGACCGACGAGCCCGCCGAGCAGATCCAGGGCACCGGCCGCGGCGGCGCGGAGGCCCCCGACGTGACCTACGAGGACATCGGCGGTCTCGACGACGAACTCGAGCAGGTCCGCGAGATGATCGAGTTGCCGATGCGCCACCCCGAACTGTTCGAGACGCTGGGGATCGAGCCGCCGAAGGGCGTGCTCCTGCACGGTCCGCCGGGCACGGGCAAGACCCTGATGGCCAAGGCCGTCGCCAACGAGATCGACGCCTACTTCACGGATATCTCGGGGCCGGAGATCATGTCGAAGTACTACGGGGAGTCCGAAGAACAGCTCCGCGAGATCTTCGACGAGGCCGAGGAGAACTCGCCCGCAATCGTCTTCATCGACGAGATCGACTCCATCGCACCCAAGCGCGGCGAGACCCAGGGCGACGTCGAGCGCCGGGTCGTCGCCCAGCTCCTCTCGCTGATGGACGGGCTCGAATCGCGCGGGCAGGTCATCGTCATCGGCGCGACCAACAGGGTCGACGCCGTCGACCCCGCGCTGCGCAGGGGCGGTCGCTTCGACCGCGAGATCGAGATCGGCGTCCCGGACAAGGACGGTCGCAAGGAGATCCTGCAGGTCCACACCCGCGGGATGCCCCTCGACGAGGAGATCGACCTCGAGCGCTACGCCGAGAACACCCACGGGTTCGTCGGCGCCGACCTCGAGTCGCTGGCCAAGGAGTCGGCGATGGGCGCGCTGCGCCGGGTCAGGCCAGAACTCGACCTCGAATCCGACGAGATCGACGCCGAGGTCCTCGAGAAACTGGAGGTCTCGGAGGACGACTTCAAGCAGGCGCTGAAAGGCATCGAGCCATCGGCGCTGCGCGAGGTGTTCGTCGAGGTGCCCGACGTCACCTGGGAGGACGTCGGTGGGCTCGAGGACACCAAAGAGCGCCTCCGCGAGACGATCCAGTGGCCGCTGGACTACCCCGAGGTGTTCGAGACGCTGGACATGCAGGCCGCAAAGGGCGTGTTGATGTACGGCCCGCCGGGCACGGGCAAGACCCTCCTCGCCAAGGCCGTCGCCAACGAGGCCGAGTCCAACTTCATCTCGGTGAAGGGGCCGGAACTGCTCAACAAGTTCGTCGGCGAGTCGGAGAAAGGCGTCCGCGAAGTCTTCAGCAAGGCCCGCGAGAACGCCCCCACCGTTATCTTCTTCGACGAGATCGACTCGATGGCCGGCGAGCGCGGCGGGACCACCACCGACTCCGGCGTCGGTGACCGCGTCATCTCGCAGTTGCTGACCGAACTCGACGGCCTCGAAGAACTCGAGGACGTCGTGGTCGTCGCGACGACCAACCGCCCGGACCTCATCGACAACGCGCTCCTTCGCCCGGGTCGGCTCGACAGGCACGTCCACGTGCCGGTCCCCGACGAGGAGGGTCGCAGGCGGATCTTCGAGGTCCACACCCGCGACAAGCCCCTGGCCGAGGGCGTCGACCTGGACGAACTGGCCGGACGCACCGAGGGCTACGTCGGGGCCGACATCGAGGCGGTCTGCCGCGAGGCCTCGATGGCTGCCAGTCGCGAGTTCATCACGAGCGTCTCCCCCGAGGAGATGAGTGACTCCATCGGCAACGTCCGCGTGACGATGGACCACTTCGAGCACGCGCTCGACGAGGTCTCGCCCAGCGTCGACGAGGAGACTCGCGAGCGCTACGACGAGATCGAAGAGCGCTTCGACAGCACCGACGAGCCCGACGAGAGGTCCGTCAGCCGGACCTTCCAGTAAGGACACACCGGTCGAGGTCCGAATCCGGACTTCGAGGAGTCCGTTCAGACCAGCGGCGCCGGTTCTTCGAGCCAGGCTTCTGCGTCCGCTCGGTTGTCGAAGTACTTCGTCGTCAACGCGCCGTCGCCCACTTCCTGCATGATGTTCTCGACGCTCATGTCAGCCACGACGCTCTCCGGCTGGATGATCGCCATGTTCGAGAGCGGAGAGTCGATAGCCCGCGGGAACCACTCCTCGTTCGACCACTGCTGGTCGGCGTCCGCGACGGTCCCCATGTCGCGCAGGTCGGCCAGCCAGTTCTCCGCGCCCTTTTGCTCTACCAGTTCCAGTCCGGCGTCCAGCCCCTCGCGGTACGGTTCGCCCTCGGCGAACTCGTGCCACTCCATGACGACCGCATCCAGCGAACCGTCCCACGAGACTGTCAGGTGTCGTTCGTCGTAATGCGCCATCGTACACCCGAACAGAGAGCGAAACCTGGTAATCAATGTTCAGGTCGAAATATCAATCGCGAAAACGCACCCCCGACAGAAACCAATCCGTTCGTGATCGGTCGAACGAAAGAGGATTGTCTGATCAGCCGTAGGTTGAAACGATGACCGTCATCAGGCGTCACGTCTGCGCGGTGAGCGGTGTCCTCTCCGTCGTCGCGCTCGCGCTGGTGTTCGCTGCGGCGCTCCGGGCCATCCCCGATTGGTTACTCCCGCGCGCACCCGAGTTCGTCGTCCAGGCTATCCCACACGTCAACGCCGTCCTGAGCGTCACGGCTATCTGTACCATCGTCCTCGGCGTCCGCGCGATCCGTCGCGGGAACGTCGAACGTCACCGGCGCATGATGCTCTCGACGACCGGACTGTTCGCCGCCTTCCTCGCCGCGTACCTCTACCGCGTCGCCCTGGAGGGGCCCACGGACTTCCCGGGCCCTGCGACGGTCGAGCAGTTCGTCTACTACCCGGTACTCGGGATCCACATCCTCCTGGCGATCGTCTGTGTCCCGCTGGTGATCTACACCCTGCTCCTCGCACTGACCCACTCGGTCGCCGAACTGCCGGAGACGCGCCACCCGACGGTCGGCAGGGCCGCGGCGGCGCTGTGGCTCGTCTCGTTCGTGCTGGGGACCGTCGTCTATCTCATGCTCTACGTCGTGTATTGAACTGGCCACCGCTAACTGTTATCGGGCGGGCGGTCGATACCCGGATATGGGATCGCTCAACCCTGATTTCAGTGACGAGACGGTCGTCGTGACGGGCGCCGCGTCGGGTATCGGTCGCGAGGCGGCACTCCGGTTCGGCGAGGCCGGCGCGAGCGTCGTGGTCGGCGACCTCGCGCCCGAACCGAAAGACGCCGAGGTCCCCACCCACGAGGCCATCGCGGACGCGGCCGGGACGGCGACGTTCGTCGACTGTGACGTCACCGAGCGCGACCAGCTGCGCGACCTGGTCGCGACGGCGCGCGACTACGGCGGCGTCGACGTCATGATCAACAACGCGGGCCTCCACATCGGCGGGTCGATCCGGGACCTCGACCCCGAGGACTTCATGGCCATCCAAGAGGTCAACGGACTCGGCGTCTACCTGGGGACCCAGGTCGCCGCAAACGACATGATCGAACGCGACGACCCCGGCGTGATCCTCAATACGGCCTCGATCAGTTCGAACGTCGCCCAGAAGGGGCAGGTCCAGTACGACGCCTCGAAGGGCGCGGTCCGGATGATAACCAGGGGAGCGGCGCTGGAACTGGGCGAGCACGGTATCCGCGTCAACGCCGTCGCGCCGGGCCACATCGCCACCGAGTTCGTCGAGAACTGGTCCGAGGAGGCCCCCGAGGAGGTCGCGCACGACCAGATGATAAAACCCGTTCCGCTGGGACGGGCCGGCTATCCGGCCGATATCGCCGGCGGATTCCTGTATCTCGCCAGCGAGGAGGCGAGTTACGTCACGGGCGAACTCCTCACCATCGACGGCGGCTGGTCGGTGTTCTGAGCACCGGCCCCGGGCCGACCCCCGCTCCCGGCCGGTATCCCGGCGTTCGTTTCGGCCGTTCGACCTTTCTTGCGGCTCCGAAACGGTCTCTCAAACATCAATATATATATGTCAATACGTGTAAGCCGATTACAGTGACTGGATAGATGGTCAAGATCACCGCGGGCGGTCGGGAGTTCGAGTACGAGCGGATCGGCAAGAACAGGTCCGAAGACGTCTTCGAGGTGGCGATGGTCGTCGAATCCCGGGGCGGCGAGGTGTCGCTCAGGACGCTTGAACTCGACGTCTCCTCGCGAGACGACCTGAGCGCCGACCGCCTCGAGTCGGCCCTGGAGTCGTGGCAACAGGACCACCCGACGCTCACCGTCGAACGGTTCGTCGTCAGGGAGATCCAGCGCGCCGGGTTCGGCGAACTGGTCGACCCGGCCGAGGACGAGGAGGCCGAGGCACCGCTGTACAGGGGCGGGGCGCAGGCCCGGCCCCGGGCCCGCAACCCCTACGAGGTCGGTTTCGGCGACGTCCCCGTCGACCAGGGCGAGGAGGTCGAGTTCCACGTCGCCGGTCCGGACACCTCCGTCTACGGCACCGACACCGGCACCGTCACCGGCGTCAAGACCGGGACCGACGACTACGACGTCCTCATCGTCGAGACGGAGTCGGGCACCAAGCGGGTGCGCGAAGACTGGCTCGTCGACCACGAGAGCGAGGAGTCTGACGGCCCCGAGACCGCCGAGGCCGACGACGACGAGTAACGCCGCCACTCTCCGGGAGTGACACCGCCCACGGCGTTCGCCGACGGTCTGAAAAGGGACCGACCGATCAGTAACTGCGCTCTTTGGGTTCGTAGACCTTGTCCTCGCCTTCGAGGATGACGTCCTTGTAGTAGAGTTCGGGGTTGCCGCCGTTCCAGGCCAGCAGCGTGTGTTTGAGCCAGTTCTCGTCGTCGCGGTACTGGTGTTGCTCGCGCCAGTGGGCGCCGCGGAACTCCTCGCGGGCGAGCGCACCGACCGTGATCGCCTCGGCGATGTCGATGATGTTGCGCGTCTCCATGGTGTGGAGCAGGTCGGTGTTGTAGGTACGGGAGGGGTCCGAGGCGGCGACGTGCTGGTAGCGCTCGCGGGCCTCGCGGATGTCCTCGAGGGCCTCGATCAGGTTGTCCTCCCGGCGGAACACGTTGACGTTGGCCGTCATCGTCTCCTGGATGTCGTCGCGAACGTGGGCGTGGTTGATGCCGTCCTCCGCGAGGAACTCTTCGACGCGCTCCTGTTCGCGCTGGACAGCGGCCTCGACGACGGTCTGGGCGTCCACGGCCGCGCCGTCGGCGGCGACCGTCTCGTCGCTCCCCCCGAGGGCACCGATCTCGACGCCCGCGTCGATGGAGCCGTCCTCGATCTTCGCACTCGGGCCGGTCTGGATCTCCGGGTCTTTCATGTCCGCACCCGCGGCGTGGCGACCGGCGCGCGCGCCGTAGACGAGCAGTTCGGGTAGCGCGTTGCCCCCGAGGCGGTTCGCGCCGTGCAGCGAGACACACGCCGTCTCGCCGGCGGCGTAGAGGCCGTCGATGCAGGTGTGGCCGTTCTCGTCACACTCGACGCCGCCCATCTGGTAGTGCTGGCCGGGCTTGACCGGCATCGGTTCGTCGAGGCCGTCGACGCCCTCGAAGTCCTCCGCGAGGTGCAGGATGTTCTCCAGCCTGTCGAGGATGCGCTCCTCGCCGAGGTGGCGCATGTCGAGGTGGACGTACTCGTCTTCGATCCCGCGACCCTCGTTGACCTCAGTCAACTCCGCACGGGAGACGACGTCGCGAGAGGCGAGTTCGCCCTCGTTGTTCGCGTAGCCGTGCTCGAACATGAACCGCTCCTCGTCGCCGTTGTAGAGGATCCCGCCCTCGCCCCGCACGCCCTCGGAGATGAGGACCCCTGTGGAGGGGAGCGTGGTGGGGTGGAACTGGACGAACTCCATGTCCTCGAGGGGGACGCCTGCGCGATAGGCCATCGCGTAGCCGTCCCCGGAGTTGGCGACTGCGTTGGTGGTGTGGTCGAACACCTGGCCGGGGCCGCCCGTCGCGAGGATCACGCCGTCGTTCGCGCGGAAGCCCTCGACCTGGCCGCTGGCGATGTCGTAGGCGACGACGCCGTGACACTCGCGTTCTTCGACGTCGTCGTGGTCGGTCACCGCGAGGTTGAGGACCTGCCACTCCTCGTAGACCTTGATCCCGCGTTTGACCACCTGCTCGTACATCGTGTGCAGCAGGTGGTGGCCGGTCTCGGCGCCGGCGTAGGTCGTCCGGGGGTGCGAGAGGCCGCCGAACGGGCGCTGGGAGACGGTGCCGTCCTCCTCGCGGGAGAAGGGCATCCCCCAGTGCTCGAGCTGGATGACCTCGTCGCGTGCGTCCTGTGCGAACGTCTCCACCGCGGGGGCGTCGCCCAGGTAGTCGGAGCCCTTGATCGTGTCGTAGGCGTGCAGCTCCCAGGAGTCCTCGGGGTGCAACGCCGCGTTGATGCCGCCTTCTGCCGCGCCGGTGTGGGACCGGACCGGGTGGAGCTTCGTGACCATCGCCACGTCCGCGCCCTCCTCGTGGGCCGCGATGGCTGCTCTGAGTCCGGCACCGCCCGCACCGACGACGAGTACGTCGTGTTCGTGCATTGTTACCAGAACTTGAGGTTCGACTTGACCGCTTCGCGTTTGAGTTCCTGGATGTGCTCGGTCAGCGGGATGTCTTTCGGGCACACCTCGGTGCAGGAGAACTGCGTCTGACAGCGCCAGACGCCGTGTTCCTGCTCGACGATGCGCATCCGGTCTTCCTTGCGCGCCTCGCCCTCGCGCTCGTCCATCGCGAAGCGATAGGCCTTGTTTATCGCGGCGGGCCCGAGGTACTCGTTGTCCCCGGCCGCGATGTTACACGAGGACATGCAGGCTCCGCACCAGATACACCGCGTGGACATCTTGATCTTCTCGTGGTTCTCGGGCGACTGGCGCTGTTCCTCGTACTCGCCCTCGGGCAACTCGTCGGGGTCGAAGTAGGGTTCGACCGCGTGCATCTGCTCGTAGAAGTGCTCCATGTCCACGACGAGGTCCTTGACCACGTCCTGGTGGGGGAGCGGTTCGATGCGCACGGGGTCCTCGAGGTCGGCGATCTGCGTCTTGCAACAGAGCCGCTGTTGCCCGTTGACGAACATCGCGTCCGAGCCACAGACTGCCTGCCGACAGGAGTGTCGGAAGGTCAGCGAGGAGTCGTAGTGGTCCCGCGCGTAGATGAGCGCGTCGAGGACGGTCATCCCCTTGTGGAAGGGGACGACGAAGTCGTCGAAGCGCGGCTCTTCTTTGCCCTCGACCTCGGGGTCGTAGCGGAAGACCTTCAGCGTCACCGACTCGTCGGCGTCGCGGACCGACTCCATCGCCTCGCGCTGGCGCTCCTGGGCCTCGGCGCGGGCCCGCTTTTTCTCCATGCGCTCGTCCTGTGGCGACGTCTCCACCGCCGACTCTGCCTCGGTCTCGGTTTCGGTTTCTTGTTCCAGTGTACTCATAGTAGGTTGGTCATCGCGATCGCGACGCGGATCCCCTGTGCTATCAGCGCTATGCTCGCCAGCGTCAAAACAGCCCCGACCGCGGTCTTGCGTGTCCCCGACAGCCCCTGGTTCACGAGCGCGTTGTAGACGCCGTTGACGCCGTGGAACGTCGCCGTGATCAGGAACATGACCATCGTCGCGAAGTAGCCGACCTGACTCATCCGGGCCTGGGTGCCCATGAACGTGATGTCGGCGGCGTGGTTGACGAAGTGCAGGAGGAAGAAGTGGAACGCGAGCACGCCGATGAGAAACACCGCCGTGAGGCGCTGGAGCAGCCAGCGCGGCCCACCGCGGTCGAACGAGGAGTAGTGTTCCGACATCGTCAGACCCCCGCGAGGAACGTCGGCACGCTCGCGACGGTGATCGCGGCCGTCACGACGAGCGACGCGTAGAAGCTCTTGTCCTGGTTCTCCAGTCCGAGTCCGAGGTCGACGAACAGCAGGCGGACGCCGTTCAGGATGTGGAAGACGGCCACCGCCAGCAGGCCGACCTCGAGCAAACGGACTATCAATAGTTCTTCGAGGCCCTGCAACGTGCCGGTGTACAGTTCGGCACCGCCGGTCGCCGTGCTCAACACGGCGATGTGCGTAAAGAGGTAGCCGACGAGCACCCAGCCGGTGAACTTGTGGAAGATCCAGGCCCACATGCCCGCCCGGAACTCCTGCCACCGACCGAAGTCCTCGACCGCCCCGCGGTCGTAGGCTTCACTCATACATCGGAACGTCCGTCCACGGGGGTAAAGTAGTTTCTACCCGCGCCCGCCCGAAACCGAACACGTTCACGCGACTCACCGGGGATTTCGATGGACGTCCGGTTCGCCCGCCGACCAGTCAGTACGTGAACAGTATTCGAGACCTGCCGTCGACCCAGGGTAGCTGGGGGATCGGCCAGGTCCGGTCACCGCGGCCCGTCGGTCCCGCCGGGGCTGTGTTCGATCGCCCGGAGGGTGTTGTCGTCGAGTTCGGCGAGGTGACAGAGCGGGTTCCCCGGGTAGACCACGGGGTTCTCGAGCACGCCGACGAGCAACCCCGTGAAGGGTGCTTCGACCTCGACCGTCTCGGTCATGAACGGGTTGGCGATGACACAGATCGTCTCGCCCTCGTGGACGACGCCACCGCGTTCGTGACGCATGTCGACGAGTCCGCCCGCGTCGGCCCGGAGCCAGGTCTTCTCTCCCGAATCCGCGACGAGGGCGCGCCAGCCCGGCCAGGCCACCACTTCGGAGGGCAGCATCTCGAACTCGGCGAGGACAGACCGAACACCGTCGAGCGCCCGGTCGATCAGGTCACGCTGAAAGCGGTGGGCCTCTCCCATCTCGATGGTGATCGTCGGCGTGCCGTGGCCGGTCGCCTCGCGGCGGAGCGTCCCGTCGGGGCCTTCACCGCCGATGATCAGGTTCGACGCGAAGGCGTTCGCGAGGCGTGTGACCGTCTCCTCGCCCATGTCCGCCCGAACGTGGAGCATGTTGGTCCGGCCGCGAGTCGAGGTGTGAAAGTCCAGCCCGAAGTCACAGGGGGCGACGAAGTTGTCGAAGATCCGCCGGGCCATTCGCTTGGCGCTGGTCGACCCGGCCTCGCCCGGGAACGACCGGTTGAGGTCGCGGTCGTACACCGGCAGGTACCGCTCCTGGGCGATGAATCCGGGGACGTTCAGGACGGGGAGACAGACGAGCGTCCCCGCGAGTTCCGAGAGGTCCCACTCGTGGGCGACTTCGCGCACGACTTCGACGCCGTTGAGTTCGTCGCCGTGGGCGGCGGCGGTGAGCACGGCCGCCGGCCCGGGCTGCTCGCCGTTGATTATCGTGACCGGCATCCGCACGGGGTCGCCGAGATACGTCTCGCTGACCGTGTAGCGGACGTTCGCACGTTCGCCGGGGTCGACGCCGCCGCCGTCGAACGTGAACGGCTCGGCTTCATCCATACCCCCTCGAACACGCCGGCACTGAAACGTGTGACGGCCCGCGACTACGGACCGTCTCGACAGACACGTCAACCGAGGGACGAACGTCCCGAGTTCCGGCAGACATTTTTGGGAGCCACGTGAGTGTCGGATATGACGACTTCTGACAGCGTTTCTGTCACCGATCCGGTCTCTGTCGGCGTGTTGAGTCTCCACAACAGCAAGGAGACGAAGGCGATCTGCAACGCCGTCGAGGCGCTGGGCCACGACCCGGCGTGGCTCCGCCGGGAGAACACGACCATCCACATCGAGGACGGCCAGCCGACGCTCGAACCCGACGTCGACGTACTGGTCAACCGACTCCTCCTCTCGAAATCCACCGAACCGGAGGAGGAACTCGGACTGGCCAACGCGCTCGACAGGCTCCGGCCGATGCTCAACCGGCCCGACGAGACGCTGACGGCGATGCACAAGGTCGCCGCGGCCGTCGCGCTCACCTACGAGGACCTCCCCACGCCGGACGCGCTGATGGCGCTGTCCTCGGCCCGACTCAACGAGGCCCGCGACGCCTTCGGCGACGAGGCCGTCTACAAGACCGCCATCGGAACCAACGGCGGCGGCACCTGGAAGGTCGGCCCGGGCGAGCGAGTCAACGCCCGCGTCGGCAACCGCTACGCGTTCCTCCAGGAACTCCTGGAGGGGGCCCCCGAAGACGCCCGCGACCTCCGCGTGTACGTCGTCGACGACGACGTCGTCGGTGCGATGTATCGCTACGCGCCGGACAACGACTGGCGCACCAACGTCGCACTCGGCGGCGACGTCGCGGACGCCACGGACGACGTCCCCGAGGACGTCCTCTACACTGCCCGCGCCGCGACGGACGCCATCGGCCTCGACTACGCCGGCGTCGACCTCGTGGAGGGCGACGACGGCTGGTACGTCCTCGAGGTCAACCCCACCGCCGGGTTCAAGGGGCTGTTCGAGGCCACCGGTCGCAGTCCCGCACCCTACATCGCCAAACTCGCCATCGAGCGCGCCGGCGGCGAGGTCGACGACGACCGGGTCTACGAACTCTCGGCGACGCTCGACGACAGCGTTCCCGACTGCAAACCGAAGCGGGCCGTCCAGCGTTCGGAGGAACCGCTCGTCATCGGCTACACCGAGGAGGTCGTCGTCAGCGGCACCAGCGGCTCCGAGACCGTCGTCGCCAAGTCCGACACCGGCGCCACCCGCACCAGCATCGACACGCAACTCGCCGCCGACATCGGCGCCGGCCCGATAAAGAGCATCGCGAAGGTGCGCTCCGGGTCGCAGAAGACCTCCAAGAGCCGTCCGGTCGTCGACGTGGTCGTCGGCGTCGGGGGCAACCGCCACACCGTCACCGCCAGCGTCGAGGACCGCAGCCACATGAACTACCCCGTGATCCTCGGCCGCGACATCCTCGGCGACTACCAGGTCGACGTCAGTCGCAAGGCCGATTCCGACGGCGACGAACTCGAATCCGAGGAAGAAGAGGAGGCCGTCGAGGAGTAATCCCGGTATCTGGCCCCGCTACGGCTTCTCTTCTCCGGCCACGTCGGTGGCGATTTCCCGGGCAGTTCGGACGTGTTCGTCGGCCGCGTCGTCGCCGGTGCCGTCGACGTGACCCAGCAGTTCGGCGACGTGGCCGACGCGCTCGCGGACCACTTCGTCCGACAGTCCGCCGCTCGCGGCGTCGGCCGCCACGGCCTGGGCTTCGCCGATCCACCGACTCGCCGTCCGGTCGACAGGTGACTCCTCGGTCGCTTCGAGTTCGGCGTGCAGACGTTCGACTCGTTCGCCGAGCGACCCGTCCGCATCGCCGTCGCGCCCTTCCACCACGGCTCAGCCCTCCACCGCGCGCCAGAGGTACAGGCTGGCGTAACTCCGGTAGGGCGCCCACGCCTCCGCCCGGTCGCGCATCTCACCGCGGGTCAACTCCTCGTCGAAGACGGTCTCCATCCCCTTCCGGATGCCCAGGTCCTCGACCGGGAAGACGTCCTCTCGGCCGAGGCCGAACAGCAGGAACATCTTCGCGGTCCACGGCCCGATACCCCGTATCTCGGTCACTTCGCCGACGACGGCGTCGTCGGCCATCGCCGCGAAGTACGCGTGGTTCCAGTCGCGCTCGTCGAACGCCCGGGCGACCGCCTGCACGTACTCGGCTTTGGCCTCCGAGAGCCCGGCGTCGTGCAGTGTCGCGGGGTCGGCGGCCAGTATCCCCTCGGGCGTGACCTCGACCCGGTCGAACAGGCGCGCCTCGATGGCGTCGGCGGCGGCCATCGACACCTGCTGGCGGGTCAGCGAGACGACGAGGCGCTCGAAGAGGTCCTCGGCGGGGTCGAGGTCGAGCGGGCCGTGCTCGCGGACGACCGGTCCCAGCGCTGGGTCGTCACGCAGTGTCGTCACGTGGTCGGACTGGACCGTCCACTCGTCGGTCATCACTCACTCCTGGGGTGGCCCCGCTCATGGGGGTTTCGGCCACGGGCAGTCAGTCACTGGGGACCCAGGCGGGGTCCGACTCGACGGGGTCACAGCCGGAGCCGGCGTCCGTCGGTCCCTCCGCGTCCGGACTCGAGGGTCTCTCGGTCTCTCTCGACTCCGCTGTGGGATCAGCGTCGTCGACCCGCTCGGCGGGGTTGCCGGCGACCGTCGCCCCCGGGGGGACGTCGTCGACGACCACAGCACCCGCACCGACCGTCGCGCCCTCGCCGATCGTGATGTCGCCCACGAGCGTCGACCGCGCGCCGAGCGTGACGCCGTCCTCGACGGTCGGGTGTCGTTTCACCGGGCGTGGGTCGTTGCCGCCGAGCGTCACGCCGTGATACATCGTGACGTCGTCGCCGACCTCGGCCGTCTCGCCGATGACGACACCCATGCCGTGGTCGACGAAGACGCGCTCGCCCAGGTCGGCTCCGGGGTCGATCTCGACGCCGGTGAGCCACCGGCAGAACTGCGCGAGCGCACGGGCTGCCACGCGGTGGCCACGGGCGTCGAGCCGGTGGGCGATACGGTGGAGCCAGACCGCGTGCAGTCCCGCGTAGAGCAGGACTTCGGCGGTGGATCCGGCGGCGGGGTCGGTCTCTCGTGCGGTTCGAACGTCTGATCTGAGTGTGTCGAGCATCGTCGTGTCCGGTCGGTGTGGGGTGGTAGCTGGCGAGCGAAACGAACGGGGCGAGCGGGGCGCTCAACAACAGCGACGCCGGCAGCCTGCCGGCAGGTCGGAACCGATGCGACCGGACGAACGCGAGCGCCCGCGGTGCATACGGGACAGTCGTTCGTCCAGCCTGATAAACCGTGTGGCGAACAGTCTCCAGCGGGTCGGTCCGCCGACTGCCACCCTCTCGAGCGTCCTGTCCGCCTACACCACGCCCTTGCCGAGCAACTCGCGAGCGATGATGTTCTTCTGGATCTCGGTGGTCCCCTCGTAGATCTGGGTGATCTTGGCGTCGCGGTAGAACCGCTCGACGTCGAAGTCGTTCACGTAGCCCGCGCCGCCGTGGATCTGGACGGCCTCGTCCGTGACGTCCACCGCGACACGGGAGGCGTACTCCTTGGCCATCGACGCCAGCTGTGTCAGCTGGTCGTCCGCGTGGTCGACGCTCCAGGCGGACTTGTAGGTGAGCTGGCGGGCCGCCTCGGTCTTCGTGTGCATGTCCGCGAGCTTGTGCTGGATGGCCTGGAACTCGCTGATGGGGCGGCCGAACTGCTCGCGCTCCTGGGCGTAGTCGAGCGCGCGCTCGGCCGCACCGCGGGCGATGCCCACGCCCTGTGCGGCCACGGCGGTCCGCGTCTCGTCGAAAAACTGCATGAGTTGCAGGAAACCCGCACCCCGGGTCCCCAGCAGGTTCTCCTCGGGCACGCGGACGTCGTCGAAGATCAACTCCGCCGTGTCAGAGGCCCGAATACCCAGTTTCCCGGTTATCTTCTCGGCCTCGAACCCGTCCCGGTCGGACTCGACGATGATCTGCGAGAAGCCGTTGTACCGCCCCTCGGCCTCGGGGTCGGTCTGACAGAGGACGACGAAGAAGTCGCCGACCGAGCCGTTGGTGATCCACATCTTGTTGCCGTTGATGACCCACTCGTCGCCGTCTTTCTCGGCGGCCGTCGACACCGAGGAGACGTCGGACCCGACGTCGGGTTCGCTGATGGCCGACCCCATGATCGCCTCGCCGGTCGCCACCGGCCTGAGATACTCCTCTTTCTGTTCCTCGGTACCGAAGGCGTCGAGCGCGTCCGCGCCGAACGCCGCCGAGGAGATCGACAGGCCGATCCCGGGGTCGGCCGCGAACAGTTCCTCGACGATGATGACGTTCGTCAGGTAGTCGTAGCCGATGCCGCCGTACTCCATCGGGACGTTCGAGCCGACGAACCCCAACTCCGCCGCCTTGTCCAGCACCTCGTGCGGGAACTTCTCCTCGCGGTCGTACTCGGTAGCCACCGGTTTGATCTCGTTCTCGGCGAACTTCCGGACCTCGTCGCGAACCTGCTTTTGCTCGTCTGAGAGTGCGAAGTCCATGTGCCACTCGTTGGCACGCGACGCATATAGGGTTTCGGACACGAACGACAACTCGTTTGTCGTTTTCGGTCGAGAGAAACCTTGAAACGGGAGCCGAGCGAGTGTAGAGACGTCATGGACCTCGACGATATCGATACGATAGCCGTGCTCGGCGCCGGCAACATGGGCCACGGGATCGCGGAAGTCGCAGCGCTTGCGGGCTACGACGTCAACATGCGCGACATCAAAGACGAGTTCGTCGAGAACGGCTACGACCAGATCGAGTGGTCGCTGGGCAAGCTCGCCGAGAAAGGCCAGATCAGCGAGGACGAACGCGACGCCACGCTCGACCGGATCACGCCGCTCGTGGACTTCGAGGCTGCCGCGAGCGACGCCGACGTCGTCATCGAGGCCGTCCCCGAGCAGATGGAGATCAAAAAGGATGTCTACGGTGAACTGGAGGAGTACGCCCCGGATCACGCCATCTTCGCGACCAACACCTCCAGTCTCTCGGTCACCGAACTCTCCGAGGTGACCGAGCGACCCGAGCAGTTCTGCGGGATGCACTTTTTCAATCCCCCTGTTCGCATGGCCCTCGTCGAGGTGATCTCCGGTGCCCACTCCAGTGACGAGACGCTCGACACGATCGAGGCACTGGCCGAGGACTTCGAGAAGACGCCTGTCCGCGTTCGAAAGGACTCCCCCGGGTTCATCGTCAACAGGGTGCTGGTCCCGCTGCTCAACGAGGCCTGCTGGATGGTCCACGAGGGCGACGCCACCGTCGCCGAGATCGACTCGACGACGCAGTTCGACATGGGCCACCCGATGGGCGCGTTCGAACTCGCCGACCAGGTGGGTCACGACGTCACGCTGCACGTCCTCGAGTATCTCAACGACGTGCTCGGGGAAGCCTACGAGCCCTGTCCGCTACTCGTCGAGAAGGTCGAGACCGAGGAACTCGGCAAGAAGACCGGGACGGGCTTCTACGACTACGAGGACGGCGGTGTCGAGATCCCCGCCGACGAGGGCCGTGAGGACGTCGCGACGCGACTGGTCGCGATGATGGCCAACGAGGTCGGCAAGCTCGTCGGCGACGACGTCGCGCCCGTGGGCGACATCGACCAGGCGATGGAACTCGGGACTGGCCACCCCGAGGGACCGGGGATCGTCGCCGACGACCACGGTCTCGACTCTCTCGTCGAGACGCTCGAGGCCCGCCACGAGGAGACCGGAGAGTCCCGCTACGAGGTCTCGGATGGCCTCCGCGAGGCCGCCGAGGCCGGCGGGTTCTACGACGACGAGAGCGGCGACGAGGCCGCCGGGATGACCTACGAGCAGATCGCCGTCGAGGTCGACGGTGCGGTCGGGCACATCGAACTCGACCGCCCGACGCGGATGAACACGATCACGCCCCAGATGCTGGACGAACTGGAGGCCGCGCTCGACGCCTTCGAGGGAGACGACGAGGTCCGCGCAGTGCTCCTGGAGGGCGCCGGTGATCGGGCCTTTTCGGCGGGCTTCGACGCCGCGACCGCGGCGCCCAGCGGTCCGATCGACGCGACGGAGATGACTCGCCACGGACAGCAGGCGTTCACCCGGTTCGAGGAGGTCGGGATCCCCGTCGTCGTCGCGGTCGACGGCTACTGTCTCGGCGGCGGGATGGAACTCGCTGCGTGTGCGGACCTGCGGATCGCCAGCGAGGCCGGCCAGTTCGGCCAGCCCGAGCACAACCTCGGCCTGATGCCCGGGTGGGGTGGCACTCAGCGACTCCCGCGTATCGTCGGCGAAGGCCGCGCGAAGGAGATCATCTTCACCGCGAAGGACGACTACGACGCCGAGACGATGCAGGACTACGGCTTCGTGACCGAAGTGGTTGGTCCCGACGAGTTCGACGACCGCAAGTGGGAACTCGCCCGCGACCTCGCCGCCGGACCGCCCATCGCCCAGAAACTCACCAAGCGCGCGATGCTCGCCGGCCGCGACGACATGGAAGCCGGTCTCGAACTCGAGGCGTCCTCCTTCGGCCACCTCTTCACCACCGACGACGTCTGGGAGGGCCTCGCGGCTTTCCAGCAGGACCGCGAGCCGGAGTTCGAGGGCAAGTAATTCCGGTCCCGGCGTCCCTGCGCACGTTCCCGCGACCCCAGTACAGACAGACCACTCGAGGTCGTCTGGCTCTCCCCACCGGTCGACGCGACGCGTCGGAGCCGCCAGTTCCGTTCCAGCCGTCCGCAACTGTCGATCCTGTTCCGGCCGTTCGCAGCCCTCGGCCCCGTCCCGACCGCCGCCCCGAGCAGTATCCGGGCTCCCCGGGCGACAACTGATTTATCCGCTCGTCGTGAACGACCGGTATCCGCGATGTCTCGTACGACCATCCCCGACCTCGCCGAGACCTACGCCGAGGGAACGCCGCTGACGATGTTGACTGCCTACGACGCACAGATAGCCCGCCAGGTCGACCGTGCGGGCGTCGACATGATCCTCGTCGGCGACAGCGCCGGTGACAACCACCTCGGCTACGACGACACGCTCCCCGTCACACTGGAAGAAGCGCTCTCGAACACCGGTGCCGTCGTCCGGGGCACCGAGGAGGCGTTTATCGTCGCCGACATGCCGTTTCTCACCTACGGTACCTCTCTCGAGGAGTCTGTCCAGAACGCCGGCCGATTCCTCAAGGAGGAGGGGGCGGACGCGGTGAAAGTCGAGACGGCCCCCTACGGCGAGACGACCGTCGAGATCGTCGACCGACTCACCGAACTCGGCATCCCGGTGCAGGGTCACATCGGCTACACGCCCCAGCGAACCGGACAGATAGGCGGCGCGTACGTCCAGGGCCGGGATACGGACACCTCGACTACCGGCGACGCGCTCGTCGAGACCGCACAGCGCCTGGCGAAGGCGGGCGCGTTCTCGATCGTCCTCGAGACGGTGAGCGAACCGGTCGCGAAACGGGTGACCGAGGCCGTCGACGTCCCCACCATCGGCATCGGTTCGGGGCGGTACGTCGACGGACAGGTCCTGGTGGTCACGGACGTGCTCGGCCTCGGTGGGGAACCGTACAGCCTCTCGAAACAGTACGCCGACCTCGATTCGGAGATCCGCGCTGCGGTCGAACAGTACGTCGACGAGGTGGAGTCGGGTGCGTTCCCCACCACCGAGAACGCCTTCGACCCGGTCGACGAGGGCTGATCGACCGCCGGGTCAAGGAGCGACGACGTCGAGTCCGTCGACGGTTTCGAAGTCGCTGACGTCGTTCGTGACGACGGGTTCGTTGAACTGGAGTGCCGTCGCCGCGACGACGGCGTCGGCCACTCCCAGATCCGGGAGCCTGTCACTCGCGATGTGTTCACCCTCGATCACGCCCACTCGCCGGGCGATACGGTCGTCGAGGGGCACGACCGGACTGTTCGCCAGGAGTGATTCGAACTTCCACGCGTTCTCCCTGCCCTCCGCGCCGAGTCCCACGGCGACGTACAGTTTCTGGACCACGATTGTCGGGACGTGTATCGGGACGTCACGGGCCTCCAGGTCGCGAGCCGCGTCCTCCGCGTCCGGGTCACCGCCGTCGAGCGCGATGAGAAAGTCGGTATCCAGGATCATTCCTCGACGTCGATGCCCATCCGTTCCAGTCGCTCTCTGGTTTCGCGCTTGCTCCGCTCGTCACGGTCGTCGAGAACCGCCTGGTGATGCTCAGCGTCGACCACGGGTTCTTCGGCAGCGAAGTCGAGGAGCGTGTAGTCCCCGGTCAGACGGTCGTTCGCCTCGGAGAACGTCTCGTCCTCCCGCTTGTTGCTCTTGATACGCTCGTAGACGTCCTCGTCGAGCCGGACCATCTTCGTCCCCATGTGTTTACGTTGTCTACAATCCCGGAAAAACCTTCGTGCGAGTGTGTGATGACGTTCCCACGACGAGTCCACGCTACCGCCTGCGTCGGTTCCCGAAATCCCAGACCGAGGCACGCCAGACCCACTTCGCGGCCATCGTCGCCGGGAACGGCCCGTAGCCCAGAACGCTCGCCGCGGTGCCGACGGTGAGCGTCCCGACGAACGCGGCGACGGCCGCCCACCCCGCCAGAACCACTGGATTCACCGTGTCGGTCAGCCAGTACGGCGTCGAGAGGAAGACCAGGGCCGCCGCCAGCACCGTCGGGATCAGTGCGTCGACGAGGCGCAGGAGGACGACACCGACGGCGCGGAGGACGTTCACGAGTGCGGTGGAGAAGCGCGGTCAGTCGTCGGCGGCGGCAGCGTCGGTCTCGCCGTCGGCCGCGAGCGCGTCGTCCTCGATACTCGGCGGGTACTTCCCGCGGTCGAGTACCAGGTCGGACTGCGGGCGCGCCATGCAGGTCAGCGCGTAGTCCTCGGCCTCCTCGTCGGTGAGTCCGCGGGCGGCGGGCTGGGTGACCTCGCCCTCGACGATCTCGGCCGAGCAGGCCAGACACATCCCGACCCGGCAGGAGAACTCCTGTGCGATGCCCTCCTCGATACAGCGCGAGAGGACCGTCTCCGTGTCCGAGACCGTGATGGTCTCGCCCGTCCGCACGAACTCGACGGTGTAGTCGGTCATCGGGCGTCCTACACCCAGGGGCGACTAAACTCTTTACCTCAGCGGACGGGACCACCGCCGATCCGCAGACCGTGGGGCTATCGAGGGTCGCGCAACGCGAAACACGGGTGCGCGCCGTTGGTAAAGAGTTTTTTCCGTGGGGCATGGACGGGTGAGCATGACCACACGCGAGTACGACGTCGTCGTGGTGGGTGCGGGGACAGCGGGGTCTTACGCCGCGGCGACCGTCGCGAACGCGGGCTACTCCGTGGCCGTCCTCGACCGGAAAGACGAGAACGAGGCGGGCCACATCGCCTGTGGCGACGCACTCAAGGGAGCGGGCTCGTTCCCCGACGCGATCCCCCGTTCGCAGATCGAGTCGGCGATCACCAACGCCGACGTCGACCACGGGCGCTTCGAGATCCCACAGGAAGACACCGTCCTGGAGATCCCCGTCCCCGGCGAACTCGCCGTCATCGACCGCTGGGAGTACGGCCGCAGTGTCATCCAGGGTGCCGACAACGCCGGGGCCGAACTCCACTACGACACGGTGGTCAAGGACGTCACGCAGACCGACGACGGGCGCGTCACCGGCGTCCGTGCCGTCGACTCCGGCGACCCCGTCACCTACGAGGCCGACCTCGTGATCGACGGGGCGGGCGCGCTCTCTATCCTCCAGGACAAGGCCGACCTCAAGGCGGCGACCTTCGACACGAACGTCACCTACCAGCAGTTCTGCTCGGCGTATCGCGAGATCGTCCACGTCGACGACCCCGTCGAGTGGTCGGACGCGCTCGTGTTCAAGCCGACCGAGCGGGCGGCGGGCTACCTGTGGTACTTCCCGCGGACCGAGACGGAGATCAACGCCGGGCTGGGGTTCCAGATGACCGAGGAACCGATGCAACTGGTCGACGACCTCAAGCGCGACCTGCGCGACCGTCCCGAGTTCGAGGGCGCCACCGTCGAGGACAAACTCGGCGCCGCGCTGCCGACGCGCCGGCCCTACGACTCGGCGGTCGCACCCGGGTTCATGGCCGCCGGGGACGCCGCCGGGCACGTCAACCCCACCACCGGCGGCGGCATCGGCGGAGCGGCCCGGGCGGGAGCCTACGCCGGCGAACAGGCCGTCGAGGCGCTCGACGAGGGCGACGTCAGCGAGCGGCAACTCTGGGAGTACAACGCCAACGTCATGGACCACTTCGGTGCGCGCTTCGCGACGCTCGACGTCTACAACATCTTCACCACCGCCTACGACGTCGACAGCCTGATGGGGATGCTCGCTGCCCTCCCCGCCGAGAACATCGCCGAGGGGCTCTACAGCGGCGAGACGGATATCGGGCTCTGGCTCAAGGTCAAGACCGCGGTCAAGGCGATCGGCCACTTCGGGACGATCTACGACCTCTACGAGACGAAGCAGGTCGCCGAACAGGTCCTCGACCACTACGAGACGTACCCCGACGAGCCCGCCGGCTTCGACCGCTGGCAGTCACAGCGCGACGACCTGATGGACGAGGTCTACGCCACCACCGGCGCCGACCCCAAGTACTGAACTGCGTCCGCAAACGGCACCGAACACATCCACGTACGGCGCCGGATCTGTCACTGGACCACCTGCTGTGAACGGTGAGACATAGATTTAACTGTCTCAGAACCGGACGTTCGGGTACGGGTACGTGCGTGGCCGAGTCGACAGCGCACACCGGGGGGTATGTCGGGGTACGTCGGTCTCGTCGGAACGGCCCGTGAGTGGGTGATACAGTGGACGACACACGGAACGAACGCGGGGTCTCGGAAGTCCTCGGTGTGGTGTTGATGGTCGCTATCACCGTGTTACTGGCCGCGACCGCTGCGTCGATGTTTCTGGGCTTCCAGAGCGAACTGGGCGACAGTTCCCCCACCATGGCGGTCAACCACGACTTCGACATCGAGGACGGCAGCCACGTCCTCTGGATCGGTCACGCAGGTGGTGACACCATCTCCCCGGACGCCATCCGCGTCGTCGTCAACGGCGCCGACTGCGGTGGCCCCGAGCGCGGGACGCGGTTCACCTCTGCAGGGCTGGGCGTGCCGGTCTCGGAGATCAGCGCCGGGTGGCGAGTCGAACTCTCGCGGACGACGGTGTGTGAAAGCGGCGACTTCGACCTCTCGAACGCACGCGTCGCTCTCGTCTGGTACAGTCCCAGCGGTGAGTCGAGTCAGACGCTCTGGCAGTGGCGCGGCCCGACGGCCTGACGGACCGGGGTCGCTCGCTGGGGCGACTCAGCCCCGTCGTGAGAGGTCGCGGACCGCCCCGGCGAGCACAGCGACACCAATGTCCAGCGACGCCTCGTCGACGTCGAACGTCGCGGTGTGGTGGCCACCCGGGTGGTCCGTGCCGATACCGACGTACGCGGCCGTCCCATCCCGTTCCTGGACTCGCCGCATCAGGTAGGTCGCGTCCTCGCTCCCGCCCAGTTCCGCACGGCGCAGGACGCTGTCGACGCCCTCGACACCGCCCGCGACCCGCTCGACGACGTCGACGACTGCGTCGTCACTCTCGGCACCCGGTGCCTCGCCCATCGACTCGACGTCCACCTCACAGTCGTGCATCCGGGCCGCACTCTCCAGGGTCCGGTCGGCGTGTTCGCGCATGTACTCCATCAGTTCGGTCGTCTCACCGCGCAGTTCACCCTCGACCGTCGCCGACTCGGGGACGATGTTCGTCGCCGTCCCGCCCTCGACGCGCCCCGCGTTGACCCGCGTCGCGCCGTCCTCGTGGCGGGGGATGGCATACAGGTTCTGTACTGCGGTCGCCATCGCCTGGACGGCGTTTCGTCCCTCGCTGGGGTGGCCCCCCGCGTGGGCGGGTTCGCCGGTGAACTCGGCGTGGAACTGCGTGACGGCGAGGATCCCCTCGATGCTCGCGACGACCTCACCCGTGGGATGGTCGAGGCCGACGTGGACCGCGAGCAGGGAGTCCACGTCGTCGAGGTGGCCGCTCTCGGCCATCGGTTTGCCCCCACTGATCGTCTCCTCTGCGGGCTGGAAGAACACCTTCAGCGTCCCCGCGAAGTCGGGGTCGTCGGCGAGCGTCTCGATCACCCCGAGGCCGAACGTCACGTGGGCATCGTGCCCGCAGGCGTGCATCGCGCCCGTCTCCGAGCGAAAGCCCTCGCGAGCGGGGACGTGGTCCTCGCTGGTCGATTCCTCGCGAGGCAGGGCGTCGATGTCGACACGCAGGCCGACCGTCGGGCCCTCACCGCGCTCGAGGACGGCGACCGCGCCGGTGTAGCCGCCTGCCAGCCGTTCGAGGAGGTCCTCGCGGGCGCCCGCCTCGCGGGCACGCTCGACCCACTCCTCGAGTTCGTCCTCTCCGGGGACGCCGGTCCGCTCGTCGGCCAGTGCCTCCGGACCGACGTGGATCTCGTCGACGTCGAGCGATTCGAGTTCCTCGACGACTCGTGCGGTGGTCCAGAACTCACGCCAGGCCGGTTCGGGGTGGCGGTGAAACGCGCGACGCAACGAGACGAGTCGGTCGTGACTGGGGCGTGCCATGGCCCGCCTTGAGGACGCGTCGACAATACGGTTGTGACCCACGAAGCACTCACCTCGGGCCGACGAACGGCCGGCGACGACCATGTGTCGATTCGGTATCGAACTCGTGCTGGCGTTTTTCTTCCTGGTCGGGGCGGTGAAGGCGCTCCATCCGGTGCGAACCACCGCCCGGTCGACGGACCTGTTCACGCCGCTGTGCACGCGCGGACTGCCGGACACCGCCCACCGGGACGTCGGTCGGAACTTCCTCCTCGGCGTCGTCGTCGCGCTCGTCTCCGGGCCGTTGCTCGCGCTGTGTCTCCTGTAGTCGGCGGCGTCAGTTGCCCTGTCCCAGTTGGTTTCGCTGTTCGATCTCGGCTTCGACGTGGATGCGCGGCGGATAGTCGTCGCCGGCGACGTCGCGAGCGAACTCGTCGTGGCCGACGACTTCGACAGTGCGCTCGTAGACGGTGTAGTGCCAGTCCTCGAAGACCGGTCCGTCGGCACTCAACATCGCCGACTGCGGGACGTTGACGTCCGTCGGCGGCTGTGGGTGGGGCCCCTTGAGTTCGACGCCCTTGCGTTCGGCGCGGGCTTTCAGCCTGTCGACGACGTCGTCGAGTAACTGGCGGTCCCCGCTGGCGAAGTCCAGAGTCGTGACGAAGGG
>Ga0207770_100281_pt1 | contig 32533 bp, 33 predicted proteins | sample A23E2SouthBayCA_FD_187729 | JGI IMG/M metagenome (GOLD analysis project Ga0207770, IMG submission 187729) | Aerobic enrichment media microbial communities from Eden Landing Ponds, California, USA - A23 E2 (SPAdes) | ecosystem: Environmental > Aquatic > Marine > Unclassified | place: Emeryville... | reverse complement strand
CCCGCCGGGTCGCCGTCCCGCCCCCCGTCCCCCGCGTCCGGGCCGAAGAGGACGTCCTCGAGCTGGGAGACTGCAACCCCGACGTCCGCTTCGTCGACCGGGACGACCACGTCGGGGGTGTCGCCGGCGACCCTGACCACGACCGCCCGGTCGCGCGTGAGGACGTACACCAGAAGGACGAACACGGCGAAGAGGAGCACGAGCGCGCCCAGCGCGCGGGCGACGTCGTCGAGGCGCGCGATGATGTCGAGCAGTCGCCCCATCATCGCGAACATCCCGCCGAGGCCGATCCGGCCCGCCGCCTCGCTGGTGTCGTCGAAGACGTCGGTCGGCACGAACGAGTCGAAGTCGACGAAGACGCCCACCGCCAGCAACAGCAGGCCGTAGACGGCCGCCCGGAGCGCCTGCGGGAGGAGGTGGTCCTCGCCGTCGTACCCCGCGCTGACGTCGTCGACGTTGGGCAGGTCGACCTGCCGGTAGTTCTCGCCCTCCCGCGTCGGCGTGAAAGCGAGCAGTCGGTGCGTCGTGACGACGACTCGGTTGTCGCCGACCGACACCCGCCCGCGGACGGTCTCGCCCTCGTAGAGGAGGTCCTCGACCGACCCCGCCCAGCGCGTCCCCTCGCGCCCGAGCAGGCGGTCCGCGAGACCGCCGAGCAACCCGCTCATACCCCCGACCAGCAGGGAACGGGCCATCAAGGTTTCTCCGCGATTATCAGGCGCTGGAGCGGGGAGCGGCCGACCAGTCCCCGGTGAGACCGCGGGACCGTCGGCTACAAATCCGTGGCCCGACAGGGACGGGTATGAGCGAGGAGACCGTCAGGTGCTGGCTGGTCGACCGGGTGAGCCGCGACGAGAACCTCGTGACGCTCGTCTACGCGACGCCCGACGGCGAGCGCCAGCTCACCCAGCAACTCTCCTTCCAGCTCCTGCGCCGTCGCGAGGTCACGGCCGCCCGGGACGTCCCCGTCGAGAAACTGGAGGCAACCCCCGAGGTAGACCGCGAGCGCTACGCGACACAGGCACAGTCGATGGCCGACCAGCACGACCCCGACGACCCGGTCTGATCTCCCGTCTCGGCCGGGGGCGCTCAGTCGACGTACGCGGGGTCGGCGTCCTCGCCGACGTCGAGCTGGCGGGTCGGCACGAGGTAGGTGACGCGGACGCGACCGTCGGTCCCGACCGGTTCGACGTCCACGTTGCTTGCCAGGTCGGGGATGTCGACGCGGTCCCCGTGACGGCGGATCTGTTGCTGGGGCTGGAACTGCTGTGGCGCCTGCTGCTGTGCGAGTTGCTGTGGCTGAGACTGCTGTGGGCTCTGTTGCCGGGACATCGTCTGGGGCTGTGGTATCTGCTGGCCGGTCTGGTGTGCGCCCGCCGACTGCTGTTGCTCGGCGGACGGTTCGAACTCCGATCGTGCGAGGGGCGCCTGCGTGGCGCCGTCCTGTGTCGACTGTTCGGTCCCGGAGACGCCTGCCTGCGTCGCCAGTGGTGTGGCCGAACTCGGGACACCGAGCGAGGGCTGTTCGGGTGTGACGGTCTGCTGTGGGTCTTGCTGTGACATAGTGGCCGGCTCCGGGGCGAACCTGCGGAGCCACTCCGGCGTACCGCTGGTTGGTGTATAAACGACGACGGTAGTTTTGCGAGAAAACCGTTCTAGAGCTCGTCTGAGGGGTTTTAGGGGGTTCTGACGCGGTAATAGTCCGTCCGATATTCGGTGGAGATCCGTGCCAGTGGCCGGTTGCCGGCGGTACCGGCCGGACGGCGCGGTCGAACGCGGTAAGTCCGCCCTATTCTCCGCTGTTCGGGGTAAGGTAGGGTCGAGAAACTGTATGACGCGAGTAGTGAAGGAGGGCTACCGGACCGGGAATGTGTCGGCCGCTTTGCTACCCGTCGCTGCCGCCGCCGTTCCCGTTATCCGGGCCGCCCCCGCGGCGGTCGTCGTCCGCGTCGTCCGACTCGCCGAACTCACGTTCGAGTTCACCCTCGGCGTCGCCGGCGGTGACCTCGACCTCTATCTCTTCGGCGTCGGCGGGGACCTGGAACGTGAACTCGCCGTTGGCGTTCGTGGTACCCTCGGTCACGTCGTCGACGGTGACCGTGGCGCTGGCGACCGCCTCACCCTGCTGGGTGACGCGGACGGTCGCGTTCTCTCCCGGACTCACCGACCCGGTGAAACGGACGTCGAGGGTCGATTCGTCCTCGTCGTCGACGGGGTCGATCTCGACGTCGGTCCCTGACTCGCTCGCGACCGGGCGCAGGATGTACATCCCGCTGTTGCCAGCCTCGTGGACGGTGATGTCGTAGACGAAGTCGACCTCCTGGCCGTTCCCGACGACGAAGCGCTGGTTGAGTTTCAGACGCTCACTGGGGAGTTTGACCTCCGTCGAGCCCCCGTCTTTCAGCGTCCCGCTCGTCTCGCTGACGACCAGCCGGACCTGGTCGTACTCGCCGGCGGGCAGGTCGAACTGCTCGACGAGCGTGGCGTTGGCACCGCGCAACTCCGTCAGGTCGACCGTCGTCGTGTTGATCTCCCGGGTTACCCAGCGACCGTCCTCGCCCTCGTCGTCTTCGTCGGCTTCGTCTTCTTCCTCGGACTCGTCGCCCTCGTCGTCTTCGTCGGCTTCGTCGTCAGATTCGGGGCTCTCGGTCGGTTCCGGAGTTTCGGTCGGTTCGGCCGTTTCGTTCTCGTTCGCGTCGTCCTCGACGGCGGTGATCGTCGGCGTCGCCGTGTCGTCCGGCGTCGCGGTGGCGGTCACCGTCACCGTCTCGGTCGACTCGGGCGTCTCCGTCCCGTTCGCGTCGCTCTCGTTCTCCTCGACGAGGTGGAACTGCACCGTCGTGACGGTCACGTTCAGGTGCTCGAAGTCGTCCATGTCGTTAGGGCGGTCACTGATGTAGAAGCTGACCGTCCCAGAGTCGGCGCTCGCTCCGTCGCTTCCGCCGTCGGTCGCGCCACCGTCACTGCCCGGCGCCTGCGTGGCGCTTCCGCCGATGCCGCCGACACAGCCGGCCGTCACCAGCAGCACCGCCACCAACCCGGCGGCCACGGCGCGTCTCATACCGTCACCTCCCGCGTGCGGGCGGGCATCCGTCTCGCTGTCTGTCGCTCGCGTCTCGGTCCGTGTGGGTCGACTCGCACTCGGCTCATTGCATCCTCACGTTGGTGCTCCGACCCCGTATAAAGGGGCGATCACCAAGCCGGTTCAACGGGAGTTAAGCCGGATCAACCGTCGTCGACATCCAGCCGCACTCGGGTGGTTTTCGCCGAATTCGGAGATCAGCGCTGCGCTAAACGGACGACAGGTTTTATTACCCGAGTCACTGCCGGTCTTCGACGGTGAACGACGCCTCGCAGTCGGCGACGCGGACGGTGAAATCGCCCGGTTCGACGCGGCGGCGGTCGTCGGCACCGAGGACGCCGAACTCGTCGACGTGGACCGCGAAGGTGGCGGTCGTCGACTCGCCGGGGTCGAGTTCGACGCGCGTGAAGTCCGCGAGTTCGCGGACCGGCGTGACACGCGAACTGTGTTCGTCGGTCAGGTAGCAGTCGAGCGCCGTCGCGCCCGCGCGGTCGCCGACGTTTTCGACTGTGGCCTCGGCGGTGACGACGCTGCCCGGACCGACGGTCTCGCCCGACAGCGAGAGGTCGCGCACCTCAAAGTCGGTATACGAGCGTCCGTGGCCGAAGGGGTAGAGCGGGTCGTAGGTGTCGGGGTGGAAGTCCGGACCGATGACGTCCGGTTGTTTGAGGTGGTTGAACCGCGAGGGGAGGTCGGCCGCCGAGCGGGGGACCGACACCGAGAGCGCCCCGGAGGGGTCGACTGCGCCGGTGACGATCTCGGCGATGGCGCGCCCGCCCTGACTTCCCGGATACGAGGCGAAGAGGACGGCGTCGGCCAGCTCCGCGGTCTCTGCGATCGCGAGCGGACGGCCACTGATGAGGACGACGACGGTGGGCGTGTCGGTCTCGGCGAGGGCCGCGACGAGCGCGCGCTGGGCGGGCGGGAGCGAGAGCTGATTCCGGGTGGGGAACTCGCCGACGGCGGTGCCCTGCCAGTCCTCGGCGAACTCGTGGATGTACTGCGGTTCGCCCACGCAGACGACGGCGGCGTCGGCCGCTGTCGCAGCCTCGGCGGCGGCGTCGACGTCGACCGGCTCGCGGACCGTCGCACCCTCCCGATAGGTCACGTCCGCGCCGGCCGCCGCGAACGCCTCCCGCACCGTGTTCCCGGCGTCGTTCTCCGTCGAGGACCACCCGCCGAACTGGTAGTCGAGGTTGTCGGCCGTGGGACCGGTGACGAGCAGGTCCAGCCCCTCGGCGTGGGTGGGGTCGTCGCCGATGTCGCCGGCGGTCGGGCGGTCTCCTTCTCCTCCCTCGACGAGCGGGAGCGTCCCGTCGTTGTCGAGGAGTACTATCGACTTCCGGGCAGCTTCGAGCGCGAGTTCACGGTGTTCGTCGGTGCGCAGATTCGCCTCCGCCGTCTCGAGGTCGACGTACGGGTCCTCGAAGAGGCCGAGACGGAACTTGACCTCGAGGATCCGGCGGACGCGGTCGTCCAGGTCCGCCTCAGCGACGACGCCGTCCTCGACGAGCGAGACGAGGTGGTCGACGTAGACGTCGCCGGGATCGGAATCGAGGAAGGCGTCCATCCCGGCGTCGAGCGACTGGGCGGTCGCGTCGCGGACGTCTCTCGCGGTGTCGTGGTCGTCCGCGAGCATCCGCGTGCCGTGGTGGTCGGAGACGACGAAGCCGTCGAAGCCCATCTCGGCCAGCGGGTCGGCGAGGTACTCGCGGGTGCCGTGGACGGGGAAGCCGTCGACGGCGTTGTAACAGGGCATGACCGATTCGGCGCCGGTGCCGGCCGTCACCGCCCGTTCGTGGGCGGCGAGGTGGAACCGCCGGTAGGTCGAGTCCGAGAGTTCGTTGACGCCGGCGTCCTCGCCCATCAGCGGTTCGCCGTAGGCCGGGAAGTGTTTGACCGTCGCGAGCACCGACTCGTCGTCGGCGACGCTCTCGCCCTGGTAGCCCCGGACTTTCGCGGCGGAGAGCCGTCCCACGAGGCGGGGACTCTCGCCGAACGTCTCGAAGATCCGGCCCCAGCGCTGGTCGCGGCCGACGTCACAGACGGGCGAGTAGTTCTGGTGGGCGCCCGTGACGGCGAGTTCGGTGGCCGTCGCGTCGGCCATGCGCTCGACGAGCGCCTCGTCGCGGGCACACGCGAGTCCGAGGTTGTGGGGGAAGACGGCCGCGCCGCGGGCGTAGGCGTTGCCGTGGACCGCGTTGGAGATGAGGAGGAGGGGGATCCCCAGGTCGGTCTCCTCCGTGGCGTGTTCCTGGGCGGCGTTGGCGACGCGGACCATCTTCTCGGGCGTGTCGGGTGCGCCCTCGCGGCCGAACGGCGAGGCCTGGCCGAGGCCGTACTCGTCGATACCGTCGACGACCGTCTCGACGGCCTCGTCGACGGAGCCGTCGGCGGGCGCGACGAGCAACTGGCCCACCTTCTGCTCGAGGTTCATCCGCGCCAGGAGGTCGTCGGCACGATGGGCGGGCGAGCGGTCGGGGTCGAGATACGCCGGGTCGTCCATGGTCCCCACGTCGGCGGGTACCCGCTAAAGTCCCGGGGTCGCGGTCCACGCCGTGGGGTTTCGTCGGTCGCTGTCCGTCCCGGTGGGGACGAGCTGTTCTGTAGTCCACGCGACCGTCGCACACGTTCGCTCCGTCGCGGCCGTCGCACACGCTCACCTCGTCGACGCCGTCGTCGGGACGGCCGCTCGCCGGGTCCGGTTCGAGCGGTGCTCCCCGGAGAGGGAAAGACAGTTGCCCGGGGCCGTCCCAGATGGGGTATGCGAATCGCCGTCCCCAACAAGGGTCGCCTGCACGACCCCGCGATCGACCTGCTGGACCGTGCAGGACTGCACGTCGTCGACGGCGCCGACCGCAAACTGTACGCCCAGACGGTCGACCCCGACGTGACGGTACTCTACGCCCGCGCCAGCGACATCCCCGAGTACGTCGCCGACGGCGCCGCCGACGTCGGGATCACCGGCCTCGACCAGGCCCGCGAGGCCGAGGTGGACCTCGTCGACCTGCTCGACCTCGGGTTCGGATCCTGCCGACTGGTCCTCGCCGCTCCCGAGGACGGCGATATCGCCGCCGTGGAAGACCTGGCGGGCGGCACCGTCGCCACCGAGTTCCCGAACGTCACGCGGCGCTTCTTCGCGGAGCGTGGCGTCGACGTGGACATCGCGGAGGTGTCGGGCGCGACAGAACTCACCCCTCACGTCGACATCGCCGACGCCATCGTCGACATCACCTCGACCGGGACGACCCTGCGGATGAACCGCCTGGCGGAAGTCGCGGACGTCCTGGAGTCGTCCGTACGGCTGTTCGCCCGCCCGGACGTCGCCGACGACGAGAAGGTCCAGCAGGTCCGGATGGCCCTCGAGTCGGTGCTCTCGGCCGAGGACAAGCGCTACCTGATGATGAACGTCCCCGAGGACCGCCTCGAGGACGTCGAGGACGTCCTCCCGGGGATGGGCGGACCCACCGTCATGGACATCGCCGGCAAGGAGGACGTCGCGGTCCACGCTGTCGTCGACGAGCGCGCGGTGTTCGAGACGATCAACGCGCTCAAATCGGTGGGTGCCAGCGACGTGCTGGTGACCGAGATCGAGCGACTTGTCGAGTGACGAGCCGGTCCCGGACTCGGATCAGACCAGCCCGAAGATGTTGTTGAGCGCGACCCCCAGTATCGCGGCGAAGGCGAGATGTAACAGCGTGAGTGCGACCGTCGGCCGCCAGGAGATGCGGTAGACGGCGCTGATGGCGATGGCGTCGGCGAGGAGCGTCGCCAGCAGCGCGACGGCGACGCCGAGACTGGGAGAGACGAAGGCGACCCCCTCCAGGCCCCACCGACCCAGCAGGATGGAGACGACGGCCGGTGCGATGCCGGCGTAGGCGGCCCGCTGGCTCGGCACGTCGCCGATGAAGAAGGTTGCGGCGAGGTGGAGCGTCACGGCGTAGAACACCCAGGCGAGCAGGAGTGTGACTACCACCGCGAGGAGGCCACCACCTGTCGGGTCCACACCCGTCTGGAGGGACATACCTGTACTGGGAACTCGTACCGCTTGGGTCCTGTTATTCCTGTTCGCCGACGGGATTTCGATATGACCAGGTATCTCGCCTATCGACACCTTCTTTACTCCCTCCTGGTCCGAAAAACTGGTTGAATGTAACGTATATAGTGTAAAAGAAGCGGTGTATGCAGATATCTGGGTCGAGGGGTTACAGGACACATAAAAGGTGGGTCCGAGAACCGCAAGACTGCACGTGTCTGGACGGACGTCCACTAGTATACTCGTATCAATAATAGGGGTGAACTTATTCACCGGAACGGACTTCGATGACGTATGCGGCCGAGTATCACAGTGGACGAATCGGAACAGTTCGAATGCCCGGCGTGTGGCAAACGGGTCGAGTCACCGACGCGGCGAGGGTGTGAGTGCGGAGAACTCCTCCGGAGCCTGTCGAACTCCAGGGACCTCTGAGAGGCCGGGAGACTGCCGGAGAGCAGAGGGACTGGCGAGGTTCGCCAGAGAAAATGTGAGGTCCGAACGGGACCGCTTTCGTGCCGGTCGCGCGCCTTATTCGAGCAGTCCGAGGTCCTCGAGACGGGAGACGATCTTGTCGACGGCCTCCTTGGCGTCGTCGGGCTGTTTCCCGCCGGTGATGACGAGCTTGCCCGAGCCGAAGAGCAGCGCGACGACGTCGGGGTCGTCCAGCCGGTAGACGAGTCCGGGGAACTGCTCGGGTTCGTACTCGATGTTCTCGAGGCCGAGGCCGATGGCGATGGCGTTGAGGTTGAGGTTGCGCCCCAGGTCCGCGGAGGTGACGATGTTCTGGACGACGATCTCGGGGTCATCGTCGACCTGGATCTGCAGGTCGCGCAGTTTGTCGAAGACGATACGGAGACTCTCGTGGACGTCGTCGGTACTCTTCGCGCCGGTACAGACGATCTTGCCCGACCGGAAGATCAGCGCCGCCGACTTGGGTTCCTGCGTACGGTAGACGAGGCCGGGGAACTGCTCGGGGTCGTAATCGGCACCCTCCAGGTCCATCGCCACGCTCTGGAGGTCGAGCTCCTGCCCGATCCCGGTCGAAGCCACGACGTTCTCTATGTTGATAGTCTCTTTGGGGTCGACCATGTGTCGACTTAAACGACGTATTTAAACTATATAAACTTTCATGGGTCGTCCTGACAGGTCACGCACGCCGAAGGATCGGTTGCCCGGTCTATCGGTGGGCGCCGCTTCGTCGGGCTACCGGAGGGTTCTTGCCCGGCGCGGGGCGATGAGGGCGCGTGTACGTCCTCGAACTCGCCGGACAGGACGACGCTTTCGCGGCCTGTGAGGCCGAGAGCGCCGCGGCCGGCGTCGACGTGGTGGGGGCGGGACTCGCGACCGCGCGGGCGGTCACCGACCGCCTCGACGGCCTCGCCTACACCCGGCGGGCGAGCGAACTCCTCGGGCGGACCGACCCGAGCGTCGAGAGCGCCGCCGCGCTGTTGCGCGCGTCGACCGTCGATCGGGAGGGATCCGTGGCCGTTCGGGCGGTCGACGTCCGCTCGACGACCGGCGTCGACACGCAGGAGGCGGAACGACGACTCGGCGAGGTCCTCGTCGACCGTGGCTTTACCGTCGACCTGGACGACCCCGACCACGAGTTGCGCGCGCTCTTCGCGGGGCCGCCCGAGAGCGACGGGGAACCCCACGAGGACACGGACGAGGGTGGCCTCGACCCCGATGCGGGCGTCTGTGCGCTGGGCTGGCTGACCCACACCGCCGACCGGGGCTTTGGCGACCGGAAACCGAGCGACCGACCCTTCTTCCAGCCCGGCAGCACGGACCCGCTGCTCGCCCGCGCGCTCGTCAATATCGCCGGCGCTCGCCCCGGCGCGACGCTGCTGGACCCGATGTGTGGCACCGGGGGATTCCTCTTGGAGGGCGCGCTCGTCGGTGCGCGCGTCGTCGGCGTCGACGCCCAGGCGAAGATGGTCGCCGGAACCCGCCGCAACCTCCGTGAACTCGTCCCCGAGGCGCCCGGCGCGGTCTGCCGTGGCGACGCGACCCGCCTCCCGCTCGTCGACGACGCGGTCGACGGCGCCGTCGTCGACGTCCCCTACGGCCGTCAGTCGAAGATCGAGGCCGACTCCCTGGAGGCGCTGGTCGGCGACGCGCTCGTCGAGTTGCGCAGAGTCGCGCCCCGGGCAGTGGTTGTCGGGGACCGCTCGTGGGCGGCCGCGGCCCGCGAGGCCGGATGGACCGTCGAACGGTCGTTCGAGCGGCGCGTCCACCGGTCACTGGCCAGGTACGTCCTCGTGCTGGAGCGTCGTGACTGACTCACCCACGTCCGGGACTCGGTCTGCCGGATTCTTTTAAGTACTTCTCGTCACAACGGTCTATAGTAAGAGGTTTTCACCGGGAACTCTCCTGTCGCTGAGGCGACGGTATCCCCTTTCTGACCCGACTGTGTCGACATCCACGGGAGTGTCACCGGTCGCGACGCTGTCGCGAGTGAGTCGGGAGTCTTTAAGATCCCGGCCGGCCACCCACGGGATAATGCAGCAGTATCTGGATCTCGTGCGGGCGGCCATCGCGGAGGGGACGTACAAACCCAACCGGACGGGGGTCGACACGCTCGCGACGTTCGGCGCCCACTACGAGGTGGACCTGTCGGCGGGCTTTCCGCTGCTCACGACCAAGCAACTCGACGGCTTCCGGTGGCACTCGCTCATCCACGAACTGCTCTGGTATCTCTCCGGCGAGGAACACATCCGGAACCTGCGCGAGGAGACGGCCATCTGGGACGACTGGGCCGACGAGGAGGGCCACCTCGACACCGCCTACGGCCGCTTCTGGCGGCGCTATCCGATTCCCGAGGAGGGCCTGGCCGGCGAATCCTGGCCCGAGGACTCCCATCACTGGGTGAACGAGGACGAACGGACGTTCGACCAGATCCAGTACGTCATGGACCAGTTGCGCGAGAACCCCCAGACCCGACGGCTCGTCGTCACCGCCTGGCACCCGGCCAACGCCGCCGTCTCGACGCTCCCGCCCTGTCACTACACCTTCGTTTTCAATGTCCAGGGCGATCGGCTGAACACCCACCTCACCCAGCGCTCGGGCGACATCGCGCTGGGCATCCCGTTCAACATCGCCGCCTACGCCCTGTTGACCCACGTCGTCGCTCAGCGGACCGGTTTCGAGGTGGGGCAGTTCTCTCACACCATCGTCGACGCTCACGCCTACTGCGGTGAGGGTGCCCGGGGTGAGTGGTACCGGGACAACCGGGCGGCGCTGCGCGAGCGGATGCACGGTGTCGACGACCGGGCCGGGTACGGCGACGTGAAGGCGTGGGTCGAAGAGGAGGCACCGCCCGAACCCGGGACGGAGAACGCCGACCACGTCCCGAACCTGCTCGAACAGCTCACGCGAGAGCCGCGCGAGCGGCCCGCTATCGAGGTGGCCGACAAGCCGATCGACGACCTCGAGTTCGACGATATCCAGTTGCGTGACTACGAGTCGGCGCCCGGCCTGGACTTCGCGGTCGCCGAGTGACGATGGCCGCAGCAGACGCTCCCTCGGAAGCGGCGGTCGAACTGGTCGTCATCGCCGCGGTGGCCGAGAACGACGTCATCGGCGTCGACGGCGGGATGCCCTGGCACTACCCCGCCGACATGGCCCACTTTAAAGAGACGACGATGGGCCATCCCGTGATCATGGGGCGGACGACGTTCGAGTCGATCGCGGCGCAACTGGACGGGCCGTTGCCCGGCCGGACGAACATCGTCCTTTCGGGGTCCGATCCGGAGGTTCCGGAGGGTGTCGTGGTCGTGGAACGTGTTGAGGATGCGGTCGAGGCTGCCCGTGAGACGGGTGCCGAGACTGCGTTCGTTGCTGGCGGTGCGACCGTCTACGAGCAGTTTCTGCCGCTCGCCAGCAGGATGGTCCTGACCGAGGTGCCCGAAGCGCCCGACGGGGACACGTACTTTCCCGAGTGGGACCCGGACGTATGGGTGGAAGTCGAACGGGTTGAACGTGGGGAACTGGCGTTCGTCACCTACGAGCATGGGTGAGTAGTGGTCGCGTCCGCAACCGGAATCGCTCGATGAAAGCCCTCGGCCCGCTCGCTCACGGGTCGCTCCGCTCCCCGTTCGCGTTCGAGGCCTCCCCTCGGTCGGCCTCGCATTCGCGGTCGCTGAGCGGGATATCTCAGCTCACGTCGTTCGCTTCGCTAGTGGCCCGCTCAGCGACTCCACTTCGTCGCGAGCGGGCCTCGCCCTTTCGATCCGCCAGGAACAGCACCGCGACCGCAGGCCACACGCCTCCCCACCCGATTGCGGTGCTCGCTGCGCTGCGCTCCTCATCCCTCGCGCGCTTCGTCTCGCACCGAGACGCGAGACGGCGCGCGCCAATGCGGGTGTTTACAAGGGCGGCGACCGCCGCTCTCACTCCCCGGCGTCTTCGCGCGCCTCTTCGACGAGCGCCTGCACGTCGACGGTTTCGCCCGTCTCGCGGGCCTGATAGGCGGCCTCGGTGAGCGCGGTGACGCGCATCCCGTACTCGCCGGGGACGGGATTCTCGCCCTCGCCGGTGACGGCCTCGAGGAACGCGACGACCTTCCGCGTCGTCTGTTCCTGGTAGCCGCCGCCGTCGAACTCCTCGATCTCGGGCTCGCCGGTGCCGTCGAAGACGGCGAGTTGCCCCTGCCCGAAGCGGAGGTGCCCGTCGGTGCCCCAGACGACGAGGCCCTCTTCGAAGTTCGTGCCGTCGGCACTGATGCCGATGCTCGCCGTGATCGACCCGTCGGGACCCTCCAGGGTCGCCGAGAGGGCGGTGTTGACGTCGACGTCGTGGTCGCGGTAGTCCATGACTGCGGCGACCTCGCGGGCTTCGGCGTCGGTCGTCCACAGGAGCGCGTCGAGCAGGTGCGAGCCCGAGTCGATGAGCTGGCCGCCCCCCGAGAGTTCGGGGTCCGTCCGCCAGGCGCCCTCCTGGCCGCTGATCCAGTCCTGTGCGAGATAGCACGACGCCATGTGGATATCGCCGATCTCACCGTCCTGAAGGGTGTCGCGGACGGCCCGATAGCCCGGGTGGAGGTGTCGCTGGTAGCCGATCTGGAGGATCAGATCGCGGTCGTTCGCGCGCCGGACCAGGTCGACGGCGTCCGCCGTCTCGGTGACCATCGGCTTCTCTAAGAGGACGTGCAGGTCCCGCTCCAGGCAGGCGCGTGTCTGCTCGTAGTGGAGCGTATGTGGGGTGACGATGGTCACTGCGTCCAGGTCCGCCTCGTCGAGCATCGTCTCGTAGTCGGCGTACGCGGGAGCGTCGTACTCGTCTTCGAAGTTCTCGCGGGCGTCCTCCGAGACGTCCGCGCCGGCGACGACGTCCACGTCGACGTCGGTCTGGTCGGCGACGCCGTACAGTATCATGTTCCCGAGCCCGCCGAGTCCGATCGCGCCGAGTCGAATGGCCATGGGTCGGGACCGCGCGCGAGCGGAAAGAAGGTAGGGGTGTCGGCAGTCCCCTCGGGACCCGTCCCCGGCGGCGCGAACGCGACCCGCGGGGCGGGCGAACCTCGGTACTCATTAGGCGGGCGAGCGAGAAGGTCGGGATATGAACCACGACCGGTCTCGCGACCTGTACGACCGCGCGCTCTCCGTGATGCCCGGGGGCGTCAACTCCGCGGTCCGGGCCGCCATCGAACCCTACCCCTTCTTCGTCGAACGCGGCGACGCCGGCCACGTCATCGACGCCGACGGCAACCGCTACGTCGACTGGGTCATGGGCCTCGGCCCCCTGCTGTACGGCCACGACCTGCCCCAGCCCGTCGAGTCGGCGGTCCAGTCCCGCGTCAGCGAGGGCCCGATGTTCGGCGCGCCCACCGAGATCGAGGTCGAACACGCGGAGTTCGTCGCCCGCCACGTCCCAAGCGTCGAGATGATCCGCTTCGTGAACTCGGGGACCGAAGCCACCGTCTCGGCCTGCCGCCTCGCTCGCGCGGCGACCGGCCGCGACAAGATCGTCGTCATGCAGGGCGGCTACCACGGTGCCCAGGAGACCACACTCGTCTCCGGCGAGTTCGGCCACGTCGAACCCTCCAGCCCCGGCATCCCGGACTCGTTCGTCGAGCACACCATCGCGGTCCCGTTCAACGACGAGGAAGCCGCAAAGCGGGTCTTCGAGGAACACGGCGAGGAAATCGCGGGCGTGCTCGTCGAACCGATCCTCGCCAACATGGGGATCGTCCCGCCAGTGGAGGGCTACCACGAGACGCTCGAAAGTCTGTGTGACGAGTCCGGTTCACTGCTCATCTTCGACGAGGTCATCACCGGCTTTCGCGTCGGCGGCCTCCAGTGTGCCCAGGGGAAGTTCGGCATCGACCCGGACATCACGACGTTCGGCAAACTCATCGGCGGTGGCTTCCCGGTCGGCGCTATCGGCGGCTCGTCCGAACTCATCGAGCAGTTCACGCCCTCGGGCGACGTGTTCCAGGCCGGGACCTTCTCGGGCCATCCCGTGACGATGGCCGCCGGCCTCGAATCCCTGAAGTACGCCGCCGAACACGACGTCCACGACCACGTCCACGGACTCGGGGAGCAACTGCGCGGGGGGCTCACCGACATCGTCGAAGACCAGGCGCCCGAGTACACCGTCGCCGGCACCGACGGGACGTTCAAGGTCCTGTTCTCGCGGGAGGCGCCGGACACGTTCGAGGGTCACTGCGAGAGCGGGTGCGAGCAACGGGAGTCCTGTCCCCGGTTCGAGCACTGCCCGAAGACCGGCGCGGACGTCGCGGCGGGCCAGACCGACCGCTGGCGGCGCGTCTTCTGGGAGGAGATGAAAGAACAGGGCGTGTTCCTCTCGCAGAACCAGTTCGAGGCCCAGTTCGTCACGTACGCTCACACCGAAGACGACGTCGAGGAGACGCTCGAAGCCTACAAGGAAGCCCTGTGACGCGCTCTCCCTCACGTTCCGGGTGACCGTCCGTCCGACGCGCCGATCGCGTCCCGGACGCGCCGGTAGTGGACGTATCCGACGTAGACGACGACGGCGAACAGGACGCTGAACAGTCCGTAGCTGACCAGCAGGTGGCCGCGGGTCACGAGGAACGACCCCGCTGACCCGGGCCCGCCGGGCGGCGCCCACACGAGCAGGGACACGGCTATCAGCGCGACGTAGATCGACCCGATCAGTGCGAACTGTGCGATCTCGGGGATCTTGTTGAGATCGACGCCTTCGACGGAGACGCGCCGACCGGCGCCGAAGAAGCCGTACTCGTCGACCCAGCCGAACAGCGGGTCGCGCTCGCCGAGTTCGCGCTCGACCGCGACCAGATGGCGCTGGACGTGCAACAGGCGAACGCTGTACTTGAGCGCGTCCATCACCACGACCCCGTAGAGGATCGGGGTCAGCGCGACGAACCGCCAGCGGCCGAAAACGAAGGCGTACGCCACGATGACGCCGATGACGAGGTGCCCGGCGGCCAGGCGCCAGAACTGCCACTTGCGTTCCGTCCGGGCTCGCTGGTGTAACACCTCGTAGAGGCGCATCCGGAGGTCGTCGTCGGCCGGCGTCGTCGGGTCCGGGTCGTCGTCCGCCATTCTCACATGTACCGACGGGGCACGACGGAAAGTTGTTTTGGAAATTCCGGCCGCGGTCACGCCACCGGAACGACGGCGACTGCCCCGAGTTGGTCCGCAGGCACGGCGCGCGACGCGCTTCCACCGGGTCACTGTCCGCTCGCTGCTCCGGAACCCAGGCGGGCCGGGTTCTGCATCCCACTCTTGACCCCCCCGCGGACGAGCGCGACGTTGACCGGGTAGGCGACGAGCAGGCCGACCGTGAGCGAGAATATCAGGCCCGATCAGAACAGGATCTGGCCGACGTGGGCCTCGCCGGCGCCACAGCCCGAGTAACAGTGCGCGACGGAGCGAAAGCCCTTGCGCCACAGCGAGTCGTGAGAGATCTGTGTGCGCCCGGCGTAGGCGTAGACGGCCAGTCCGAGCGGGCCGGAGTACAGCACCGTCAGCCCCCAGACGAGTTCCATCAGCGGCGCGATCTCGCTGTTTCGCTCGCGGACGTCCCACGCCAGCACCGCGAGCGAGACGGCCACGATGGAGACCCACGCGCCCAGATACGTCGGATCCGTGAGCACCTGCGGGAGCGTGGCTTCGACGCTCATCACCCGCTGGTTGTCGGCCCAGTCGGTTCAGGCGTGCGCTTGCACGGGCAACCTCCCGGCACCCGAACCCGTGAGACGGCAGGTTTTCGACCCGCGGGCGCACACGTCGAAGTATGGGCGACATGGACGAGGACAGGGTCTACGACGACCGCCGCCGGGAGACGGTCGCGTACCTCGCGACCGGACAGGGCGTGGCGACGGTCCGCGTCGCCAGCGACCGCGTCGGTCGCTTCGCGCTCGCACACCAGTGTACCGCACGCGACGTCGCGGCCGCCGACGGACGAGTGTACGTCGCGACGCCCGAAGGCGTCCTCTCAGGGACTGACGACCCGGAATCGGACGAAGCCGGCGCGGAATCGGGCAGGTTCGACTCGCTGGGCTTCCCCGACGCGGTGGCGGTCACCGCCGCGGCATCGCGCGACGGCGACCCGTCGGTCGTCGCCGCCGACACTGACGGGACGGTTGCGCGCCACCGGGGCGGCACGTGGCACGAGTTCGGAAGCGTCGGAGAGGTACGGGCGGTCTCGGGCGCGCTCGTCGCCGCGAACGACGGCGTCTACCGGGTCGTCGGTGACGGAGACGCCGACCTCCGGCACGTCGGCCTCGACGACGCGCGCGACGTGGCCGGCGGAGCGACGCCGCTGGCGGCGACCGCCGACGGACTCTACCGACTGGGCAACGGCTGGCTCCGCGAGCGCGAGGGGTCCTTCGCGGTGGTCGGGACTGGCGACACCGCGAGCGGGTCCTGTGCCCACGCCGCGACCGGAGCGGTGCTGTACGCCCGCGAGGACGGTGCGTGGGTTCCCGCCGACCTCCCGGTCCCGGGGCCGGTCGTCGACGTCGCCTACGGGGAGTGCGTCTACGCCGTCACGCGCGACGGGACCTTCCTCGTCGAGGCCGACCCGGAACGGACGGCCGACGGCACCGGTGGCTGGCGCCACCGCTCGCTCGGCCTTCCCGACGTCGCGGGGCTGGCTGTCGTGTAGGCCCGGTCCCGATGCTACCGGCCGCTTTCGATCCGAAGGTTCGGTACCGTTGCGGCCACCGGAGTCGAAGGGGCAAGTTGAATGAACGGTGCGGCCGTACGTCTACCCATGTCGACGACCATCACCGTCGAAGGGATGAGCTGTGACCACTGCGAGCAGACTGTCGAAGAGGCCCTGCAAGGCGTCGCGGGCGTGACGGACGCGACGGCCGACCACGAGGCCGCACAGGCCGTCGTCGACGGCGAGGCCGACGCCAGCGCCCTCGTCGCCGCCGTCGAGGACGCAGGGTACACCGCACAGGCCTGAATCCGCCGCTCTGTCCGCTCCACCCCACCTACCTGTCGACCAGTTCGAACTCGATCCGCTCAGTGGCTTCGCCCTTCGATTCGCGGTTCGTGATCTCGACCCGTCCGACCTCGCCCACGCTGTCGACGTGTGTCCCGCCGCAGGGACAGAGGTCGAAGTCCGCGATCTCGACCACCCGCAGCGGGTCGACGTGGTCGGGGATCAGGTCCAGTTGCGTGCGCCCCTCGGGCGTCTCCCGTTCGACCGCCTCCCGTGGGCGTTCTGCCTTCTCGACGCGCAGGTCGCGAGCGAGTATCTCGTTGGTCCGGTCCTCGATGGTCGAAAGATCCGCGTCGTCGAAGTCGGCGGGTTCGAAGTCGATACGCGAACGGTCGACGTGGATCTGGTTGCCCGCGGTGGCGGCGTCGAACTCGTCCAACACCACGCGCGAGACGACGTGCTGGGCGGTGTGCATCCGCCTGAGACGTGCGCGACGGTCGGGGTCGACGACGCCTCGAACGGTCGTCCCTTCCAGGGGGACCTCGCCTTCGCTCGCCTCGACGTAGTGGCGGACGTCGCCGTGGTTCTTCCGGACGTCGCGTACGTCGGCGCGACCGCCGTCCCACTCCAGATACCCTCGGTCGGCCGGCTGGCCGCCGCCCTCGGGGTAGAAGTACGTCCCCTCGAGGACGACGTAGTCCTCGGTGGCCTCGGCGACTGTGTCCTCGAAGTCGGTCACGTCGTCGCTGTCGGGGAGGTACAGCAGGTCGGTCATAGGAGCGCGTAGTGGAGCCACGTACTAAACGGCGACGTGCCCGTCCGGGTGTCACTCCGTCGGGCCGAGCGACGCGATGGCGTCGGCGACGAGTGTCGCCTCGGCCTTCCGGAGGTGTTCGCCGGCCGTTCCCGTCGCACAGCCGAGTCGGTCGGCGACGTCGGCGTGGGTCGCACCCCGGGGCTGGTCGTAGTACCCCAGCTCGTCGGCGACGAGCAGCGCCTCGCGCTGGCGTGTCGACAGCGACGCGGTCGGCCGGCCGTGATCGCCCCGGAGCGTCGCCACTTCGTCGATCCGGACGTCCATCGCGTCGGGGAGGCTTTCGAGCGTCGACTGGACCGCTTCCGACTCGCCGAACACCCGACAGGTCATCACCGAGTCCCGGAAGACGACGGGCTTGCGGACGACGAGACCGCCCCGGGCGCGCGCTTCGTTGACGGTGGCAAACAGGGGCGTCTCCCGCGGTCGCGCCTCGAGCAGCGCGTACGTCCACCTGTCGACCGTCCGCGAGAGTTCGACCGATTCGACCCCGGGTGTCTCCGTCGCCGACGCCGCGAACTCGGACGGGTCGCCGTGAATGCCGTACAGCATCGTCGCGCGCTCGGGTCTGGCCTCGTTCCACTCCAGCAGTCGCGTCTCCGTGACCGCGTCGGCGTCGGCCAGCAACCGGAAGAACGGTGGCGCCCGGTCCGGGTCGACGGCGGCGCTGACGCGCAGGCGCTTCATGGGCACCCGGTCGCAGGCGCCAATAAAAATACCCCGCGCATCCGCGGCAGTACGTCCATCCCGTCCCGGCCGCACTGAGCGGGCAATGAGCGACACCACGACTAGGTCGGTCCTGCAAACGGGTCGGCCGCTGGATGAACGGGGCGAACCGGCCGGGGGCCCGGCACTCGAACTCGAACCGGACGGGCGAGCCGCCACACTCCTGGGGGAGTCGCCGCGGGCACTGGCGGCCAGCCCCGGCGCCGGCACGTGGGCGACGCTGCTCGAACGGCCGGACGAGGGCGAGACCGACCGGCCGGTTGTCCTGCAGTGGCTCGCGCCCGACGCGAGTCAGCCACCCGAACACACGCACCCGACGAGCGAGACGTTCGAGGCTGTCTCGGGTGAACTCACTGTCGTCCGCGACGGTACAGCGGCCGTGCTCACGCCCGGTGAGTCGGCGACCGTCGGGTCGGGGGTGTCACACACGTTCCGTAACGACACCGACGAGACGGTCGCCTTCCGGGCGCGCCTCCCCTCGATGCGGACGGTCCGGGCGCTCTACAGCGTCTGGGGCATGGACCAGGAGGGCGTCTTCGGCGAGGGGCCGCCCGGGAGCGCCGACCGGTACGGCGAACCCGGGCCGCTCCGGGCGCTGTTGCTGACCGAATCGCTCCGCGGGGAGACGACGATGACCGCGACACCGCCGGCGGTCCAGCGGGTGCTGTGGGCGACGGTCGGACGACTCGCCCGAACTGCGGGCTATCGCGCCGTCGACGGCCGCTATCTCGTCGACGAGTTCTGGGCGGAGCGAGTCGAACAACCGCCGCTGTGAGGGGCAGTGGCGCCGTCGCGGGTCGGGAGTCCCGCAACCGAAACGGAGTTGAGGGGCGGGAGCGACCCCTCGCACATGATCGTGAGCGGGTCGGCCTCGCAGTCGTTCTCGGCGGCGCTGGCGGCGGCGACGGGGCGGAACCTGGCGACCGTCGAGTTCGAGCGCTTCCCGGACGGCGAACTGAACGCGAGCGTCCCCGACTTCGACGCGAGGGACGCCGTCGTCGTCGCCGCCACGGTGTCCAGCGACGCTCATCTCGAACTCCTGCAGCTCCAGGACGCCGTCCGCGAGGCCGGCGCGAGCGAGGTGACCACCGTGTTGCCCTACATGGGCTACGCCCGCCAGGACGAGGCGTTCGACGCCGGCGAACCCGTCTCGTCGCGCGCCGTCGCCCGCGCCATCTCGACCGGGACCGACCGCGTTCTCACCGTGAATCCCCACGAAGAGGCCGTCTGTGACTTCTTCACCGTCCCCGCCGAGAGCGTCGACGCCGCCCCGCGTCTCGCGGACCCGCTGCCCGCCGACCTGACGGACCCGCTCTTTCTCTCCCCCGACGAGGGGGCGATCTCCCTCGCCGCCACGGTACGGGACGCCTACGGCGACGGCGACACCGACCACTTCGTCAAAGAGCGGGACTACGACACCGGTACCGTTACCGTGGAACCGAGCGACGCCGCCGTCCAGGGGCGCGACGTCGTCCTCGTCGACGACATCGTCGCCACGGGGTCGACGATGAGCGAGTCCATCGCCCACCTCCACGACCGCGGCGTCGGCCGGGTGTTCGTCACCTGCGTCCACCCGCTGCTCGCGGGCAACGCCCGGACGAAACTCGCCCGCGCCGGCGTCGCAGCCGTCCACGGCACCGACACCATCGAACGCCCCGCCAGCAGCGTGAGCGCCGCCCCGGCGGTCGCAGAGCGACTCTGATATCCAGGGTTCGCGTCCCGAACGGCGACCGATCTCCACCCGAAACCGTAACCTCTAATACACGATCCGACCCGTAATACGTTATCTCGTAGCAATGACCGGACAGACACAGGGTGAGTCTGGGACCGCGGATGGGGCGTTGCTGGGTCGACTCGACGCCGACTCGGTCGAGCGGATCGACGTCCATCTCGAACGGGCAGTGAGTGCCGAGGGCGAAGAGAAGAACTTCCACGTCCGCCACGCGCGACAGTTGCTCGAAGCCTGCAAGGACTGCTGAATGCCCTCGGTGAGCGTCCGGCAGGCACGCCCGAGGGACAACCTCGACGTGATGACCGTCAAGCGCGCCGCCATCCGGGACGGTGCCGGCGAGGACTACTCCGCCGAGCAGGTCGCGGCCTGGACCCCCGGGACCGACGAACTCCACGACTACGAGAGCGCACTGGGGAGCGACAGGTTCCTCGTCCTCGTCGCCGAGATCGGTTCGGCCGTCGTGGGATTCGCGGTCCTCAACCTCGAATCGGGGTCGTTGCTCGCGCTGTACATCCAGCCCGGCCAGCGAGGGACCGGGATCGGGTCGACGCTGCTGGGCCACGTCGAGACCAGCGCCGGCATGAGCGGCGCGGATTCGGTCGACCTGCTCGCCTCCCGCAACGCCGTCGGCTTCTACGAGTCACACGGCTACGACTCGCTCGAAGCAGTCGAACGCGAAATTCACGGCGAGACCATCCCCTTCGTCTCGATGGAGAAAGAACTGTGACCGTCGCGGGGACGGCGGTCGCCCGGTGGTGCGGTCACTCCCCGTCGGCGTCGGGGAAGGGTACCTCGAACTCGTCGCCGTCCTCGGGGACGAAGGCGTCGCCGTCGAACGCGTCCTGGGCCTCCTCTTCGATGGGCGAGGCGTCGGCGGCGTAGCGTGTCGAGATGTGGACCAGCGCGAGGCGTTTCGCACCGGCGCGGTCGGCGACGTCGGCGGCCTCGCGGGCGGTGGCGTGGCCCGTCGCACGGGCGCGGTCGGCCCAGTCGCTGGCGAACGTGGCGTCGTGGACCAGGAGGTCGGCGTCCTCGGCGGCGTCGACGACGGCCTCGGTGGGGCGGGTGTCTCCGGTGTAGACGAGCGTTCGGCCGGGCCGGGGCGGGCCGACCACCTCCTCCGGTTCGACGGTGCGTCCGTCGTGCTCGACCGCTTCGCCGCGGTGCAGTTTCGAGTACTTCGGGCCCGGGGGTATCCCGAGTTCCTCCTCGGCTTTCTCGCGGTCGAAGCGGCCCTTGCGGTCGTCCTCGGCGAGCGCGTAGCCCAGTGCGCGGGTGCGGTGGTCGACGTCGACGGCGCGGACCTCGTACTCCTCGCGGGAGAGGACGACGTCGCCGGGCCCGTTCTGGGTGATACGGACCGGAAACGAGGGGGTAGTGCCGACGGCGGAGACCAGATCCTCGAGGTGGCCCCGCGTGCCGTGGGGGGCGTGGATGGCGAGGGGTGCCTCGCGGTCGTTGAAGTCGAACGTCTGGACGAGTCCGGGGATCCCGAGGACGTGGTCGCCGTGGAGGTGAGAGACGAACAGGTGGTCGACGGCGAACCCGGTCTCGAAGCGCATCATCTGGCGCTGTGTGCCTTCGCCGCAGTCGAACAGCAGGCGGTCGCCGTCGCGGTTGACCAGCAGGGCGCTCGTATTGCGCCGGGTGGTCGGCACCGCGCCGCTGGTCCCCAGGAACGTCACGCGCATACCTGTACTGGAACGACGGTCCGATAAACCCGTGTCGGACTCACGACGGTCCGATACACCCGTGTCGGACTCCGGCGGCGCCCGAACTCGCGGCGCGGTCGCTCGACGGTGTCAGGGTCGCTCGGGGAGGAAGACGTAGACCCCGGCGCCGAGGGCTGTGATCCCGGCCAGGCCGTAGAAGGCGACGTCGAAGTAGCCGGCGTCGGCCATGTAGCCGACGACCGTCGAGCCGAAGGAGCCCACGATGAAAAATCCGGTCCGGAGCGCCCCCCACGCCGTGCCCTGGACGTCGTCGGGGAGCAGGCCGACGATGTAGGCGTTCGAGACGGGGCCGATGCTCATCCGGACGCCGATGAGCGCGCCGACTGCGGCGAGGGCGAGGCGTCCGTCGACGAGGGGCAGGGCCGCCAGCGGGACGACGCTGACGGCACCGATCGCGAAGAGGACCCGCGGCGTGCCGAAGCGGTCGGCGAGGCCGCCGCCGGCGAACTGCGAGACCGCGCCGACGAGAAAGAGCACGCCCAGCACCGCGCCGGCGGTCCCCTGGGAGAACCCCTCGACCTGCGTGAGGTAGGTCGTGAGGAAGGCCGTCGCGGCCTGGAAGGCAAAGAGCATGAGCGTCGCACCGGCGACGGCCAGCGCGATGCGGCGGTCCCGGACGGCCCCCGCCGCGGCGCGGACCGCCGAGGCCATGGAGTGTGTGCCGCCGTCGGGTGCGGTGTCGTCGACGGGTTCGGGCGTGGCATCGTCGGGAGCCTCGGGCGCGCTCGCGTCCGTCGCGGAGCGCAACGCACCGGCGCGCGTGTCGGGCACGGCCCACCAGACGGCGACGGCAGATAGCAGAAAGAGGGGCGAGACGACGCCGATGGCGGTTCGCCAGCCCACGACGCCGACGGCGACGCCGGCGGCCGCCGGCAGGAGTGCGGCGCCGACGCTGCCGGCCGCGAGCATCAGTCCGAAGGCCGTCCCGTCGTTGTCGTCGTAGGTCTTCGAGATGACGGTCCCGCGGGGCGGGCCGTAGATCCCGCTCCCGAGGCCGAACACGCCCGTCGCGACGACGAACAGTGCGAACGTCGGCGTGGCGACGTAGCTCACGAGTCCCGCGGCCGAGACCAGCAGTGCCGCGGCGAGCAGGACCCGCTCGCCCAGTCGGTCGGCGAAATAGCCCGCCGGAAACTGCATGACGGCGTAGGTCACCCAGAGGACGGTGACGGCGAGGCCGGCCTGGGAGGCCGAGACGGTGAAGTCGTCGGTGATAGTCGGGAGGATACCAGGGACGACGAAGCGCATCCCGAGGACGAGAAACCAGCCGACGGCGACGGCGGCGAGCAGCCAGCCTCGGCCGTCGCCGCGGAGGCCGTCGACGGCCCGCGAGACGCGACTCTCTCCGGACATTCGATGTCCCGGATAGGTGTTCGCGCCGAAAGACGCTGACGGTCACCCGTCCGCCGTGCCGGTAGTCTGGCGCCCGATGCTGTCAGCCACACAAACGTTTTGCCCGTCGCGCGTGGACCGGCGAACATGTCTGTCCTCCACGTCTCCGCGTCTCCGACAGCCACTGCGCCCCCAGTCCTCCAGGGGGTCTCGCTCTCGGTCGCCGGGTCACTCGGTGCGCTCGCCGCGTCGACCGGCGTGGCCGCGCTGGTGTCCTACCTCTACGGCCGCCTGCTCCGCGGGAGCGACGACCGCAGGCGGGCACTGGCGCGACTCCGGCGGGCACTCAGGCTGGGACTGCCGGTGGTCTACCTCCTCGCGCTCGTGTCGATGGCCGTCGCCGGCTGGTTCGACCTGCTCGGGAGTATCGCGGCCGCTCTCCCCGGCGGAACAGCGGTCGCAGACGCCGTCGCGCTGATCGTCGGCCTGACGGCGCCGGTCCTCGCAGTCGTCGGCGGCTACATGGGCGCGTTCCCCGCCGTCAAAGCCCTGCGAGAGGTCGACGTCTCCGCGGGGACGGTGGCTCTCCGACTGGCGCGGTATCTCGCGGGACTGCTCGCGCTGGCCGTCGTGCTCGTCGTCGGGACCACTGCACTCGGCGCCGACGTCACGACCGGCGTGGGGTTTCTGGTCGTGCTCGCGGTCGTTCTGGGCGTCGTCGTCGCCGGGGCTCCGTGGCTGATCCGCCTGCTCCAGTCGACGCGAACACCGACCGACTCGGAACACGAGCGTCTGGACCGCCTCTGCCGGGACGTGGCACTCGACCCCGCAGGGGTTCACGTGCTGCGGACCGGTGACGCGAAACAGGGGATGGCTCTCCTTCGGGGGCTCCCGGGGCGGCGTCACCTGTTCGTCGCCGACTACCTGCTGGCCGAACTCGACGACGACCGCCTGCGGGCGTATCTGGCGCTCCAGGCCGGGCGGGCGCGCTCGCTCCACCTCGAAGCCCGCCTCGTCGTGACGGTGGCGACGCTCGGGTCGGCCGCCGCGCTCCTGCTCGGGGTCGTCTCGGTCCCCGGCATCGGCGACGCGTTCGTCGCGCTCGCCGCCGTTCTCGTGGGGGTCGTCTGCCTGTGGGCCGGTCAGCGACTGGTCTACCGGGCCGACGACGACGCCGTCTCGCGGACGAGTCGCGAGGCGGTCGAAGCCACGCTGGCGGCGTTCGCCGACCTCAACGACGCACCGATGGACTGGGGGCGCCTCGTGGCGATCCGCCGGATGGAACCGCCGCTCGTCCGCCGGATCGACCGCCTGCGCGACCGGGCGAGGAGGCAGGGGTAGTTCACCTGAGGGTCGTCCGATATCGCGACCAGTAGATTCACCCGCCCCCCCACCGAATCCGGCCCCATGAGCGAACTCCTCGTCGCGGGCGGGCAGGTGCTTCGCCCCGACATGACCGTCGAGACGGCGGATATCCTCGTCGACCAGGACTCGGGCGAGATTCTGGGTGTCGACGACCCCGGCGCGTTCAGTGCGGACGACGAACTCGACGCCTCCGGGGGGCTGGTGATCCCGGGGCTGGTCAACGCCCACACGCACGTCGCGATGACCCTGTTGCGGGGCCACGCCGACGACAAACCGCTGGACCGGTGGCTCCAGGAGGACATCTGGCCGGTCGAGGCCGAACTCACCCCCACGGACGTCCGCGTGGGGGCCGACCTGGGGCTTCTGGAGATGGTCAGATCGGGGACGACGGCGCTCTCGGACATGTACTTCCACGTCCCGGAGATCGCCGACGCCGTCGAGGAGGCGGGCGTCCGCGCGGTGCTCGGCCACACGGCCATCACCGTCGGCAAGGACGACGAGGGCGCGCAGGCGGACATGCAGGAGAGTCTCGACGTCGCACGGGAGCTAGACGGCGCCGCCGACGGCCGGATCGCGACGACGTTCCAGCCCCACTCGCTCACGACGGTGAGCGAGGACTCCCTCCGTGAGTTCGTCCCGAAAGCCCGGGAGGCGGGTCTCCCCATCCACCTGCACGCCAACGAGACGACCGACGAGGTCGACCCGATCGTCGACGAACAGGGCGTCAGACCCATCGAATACGCCGCCGACGTCGGACTACTGGACGCGGACACGTACGTCGCCCACGGCGTCCACGTCGACGGGGCCGAGATCGAACGCCTCGCCGAGACGGGGACCGGCGTGGCCCACTGCCCGGCCTCGAACATGAAACTCGCGAGTGGCATGGCGCCGGTCCAGCGGCTGCGCGAGGCGGGCGTCACGGTGGGAATCGGCACCGACGGCGCGGCCTCGAACAACGACCTCGACATGTTCGACGAGGTGCGTGACGCCGCGATGGTCGGGAAACTCGCCGCCGACGACGCGAGTGCCGTCCCCGCACAGGCGGCCGTCGAGATGGCGACACAGGGCGGCGCCGACCTCCTGGGCATCGACGGCGGCCGCATCGAAGCGGGACGGGTCGCCGACCTCGCCGTGGTCGACCTCGACAGCGCACACCTCACCCCGGCCCACGACCTCGTGAGTCACCTCGCCTACGCGGCCCGCGGGAGCGACGTGCGCCACACCGTCTGTGACGGGCGGGTGCTGATGCGCGACCGGAACGTGGTGGGCGTCGACGAACGCGCGGTCCGCGAGCGAGCGAGCGACCACGCCCGCGACCTGATCGCGCGGGCCGAAGGCGGCGATTGAAGTGGGTGAATCGGCGGCCACCCGCCAGTCGAGGTCGCGTCGCCCTGTCCGCGGTATCTGCCGGTTTCAGCCGCTGAAGCCGCACATTCTCGTCGCCGATAGCGAGTGAAACGGCGTTAAATCGGGCCAAATCGGGGGTGATGGTCTGGTGGCTCTTTTTAACAGGGGCTTATTGGGAGTCCCGTATGCAACGGAACGTACTCGCGGTGATGCTGGCGGCGCTGATGGTCGGCGCGGCTGCCGGTCCGGCGGTGGCCGCGTCGTCGACGACTGCCGCGGCGGGGAACACCGGACTGTCCGTCGGCGTGGCCCAGAGTGACGACGTAACGGTGACGGTGACGGACAACGGGACGGGCGTCGACAGCGCGACAGTCAACGTCACGACGGTCGGCGCGAACGCCACCTACAACGGCACGGGCAGCTACGAGACCGGGCCGAACGGGACGGTGTCACTGTCGTCGCCGACCGAACACGTCGAGGTGTCGGTGACGGCGACGGTCGGCAACGAGACGGCGTCGACGACCGCGGTTCTCACGGCCGGCGAGAACTCGACCTACGCGAACTTCGGGCAGAGCATCTCGTCGTACATCGCTATCATCGACGCGAACAGCACCGACGGGCCGTTCGGCCACCTCGTCGCCTCGTTCGCGGTCGAGAACAACCCCGGCAACGCGCCCGACCACGCCGGCCCGCCCGAGAATCGAACCGGCGACGAGACCGACGGGAACGAGACCGGCGGCCCGCCCGACCACGCGGGCCCGCCCGAGAACCGAACCGGCAACGAGACCGACGGGAACGAGACCGGCGGCCCGCCCGACCACGCCGGCCCGCCCGAGAACAAGACCGGCGGTCCGCCCGAGGATAGAGGCAACGGCAACGACAGGGGCAACGGCGGCAACGACAGGGGCAACGGCGGCAACGACAGGGGCAACGGCAACGGCGACAACAACGGCAAGGCGACGGGCAAGAACTAGCGAGCGAGACGGAGTTCTTTCTCTCACGGACGGTCGACGCGGTCGACCGTGACCGCATGCGGCGTCTCTGACGGGTCTGTCGTCAGAGCTCCGTGACGACCGGGATCCCGACGGTCTCGTAGTCGGTCATGGCGGCGAGTGTCTCGGAGACGTCTTCGAGGCCGATGTGGTCGGTGACCACGGCGGCGGGGTCGAGTTTCCCCGTCGCGACCATCCGGAAGATCTCGTCGTAGCGCTCGGGGGGCATCCCAAGCGCCCCGTAGAAGTCGATCTCGCTGGTGACCATCTCGTCGGTCGGCAGCGGGAGGGTCCCGTCGGCGCCCTCGGTCGTGAGGCCGACCTGGACGTGCTGGCCGGTCTTGCCCAGGCTCCGGACGGCGTTGCGACAGGTCGTCTCGATACCGAGTGCGTCCATCGAGACGTGGGCGCCGCCGTCGGTGATGTCGCGGACCTCGGCTGCGGGGTCGTCGACTGCCCCGGCGTTGACCGTCGCGACCGCACCCAGGTCCTCGGCGAAGTCGAGTTTCTCGTCCATGAGGTCGACGCCGACGACGTTGGCACCCAGGGCGGTGGCGATCTGCACCGCCGAGAGGCCCACGCCGCCACAGCCGTGGACGACGAACCAGTCCCCCGCACCGAGGTCCGCCCGGTGGGCCAGGCCGTGGAAGGCGGTCATGAACCGACAGCCCAGTCCGGCCATGTCCGTCGAGGAGACGCCCTCGGGGAGTGTCACGAGGTTGTGGTCGGCGTGCGGGACGGGAACCTGTTCGGCGAACGCGCCGGGCGCCTCGGGCTGCAGGCCCAGCGCCTGGCGGTTCTCGCAGATGTTGGAGTGCCCAGTTTTACAGAGGTGGCAGGCGCCGTCGCCGAGGTTGAACGGGACGGCGACGTGGTCGCCGACCGAGACGCGTTCGACCTCCTCGCCCACCTTCAGGACGTGCCCGGCGGGTTCGTGACCGAGGACGTGGCCGGGCACCGGGTCGAGGCCGCGCCAGTCCCAGTCGCCCTGCCAGGCGTGCCAGTCGCTCCGGCAGACCCCGCAGGCCTCGACGGCCACCACCGCCCCGTCGGGGTCGGGTTCGGGGTCGTCTATCTCGCGGACGTCGAGCGGTTCGCCGTAGTCCGTGAAGACGGCAGCGCGCATACCCGGGACGACGCGGGCGGCGGTCAAATAGGCACTGGCCCGGTGTGGCGGTCGCGGATACCCGGCCGGTGGCGGGTCCGCGACTCGTGAGCGGGCGAGTCGGCCCGAGACGTGTTTCGGGTGGGTTTTTGCCCGCGCTCTCCGAGTGACGTGTATGACCGACCGGATCACCGCAATTCTGGACGACCCCGACGCGGCCCGCGCGGAGGGCCGCCGCAAGATGGACTGGGCACGCCAGCACATGCCCATCCTCGACTCGCTGTGGGACGACTTCGAACGCGACCAGCCCTTCGCCGACGAGGTGATCGGCATGGCGATGCACGTCGAAGCGAAGACGGCCGTCCTGGCCGAACTCCTCGCCGCGGGCGGCGCGGAAGTCGCCATCACCGGCTGTAACCCCCTGTCGACCCACGACGACGTCTCGGCGGCGCTCGACGCCGTCGAGGGCGTGACCTCATACGCCGAGCGCGGCGTCGACGACGAGGCCTACTACGCGGCTATCGAGGCCGTCATCGAACACGAACCCACCATCACCGTGGACGACGGGATGGACCTCGTCGCCGCGATCCACGAGGACTACCCCGAACTCATCGACTCCATCGTCGGCGGGGCCGAGGAGACGACCACCGGTGTGCATCGTCTGCGAGCGATGGACGAGGACGGCGAACTCGACTATCCGATCTTCGCCGTCAACGACACGCCGATGAAGCGACTCTTCGACAACGTCCACGGCACCGGCGAGTCCTCGCTCGCGAGCATCGCGATGACGACCAACCTCTCGTGGGCGGGCAAGACCGTCGTCGTGGCCGGCTACGGCCACTGCGGGAAAGGAGTCGCGAAGAAGGCGGCGGGCCAGAACGCCGACGTCGTCGTCACCGAGGTCGAACCCCGCCGGGCGCTGGAGGCACACATGGAAGGCTACGACGTCATGCCCATGGCCGAAGCGGCCGCCGAGGGCGACGTCTTCATCACGACGACCGGCAACCGCGACATCATCGTCGAGGAGCACTTCGAGGTCATGGGCGACGGCGTCTTGCTCGCCAACGCCGGCCACTTCGACGTCGAGGTAGACCTGGACGCGCTCTCGGACCTCGCCGTGGACACCTACGAGGCCCGCGACGGCGTGCAGGCCTACGAACTGGCGGACGGCCGTCGACTGAACGTCCTCGCCGAGGGCCGTCTGGTCAACCTCGCGACGCCCGTGGCGCTGGGACACCCTGTCGAGGTGATGGACCAGTCGTTCGGCATCCAGGCCGTCGTCGTCCGCGAACTCGTCGAGCACGGCGACGACTACGAGGCGGGCGTCCACGAGGTGCCCGACGACCTCGACCGGGAGGTCGCCGAGATCAAACTCGCCGCCGAGGGCGTCGCTTACGACGACCTGACCGACACCCAGCGCGAGTACATGGACTCCTGGCAACACGGAACCTGACGCGGACGGTCGACGGGAGACAGAGCCGTTCTTAGGTCTGATAATCCGGGAGCCGGATTTATACGCAAGTACCGGACAGGTTACGGGGATGAGTACCACGCAGACGAGTCGGCGGGCGACCGACGGGGTGGAACTCGTTCACTTCTGGGAAGAGGGTGACGGGCGGGCGATGCTGGACGCAGTGCTAGAGGAGTTCGGCTCCCGGCATCCGGGCGTGACGGTGACCGACCAGCCCTACCAGATGGGCGAACACGGGATGATGATAAAGAGCCGGATGCTCCGGCAGGACTCACCCGAGTTGTTCGTCGAGTGGCCGGGCCAGAACCTCGAACCGTACTACGACGCCGGGGCGGTCCACCCGATCACGGACCTGTGGGAGGACAACGGCTGGCCAGACGTGTTCGTCGACGGCGCCATCGACCGGGTTCGGATGGACGGCGACCTCGTGGGCGTCCCGGTCGATATCCACCGGATGAACAACCTCTGGTACCACGTCGACCTCGTCGAGCAGTACGGCGTCGACCTCGCCGGGATCGACGACCCCCGCGAGTTCCTCGAGGTACTGGAACAGTGTCACGACCTGCCGGTCGTCGGGATGGAACAGCCCATGAAAAACCCCGACGACGTCCTGCAGGTGTGGTCGGCCATCACCATCGGCCAGTTCGGCTCGGACGTGTTCGAGACGATCACGAGGGGTCATCCCGGCCGTCACGAGAGCGAACTCAGGCAGGCCCTGGAGCTCATGGACGACTACACCGAGTACGCTCGCGAGGGGGTGTACTTCGACGACATGGTCGGGGCCAACGACCGCTTCCTCGACGAGCAGTCCGTCTTCTTCTACCAGGGCGACTGGATGGCCGGCGTCTACGGCGAGGAAGACGACTTCGAGTACGGCCGCGACTGGGGCCGCGTCAACTTCCCCGGGACCGACGGCGTCTACCAGCTCGGGATGGACACCATCGTCCCGTCGGCCTGGACGGAGTTCACCGACGATACCCGCTCGCTCCTGGAGTTCGTCGGGTCGACGGAGGCCCTGGAGTTGCTCAACCGCATGAAAGGCTCCATCCCGCCCCGACGGGACGTCTCGCTCGACGGCTACCCGCAGGTCCTCCAGGAGCAACACCGCGATTTCAGGGCCGCCGACCACTTCCCCGGCGGCCACGCCCTGCAGGTCAAACCCGAGGTGTTCGTCGAGGCTCGCTCTGCCATCTCGACGTACCTCTCGACCGGCGACGTCGACCGCACTGCCGCGGAACTCGCCGACGCCTACCGCCAGTGACACGTATCGAGCGGAAGGCACTGTCTAGTTCAGCACCTCCTCGGCGGGCGTGCGGCCATCTAATGCCTGGTTCGGTCGATCTCGGTTATAGTAGTAAATCCGAAGTCGTGCGTGGACTCGTACAAGACTGGCTCAACGAATCCGAAGAATGACCGACTCACAGGCTCTCGTGAAGACGCTGGATTTCCAACTGAACATCCAGAGTGACAACGAGAGTCTGCTGGAAGACGCCACACTCGAATCACGGTGGGCGTACAACGAAACCATCCGTCTCGCCAAGCAGGGCGTGGACTGGGACGCCATCCCTGACCGCGTGGCCGCCAACGCTTATCTCGTGAAAAACACTACACAGCGTGTCGTTGCGAAAACACTCGGCGCGATGGAAAACTACCACGAGTACGACGACTTCGGCCTGCCGAGCCACACCACAGACGGCGCGTACCCGCTTCGAGCCAACTACGAGGAAGGGTACAACCTCACCTTCGAGACGACGATACTATCGAGTTTCGCATCAGTGCTAAACCGTACAAGCACGTCAGAGGCATACTGGAAGGCGACGACGCACACCTCGATATTCTCCGAGCCGCGCTCGCTGGTAACGAGTGGACGATTGGGACGGCGGAAGCACTGTTCTATAACGGAACACCAGAGTTGCACGTCAACGGCACCAACACCGAACAGACCGTCCGGGAGAAACAGGGCTCTCGGACGGTCATCGGCGTGGACGTGAACGAAGACAACGTTGCATTATCGGCACTGTCACCAGATGGTGTTGAGGATACGCTGGTCATCGACTTCCCTGAAATCAAGTTCGAGCGGCACCGCTACTTCACGATGCGAAAGCGCGTCCAGAACGCCGAGAAACCGAGTATGCACGATACACTCGAAAGGCGGGAAGAACGGTTCGTCCGTGACCGACTTCACAAGGTGAGCCGTCACATCGTGGAGTGGAGCCAACAGTTCGAGAAGCCGTGTATCGTCTTTGAAGATCTCAAAGAGATGCGCGCCAGTATCGACTATGGCACTCGTATGAACCGACGCTTGCACCACTTCCCGTTCCGCGCCCTCCAATATATACGTCGTACAAGGCCGCCTTCGAGGGCGTGCCAACGGCGTGGATTGACCCTGAATACACGAGTCAGCAGTGTCCGATGTGTGGGCACACGGAGCGCGCGAACCGCGACAGAAAGCGATTCAAGTGTCGGTCGTGCCAGCAGCAGGACCACGCCGACCGAAGTGCGAGCATCAACATCGCCGTGAAAGGCATCGAGACCCATCAGGATTGGAATGTGCCTGCTCTCAACAGCCTTCCCCAAGTGCGGAAGGTGCGACGGCAGGCATCGGGGGCCGTGGACGCCCCGACCGTGACCCCGGATACCGCGAGAGGGCATCATCCCGATGGCATCCGAGGCGTATCCGACTAATCCACGGGAAGCCCCGGGGTCGCCGGAAGACTCTGTCTTCCGGGATGACGAGAGAGCTGCGCTCTCTCGAACCACTTGACCCCGAGGCGGTTCACTTCAGCACGCTCACGTTCACGACGATGACCTACGGGAGGTTCACACCGGTCGGCGCCGGGCGCTTTCTCCCGATGGTCGAGACGGCTTCGGGCGTGCCCCTCATCGCCCTGCTCGTGTTCGTGTTCGGGCGGCGGGCGACGCGGTGAGCGGGCCCCCCGGAACCCACCACACAGGACGAGATTCTCCCGGAACCCACTACGCAAGGCGGGGTCCCACGCGGTGGGAAACACCGCAACCGTTCTCGGCGCTCCGGGAGTAGTTCGACCCATGACAGCAGTCGAAGACGCGCTCTCGCGTCCCGAATTCGAGACGGCCGACCTCGACGTCGGCGTTGCCGAGGCCGACCGGACCATCGAGGAGGCGATGAAGGGCCTGGCGACCTCCGAGGCCGACCACGGGCGCAACTACCGGACGACCGACGGGATGCTCGTCGCCGTCCTCGCGCCCCGGCCATCCGGGAGCGGCGACGTGAAGGCGACACTGGCATACCGGACCGCGCCGGCCGCCGACGCCGCGACACGCAAGGCGCGGCGACTCGCCGAGGCGCTCGCCGACCACACGATCGACGCCTGATAGTGCTTATTGTAGATTATTTCCGGATCGCGCCGACCCCGGGGT
>Ga0207770_100276_pt1 | contig 33218 bp, 37 predicted proteins | sample A23E2SouthBayCA_FD_187729 | JGI IMG/M metagenome (GOLD analysis project Ga0207770, IMG submission 187729) | Aerobic enrichment media microbial communities from Eden Landing Ponds, California, USA - A23 E2 (SPAdes) | ecosystem: Environmental > Aquatic > Marine > Unclassified | place: Emeryville... | reverse complement strand
AAAAACATGGGTGAAAACGGCTGAACCCTCGCTTCGCTCGGGTTCAGTGAACCGCGCTTCGCTTCGCTCGGCGCGGATGCCAATGATACGTTCACACCCACTACCGAACACTCGCCGGTGAAAGACGAACCCGTCCGTGCGAGACGGGCGAGACTCCGAAAGAGAACCGGCGGGACGACCGAATCAGCTGCCGCGTTCGTCGAGGGCGGTACGAGTCTGTTCGAGCAGGGGGATCACGACCCAGAAGGTGAGCGCGCCGATGACGGCGAACCAGGCCATCACGTCCATGAGGACGATCCCGATAGTGCCGTAGATACTGGTCGCTTCCGGCGCCTCCGCGACGAGCTGGACGCCGCTACCCTCGAAACTCGGGGTTCGGTACCAGCCCGCCAGCGTCAGCCACGCCAGCCCGGCGCCCATGAAGATCGCCATCCCCTTGGCGAATTCGTCAGCCATTATCTGAAGGTTCGTCGTCGTCGTCTTTAGCGTTTCCCATTCCCGCCGCCTGGAACCGCGTCGAGAACGCGTAGGTCACCGCCCCGAGGACGATCGACCCCAGGCCCAGCAGCGCGAGGACGGGGTCTGCCTCCGAAAGCGAGACGCTCGCCCGCTGTGTCGCGGCGTCGAGCAGGACGAATCCACCGACGACGGTTACGACCGCAAAGAGCGTCGAGAAGACTGTCACCGACTTGTAGACGCGCGTCGGGACCGTCACGCTGCGTGCGTCGGGTCCGGACGCCTCGGAACCCGACGCGTCGCTCCCGGTCGAGGCCGAGCTCGGAGGATCGGCGGTTTCTGTGGAGTCCATCGACGAATCGGATCCCGGGGACGCGTCAGCGCCCGCATCGGCGTCCGCGGGGTCGGCGGCCATCTACTTCGGCGGCCGGAGCCGGTAGTACCGGCGGTTGAGGTTGAACATGTACCCCTCGCGCATCGACCGGAGCACCGCGTAGGTGAGAAACGCGGCGACGAAGGGGAGCAGGAACGTCAGGTCGAACAGGACGTGCGAGTCCATCGGCGCCAGGTTCTTCACCGACAGCGCGGCGATGGTGAAGGCGAACACGACGCCGGACATCCCGACGGCCGCCCAGAACGGCTGTTCGACCGGCCGGCGGGCCGCGCCCTTGTTCAGGAAGGGCACGATGGCGACGAACCCGACGACGACGACGTTGGCGAGCACACCGTAGGTCCGGTCGGCCAGCAGCTTCTGCCCGCCGAGCAGGCTGATCTCCGGGTTGAGCGGCCCGAGTTTCAGCAGGCCGAAAGACCAGTAGAGATACCAGTCGGGCAGGATGATAGCGGGCGTCGACGAGGAGTCCGCCGGCGGTCCGATGTGGGGCGGGAGCGCCGCCGAGAGGAAGACGATCATCCCGACGAAGAAACTGACCAGCGCGAGGTTGCGGATCATCTCGTGTGGCCAGGTGGGGAACGCGAGCACGTCCCGTTCGATGTAGGAGGACTGCTGGCGCAGGTCCTGGTCCTCGCGCCGGGACCGCTCGAAGTACTCGTAGGTCAGCCGGGAGAGCCCCTGGGAGCGGGCCTTGCGCTCGCTCCAGGTGGGCGTCTCGTCGTCCGGCGGAACGATGCCCGTGCCGTCCGTGCGAACTTCCTGGGAGTCGTTGTCGTCGCTCATTGTCTTAGTGGGGTTCCGCGATGCCCTGCATCCAGACGATGCCGATGTGCACGGCGATGACTCCCGTCACGATGAACGGGAGGAAGAACACGTGCAACACGTACATCCGCTGGACCGTGGACTGCGAGAGGGTGAACCCGCCGAACAGCAACTGGGCCACCCACTCACCTATCAGGGGGATGGAGAGGCTCATCTCGACGCCGATCTGGCCGGCCCAGAAGGCGAGCTGGTCCCACGGGAGCAGGTAGCCCGTGTACCCGAACACCATCGTCAGCGAGATGAGCGCGATGCCGATGAGCCAGTTGAGCTCCCGGGGTTCCTTGTACGCGCCCGTAAAGTACACCCGCAGCATGTGCAGGAACACGGCCGCGACCATCACCTGTGCCGACCACCGATGCAAGCTCCGGAGGAAGAAGCCGAAGTTCAGGTCGGTCATGATGAACGTGATGGAGTTGTACGCCAGTGCGGGTTCACCGTTGGAGGCGCCGGCGCCCGGGGCGTAGTAGAACCCCAGCAGTGCGCCGCTGATCGCGGCGACGACGTACGCGATGGTCGAGAACGAGCCGAGCGCGTAGAGGGGGTACCAGTACCAGAACTTGTTGTCGAGGTTGTACTGCTCGGTGTGGCTCTTGGGGAGCTGGAAGTTGACCTTGTAGTAGAGGTTCTCCAGGATCTCGAGGTAGTCGACGATCCGGAGTCGCTTGTCGAGCCAGATGAGTGCCATGAGATAGAACTCCTCGATGGCGGTCAGGTCCCGCTTTTCCATCCAGCCGACGTGGTCGTGTTCCTCTTTGGGTTTCAGACTCATTGTGTTACTCCGTGGGCCGTGGACGGGCGATGAACTGGGTGAACACCGGTCCGAACGGGTCGTACAGCGACTGGTGGCACTGGCAGTAGACCTGGTCGGCACCGCCGAAGTTGGCGCTGCCGGACAGTTTCTTGAAACTCGGCACGCAACAGAAGTGCGTACACTTGTTCAGCCACGCCATGAAGTTCTGGTCCGTGGCCGCATCGAGGAAGTTCCGGATGTTCTGCGGGATGGCGCTGTAGTCCCGGAAGCCCCGCTCGCCGTTTATCATCTTCGGGAGTTCTGGCGTCCGCAACACCTGCACCGGCATGATCTTCGCTCCCTCCGCCTCGGAGCGCCAGCGCGCCGAGGCGGGCTTGCCGAGACCCGAGCGTCCGATATCGTTACCCCAGGTCTCGTAGTCGTCGAACATATCGACCGTCAGCGGTTCGCCGGCCTCGACGTCCGATTGCCACTCGTAGCTCTCACCGGACCCTGCCCGCAGCAGGTTGTCGGCGTCCGCGTCGGGCTGGGCGCCCTCGTACTGTTCGACGCCGCAGTACTGGAACCACTGCGAGGAGTAGGTGACCCCGCCCATGTCCATCTCGGCGACGGTCCGCTCGACGCCGCCGACCTCCTCGGTCGTGGCCTCGGGGAACACGCCGACGAGTTCGTCGTTGCTGTTCACTTCGACGGGGACGAGCGGCATCCCGCGCGGGGCGGGCCCGTCGGTGTTCTCGATGGCGACGTACTGGGTCGGACCGCCGCCCCCGCCCGATGCGGAGGTCGCAGTGTTGACCGCAGCGGCACCGCCGGTCCCGACACTCGCCAGCGCTGCGCTGCCGACGACGCCTTTCACGAAGCGTCGTCGGCCCGTCTCTTCGGGGTATTTGTCTTCGTCCAGTGGCATACTTATCGTTTGTAGTAGGGGTAGACCGCTCGTTTCACGCTCTCCCAGGGGTCACCCTCGGTGAACGGCGTGCCGTCGGCCTGGTCTTCGCGGACGTAGAGGTCCTCCCACTTGCGGCGTCGTTTCTTGACGATCATCACGTCGGGGAGGAACTCCTTGCGGTACAGCAGGAGGATGAAGGCGAGGTCGACGAGGATGATCGCGAGTACGCCGCCGAGGTACATGTTCCCCGTCGGACTGCGGCCCCACCCGTTTATCAGTCCGTAGGTGAACAGGCTGACGAAGACGATCTCGACGAGCGTCAGGAGGACGATCCCGACGGCCGCCGCGGTGCTCTCTCGTGCCGGTTCGTACCGGTGGATGTCGCCGTAGTTGCTACCTGTCGATGACATCAGTTGTTCCCTCCGCTGGCGTGTGGTGACTCACCGTACTTCAGGAGGAAAAACGAGAACAGCAGCGAGACGACCATCATCACGATGGTCGCGACGCCGACGTAGTGGGGGTGGAAGGGGACGCCCATGTGTTCGGGGTCCACTTCGCCACCGCCACCACCGGTCGTCACCGTCGGCACGTCGCCGCCGACCGCGATAGCGCCGACCATGCCAAGCTGTTCGTGAGGCGAGCAGAAGTAGGTGTACATCCCGCCCGTGTCGAACGTGTGGGAGTAGGTGAAGCCCTCGTCCTCCAGCGACTGCCCGGAGCCCTCCCAGCCCGCGCCCTCGGGTTGGCTGTTCGGCAGGACGTTGTGGCCGTTCGAGACCCACTCGAAGCTGACCTCGGTTCCCTCGTCGATCCAGACCTTCGTCGGCGCGTACGCGACCTGGTTCGACCCGGCACCGACCTCGATCGTCACTTCCGACTGGCCCCGCATGTCCTGGTACGCGCCGCCTGCGGCACCGTCGACGTATCCCGGGAACTCGGGCTGTGTCGTCCCGCCGCCCCCTCCTTCCTGGGCCGCAGCAGTGCCCGCCGCGGCCGACGCGGCGGTCGCACCACCGGCGACCCCGCCGGCGGTTCGCAGAAAGTCCCGTCTATCCATAGGCAAGCGAATCTCGGGACCGGATTTGTATAAACCCACCGAATACGCGCGCAGGCACGCGGTTTGGGCGACCCGTACCCCGAAGCAGTTCGGGCCGTTACCCCCGACAGCGCGCCAGAAGCGCTCGCGAACGCACCGCACGAGTACCCCCCGCGACGTGCCCGGCCGGACCACCGCCTGCCCGGTCGTCAGGCACCCCCCGGGACGTCCTCGTCGACCGCCCGGTCCGTCCGGTCCCCCCGGTCCCCCCGGGTCGCGTCGTCGTCGCTCGTCTCTCCCCCGACACCGCTGGCCGTCTCGTCGTCGCCGGCCGCCGCGTCCGCACCGTCGGCCAGCGCCTGCTGGTCCTCCTCCGGGAGAAAGTCCGGGCGTTCGCCGGGTTCGAGGTCGATCGCCCGGAGCCGGTTGCGGTACTCCTCGGCCCGGAACCGGTCCGAGAGTCTGGCGTTCGCCACGACGGTAAAGAGGAGGACGCCGATGGCGAGAAAGATCAGTCCCGCGACGAGCATCCCGATGACGTTGAGCGAGCGGACACTCGCCCCACCTGGCGGCGAGAGGACGCCGACGGTCATCAGCAGCCACGCGCCGACGAGGACGAGTCCCGCGAGTACCTGCGCCCCCGCGACCGCCTGGAGCATCCAGTTGCCCAGCTGACCGGTTCCCTCCGGGACCTCCTGGGGTGCGGGCAGTTCGCCCTCCGGCGGGTTCTCCGGCGGGTCGTACTCCTCCATCGAGCACAGCGCGACGGTCGGCTTGACGTCCCGGAGGACCGTCCCGCGCCCCTCGACGCTCCCGTCGGCGTACACCGTCGCGTAGCCGGTGTCGGAGTACGCGAGGATGCGCCCGTCACGGCGCTCTATCCGCGCGAAGACGTCGCGGTCGGCCACCCGCTGGTTCAGTTCGTCCTCGACGCGGTCGAGCAGTTCTTCGCCCGTGATCCACGTCTCCGGGTCGAAGGCCGCCTCCCACTCCTCGCCCGTCATCTCGGCCATGTCCGCCGGCCCGAAGTCGTCGAAGTCGTACTTCTCCTCGACCTCTCGCCGCAGCGCCTCGAGGTCCGCATCCGTCTCGTCCGCTGACCGCTCTCCCGCCGGTCCGTCGGTCACGGTCACCTCGCTCGACTCCCTCGACTGTTCGTCCGCGGGGTCGTCGGCGGAGACTGCCCCCTCGGTCCGCTCGGGGTCGCCGGAGGCGTCACTCATTGGCGGTGATTAGGCGCCCGTCAACGTCAGGGTGACGGTCGGCCCCCGAACGGGAGTGCTGGAGTCGCGGATCAGTCGTCGTCCGTCGGTGGGTCGCCTGCGTCCGCCGTCGAGTCACCTGGCGGTCCCTCCAGACTGCCGGTCGTGTAGCCCGACCAGTCGTAGCGGTCCTGAAACCACAGCGCCACGTTCACCAGCGCGAGCAAAACTGGCACTTCGATGAGCGGCCCGACGACTGTCGCGAAAGCGACGCTGGAGCCGACTCCGAACACCGCGACGGCGACGGCGATCGCGAGTTCGAAGTTGTTCGAGGCGGCGGTGAAGCCGATCGCGGTCGTCGTCGAGTAGTCCGCGCCGATACCGCGACCCATCCCGAAGCTCACGAAGAACATCACGACGAAGTAGACCGTCAGCGGCACCGCGATCAGCAACACGTCGGTCGGCTGTGCGATGATGCGTTCACCCTGCATCGCGAACATCACGACCACGGTAAACAGCAGCGCGACCAGCGTCAGCGGGCTGATCGTCGGCTCGAAGGTCTCCTCGTACCACTCGACACCCTTCGTTCGGGTGCCGATGTAGCGGGAGAGAATACCCGCGGCGAAGGGCACGCCGAGGAAGACCGCGATCGCGGTGAAGACGTCCCACGGACTGATGTCGAACGCCTCGATCCCCGCCGCGAGCGTCTCCAGCCCGAACAGGTCCGGGACGAACAGTGCGAAGAACCAGACGTACACGCCGTAAGTCAGGATCTGGAAGACGCTGTTGAACGCGACAAGTCCGGCGGCGTACTCGCTGGAGCCCTCGGCGAGTTCGTTCCAGACCAGTACCATCGCGATACAGCGAGCCATCCCGATGAACACCAGCCCGAGGAAGAACTCCGGCCGGGCCGGCAGTCCGGGGACCAGTCCGCTGAAGAAGACGAGCGCCAGCGCGAACATCACGGTCGGGCCGATCAGCCAGTTCTGGACGAGGCTCAACCCCAGGACTTTCACGTTCTTGAAGACGGCCGGTAGCTGGCCGTAGTTGACTTTCGCCAGGGGCGGGTACATCATCAGTATCAGGCCGATCTCGACGAGGTGGAAGTCCTGGATAGGTCGGGTCACGCCGGGAGCGACGTAGCCGAGCCCGACACCGACCGCCATCGCGCCGAAGATCCAGACTGTGAGGTACTTGTCGAGGAAGTCCATCGACCGCGGGTCACCACAGCTCTCGCAGTCGCAATCCGGACCGTGCTCGTGTACATCGACGGTACTCATCCGTGATCACTCCGGTCCCCGATCAGCAACCGGGTGGCCACGGATCCGGTAGTCCCCGCGAACTCGTCGATCTCACTCATGCCGGGCCACCTCGCGTTCGATTTCGTCGAAGAGGTCGCTCACACGCTCCCCGATCTCCTCGCGGATCTCCCGTACCCCCTCCAGGTCCTGTCCGTCGGGGTCGGCGAGCGCCCAGTCGCGGACGTCGACGCCCGTGGCGTCGAGTTCGAGTGTCGAACAGCCCATCGTCGCCACGTAATCACAGGATTCGAGTTCCTCGGTCGTGATCGCCCGCGGGGTCCGGTCCGAGAGGTCGAACCCTTCCTCGGTCATCACTTCGACCACTTCCTCGTGGACGTGGTCGGCCGGGTGCGTGCCACCGGTGAGGATCCCGACCGAGTCTCCGAGCCCCCGTTCCTCGCGCTCGCGCTCGGCGAACGCGGTCGACATCTGCGAGCGGCCTGCGTTCTGAACGCACACGAACGCGACGCGGACGGGCTCGCTCATCGGTCACCCCGCGTCTCGTCCAGCGAATTCAGCAGCGCGTCTGCCCGCCCGGTCGTGTCGTAGTAGCGCCACTGCCCCTCCTTGCGCCGGGTCGCCAGTCCCGCCTCTGTCAGGTCCGAGAGCGCGTGGCTCACCGCGCTGTCGCTCACCGACACCAGCGGCGAGAGTTCACAGACACACAGTTCCCCCTCCGCGGCCGAGAGATACCGCGCGATCCGGTAGCGCGTGTCGTCGCTCAGGACCCCAAGCGCACGCTGGTCGGTCCCGGGATCACCCGGCAGCGCCCCCTCGAGCGCCTGCAGGTCGTCGATCCGGTCTTCCACGTCCGCGTCACAGCACTCCCCCAGGCGGTCCGCGAGCAGTCGCCGGAGTCGCGCCGAGTCTGCTGCCATGACTGAACGTCTGAACAGCCATTCATATGATTGTTGTGGTCGCGGCCGCGGCGTCGGAACGGGTCGAAGCTGCGGGCAGTCGGAACGGATTCGGTCGACGGGCAGTCGGCACGTTTTAGCGCGGACGGCGGTAAGCCCCGATATGGTGTCGGACGGGTTGATAGCGACGGTGGTGCTGGCGTCGGTGACGCTGAGTTTCCCCTGTTTCGCCTACGGCGCGTGGTACATCATCGAGACCGAGCCGGTGACCTGGAGCGTCCTGATGCACCATCTGAAGTTCGTCGTCACCGGACTGATACTGACGACCGTGCCGATGCTCGGCTGGATGGCTCCACGACTGATGGACCAGCTGGGTGGGTTCACCATCGTCCACGCGTTCCTCGGCGCGCAGGCCTACGCCCTCCTCGTCTTCGGGTTTACCGGGATCGTCCGCATCTTCACCGCCAAGCGTCGCCACGACCTGTACAACGACTACGACCAGGACGTCCTGCTGGACGAGATCGGCGGCGACACGATGGACCACTGGCGAAGTCGCCTCCGGATCGGCGTCTTCGGCTACGTCTTCTTCTGGATCCTCGCCTACTGCGTCGGCGTCGCTCGCTACGCCTTCCGGTACGTGATCTGACCCGCGACGCACTGCCGATTCCGACCGTCTCGACTTCCGCGGGTCACGGTTTTTTGCCTCACGGGGCCGTCGACTCGAGGTATGACAGCCGACCCCGACGTCGTGGTGCTCCGCCAGAACATCCACGGCATGGCCCCGGCCGAGTACCTCCGCGCGCTCGAGGCGCGCCTCCCCGACCGCGAGGTCGCCTACGCCGCGACCCCCGAAGCCGAGCGCGAGTTGCTGCCCGATGCCGAGGTCGTCGCCGGACTCGACGCCGACGAGGCGCTGCTCGACCGCGCCGCGAACCTCCGACTGTTCGCCTGTTCGTACGCCGGCGTCGACCACCTCCCGCTCGACGCCATGCGCGAACGCGGCGTCGCCGTCACGAACGCCTCGGGCGTCCACGCGCCCAACGTCTCCGAGTACGCGCTCGGTGCGATTCTCACCTTCACCCGTGAGTTCCTGGAGTCCCGCCGTCGCCAGGAGCGCCGCGAGTGGCGCTCCCACCAGACCTGCGAACTCGCCGGGTCGACCGTCGCCGTCGTCGGCATGGGCCCCATCGGCCGGAGCGTCGTCGACCGACTCGACGCCTTCGACGTCCACACCGTCGGCGTCCGGTACATCCCCGAGAAGGGCGGCCCCACCGACGAGGTGTACGGCTACGACGAGCTCTACGAGGCCATCGGTGACGCGGCCTACGTCGTGCTGGCCTGCCCGCTCACCGACGCCACCGAGCACCTGGTCGACGCCGAGGCGTTCGTCACGATGCCTCCCGATTCAGTCCTCGTGAACGTCGCCCGCGGCGGCGTCGTCGACACCGACGCGCTCCTCGATGCCCTCCGGGGCAACTCCATTCGGGGGGCGGCCCTCGACGTCACCGACCCCGAACCGCTCCCCGAAGACCACGAACTCTGGGGGTTCGAGAACGTCCTGATCACGCCCCACAACGCCGGCCACACCCCCGAGTACTTCGAACGACTCGCGGACATCGTCGCCGACGCCGTCCACGCCGCCGAGGAATCCGGTGAGTGGGCCGACCTCCCGAATCAGGTAGTGTGAAGGACCTGAGAAAGACGAGAGCCGTCTGACCGACCATTGTGGCGCGCGCCGCCGCGCCACGAGCGGCGCGACGGAAGCGCGAGGGCTTTCACCCCTCACTGCGAGAAGCGGGTGCGAGTACTCCGAGCGGGGCGAGGGCGTTTGGCGAATTCCGGCGAGAGCGACCATCATATGGACGGATCCAGTACTCACGACTCCTCGGTCGCCTCGGCGTACCCGGAACTCGCTTCGAGCACCCAGTACACCAGGATACCGGCCACGGCCACGACGCTCAACACGAAATCCGAGGATACAGGACCCATCTGAACGGGATCGGTCACGAGTGAGATCGCCCCCAGCAGCAACACGCCGGCCACGATACCGACGAACCGCCACCGCGAGGAGACGGGCACGACGCCACCCTCGCCGAGCCAGGCGAGAAAGAGGTGTGCGCCCGCGAGGACAAACCCGTAGACGATGAGGGAGGCGAAGACCAGGACCGGGCTCTCGGTGTCGGGAAACGCCCAGCTCAGCGCGAGCAAGACGAGTATCGACACAGCGACGACGGCGGCGTGGACTCGTGTGTCACGGGAGACCATAGTCGACCGTCACCCGCCTGTGGCAAAAGGACTCGCTCGACGACCGGCCTGTCGCTCGACGCCCTACTCGCGCTCCACTTCCGGGTCGCCGTTCCCCGCGACGCCGCCGCCCACGCCGTCGGGTTCGATACTGCCGCCCTCCTTGATCGCCCTGGCTTCCTCCTCCATGGCGTCGACGTCGACTTCGGCCTCGGCGTCTATCTCTCCCAGTATTTCGGAGATGTCGTCGAGTCCGAGCAACTCCCTGGTCTCGGCGTCGAAGTCGAGACTGTCGAGTTCGCCCGCCCCGTCGACCCTGCCCATCTCCGAGACGTCGCTCCCCGAGAGGTGCTTGCCGTAGCGGCCCACCAGCGAGGACAGTTCCTGGGGCAGGACGAACGTCGTCGACTCGCCCTGGCCGATGGACTCGAGCGTCTCCATGCCCTTGTCGATGATCGCGCGTTCGCCCATCGACTCGGCGGATTTCGCCCTGAGGACCGTCGACACCGCGTCGCCCTGTGCCTCGAGGATCTGGGACTGCTTTTTCCCCTGTGCGCGAACGATGTCGGATTGCTTCTCACCCTGTGCCGTCTCGATGGCAGAGCGCCGTTCACCCTGTGCTTCGAGGATCATCGCGCGGCGGCGGCGTTCGGCGGAGGTCTGCTGTTCCATGGCGTTTTTGACGCCGGCGGCGGGCGTGACCTCCCGCACCTCGACGCTCTCGACGCGGATACCCCACTCGTCGGTGGGTTCGTCGAGTTCCTCGCGGATACGGGCGTTTATCATCGACCGCCGCGAGAGTGTGTCGTCCAGTTCCATGTCGCCCAGCACCGCGCGGAGGGTCGTCTGGGCGAGGTTCGAGACCGCTTTCTTGTAGTCGTCGACCTCGAGGAACGCGCGCTTGGCGTTCATCACGCGGATGTAGACGACGGCGTCGGCGGTCACCGGCGAGTTGTCCCGGGTGATCGCCTCCTGCTGGGGGACGTCCAGCGTCTGGGTCCGCATGTCGAACGGGTAGGTCCGACTGACGAAGGGCGGCACGAAGTTGATACCCGGTTCCAGCAGGCGACGGTACTCGCCGAACACGGTCAGCGCTTCTTTTTCGTAGGCCTCGACGATTTCGACCGCCGAGTAGACCGCCGCACCCGCCAGCGCGAGTCCGACGAGTCCGACGATAAACAGCGGGTTGACCGACCCGACGAAATCGCCGACCGGCAGGCCGACGAAACTGCCCAGGACGGCGAAGAACACGAGCGCGCCCAGGAGCCATCCGACACTCCGCAGGAGGCCCCCGGTAGAGGTACTGCTCATGCCTATGTTAACGGGCTACACACAGAAAAAGGAGCGCATCGGTCGGGGAACCGAGACGTCGCGACGGAACCGCCCCCAGTCACGCCCCGTCGTCGACGAGTGGTTCGTCCGGGCGCGGGCAGTCGTAGGTGTCGCGCATCGTCTCGGCCAGTTGTCCGCCCTTGGAGAGCGCGATGGCGACGGCGGTGAACCCACCGCCCCCGGGCCGGAGAACGAACACCTCTCGCGGGGCCTCACCGCGGGAGTCGGCCACGCGGTCGAGCAGCGGTTCGAGCGGGCGGGCACCCTCGCGGAACTCCTCGAAGCGGCCGCGGTCGCCGCTCTCGGCGAAGACGTAGACGGCGCCCGTCACCTCGTTGTCGGTGTTGCGCAGCACCTGCGTGTTCATCGCCTCGCCCTCGCTCCGCGCGGCCTCCCACGTCTCGCGGGCCGCCTCGAACATCGGGTCGACTCGGTCGGCGAAGGCGAACAGGGTCGGCCGGACGACCGAGACGAACTCCACGGTCGGGCACTGTGTCGACCAGGAGAGCGCTGCGTCGACGAGGTAACCCGCCCGAAGTCTCGCGACCGGACTCTCGCCGTCCACGTCTGTCTCGCCGGCGTCGACGACCACCGGTTCGTACGTCTCGCGGTCGAGGAGACGCAGTGTTCCGGATTCGGGCCCGGGGAGTACGCGATAGCGTCCGTGTTCGGCCATGGGCAGGCTACGGCGTCACCGGAAAAAACCGCTCTCATCGAGGACGGCCGGCGGACTGTGGGTTCGAGGCGGACGACGGGCGGGACACGGCCCGCAGGAACCACCACCGGGGACCGCGACGGACGACTACAGGTAGCCGTTCTCGAGGAGGAGTTCGCCGTTGAGGATGCTCGCGCCCGCAGCGCCACGGAGCGTGTTGTGCGCGAGCGTGTTGAACTGGACGCCGTGAGTCGTCTCCTGGATGCCGCCCACGGAGACGGTCATACCGTCGCCGAGATTCCTGTCCAGTCGGGGCTGGGGGCGGTCGGGCTCCTCGAACACCTCGATGAGCTGGTCGGGCGAACTCGGCAGGTCGAGCGACGGGTACGCCGACATCGCGTCGCCGACCGCCTCGGGAGAGACGTCCTCGCTCGTGTCGGCCCAGACGTTCTCGAGGTGGCCGTCGATGGTCGGGATGCGGTTACACGACGCCGAGACGTCTGCCTCGTGCCAGTGGACCTCTGCGCCGTCGAAAGTGCCCAGGAGCTTGCACGTCTCCGTCTCCATCTTGCCCTCCTCCTTGCCGATGTAGGGGATCGCGTTGTCGATGATCTCCATCGAGGACACACCCGAGTACCCTGCACCCGACACCGCCTGCAGTGTCGCGACCTCGACGCGCTCGATGCCCGCCGCCTCGTCGAGCGCCGCCAGCGGCGGCACCATCGTGATCGTCGAACAGTTGGGGTTCTTGACGAGTGCGCCGTCCCAGCCCCGCTCGTCGCGCTGGACCTCGATCAGGTCGAGGTGGTCGCCGTTGACCTCCGGGATGGTGAGCGGAACGTCGTCGTCCCGTCGGGCGTTCGAGGAGTTCGAGGAGACGACGTAGCCTGCCTCACAGAACGCGGGTTCGACCGCTTCCCCGACGCTGGAGGGCAGCGACGAGAATATCAGGTCGACGTCGTCCGGGACGGCCCCGGGCGACGTCTCGCCGACGTCGATGTCGGCGACCGAGTCGGGGATTGGCATGTCGATACGCCACTTGGCGGCCTCGCGGTAGGTCTCCCCTGCGCTGGATTCGCTGGCGGTCAGCGCCGCGATCTCGAAGTCCGGATGCGGTTCCAGAAGCTGGATGAGTCGCTGACCGACGGCCCCCGTTGCGCCGATGATACCGACGTTGACAGACATTGTCGTGGGATAGGGCCACCCCCCGTCAAAACGCTTTGGATACGACCGCCGGGTCACGAGCGTTCGTCCGGGATTTACCGTGTGAGTCGACTCGGCGAGGGAGAGACGGAGTCGTGACTGTCCGGGAGCGACGCGGAGAGAACGGTGAGAACTACGCTTCGACCTGCGCGCCCTGCTTGCTGGAGATGTAGCCGGCGATCCGGTTGCGGACGTTCTTGGACTCGACGTTGGTCAACTCCGCGACCAGGTCCTTGTTGTGTTCGAAGTCGTCGCCCCAGGCGTTCGGGTATCGCTCCATGAGGAGCGTCGCCGTCTTCTTGACGTAGGCGGGTTTGATGGCCATACCCGCTCTAACCGGCGTCGAACTCAAAAAGGGTTCGAATCGTCTCGGTGTGACGAGCGGACGCAAGGAACGCGAGACGATTCGAAGCAGGGAGGAGTCTCCCTCCGACCACGGTTCGGAACGCGTCGCAGCGACGGGCGAACGCGACGACAGACCAGGAGTTACAACGGGTTCGAGAGGTGACCGTCGCGCCGGCAGTCGCTGGTCGGTCGAAAAAACGGAGGATCGGCGCGCAGTCGGTCAGAACCCGCCGTTGCCGTCGTCACCGCCGGCAGTCTCCGGGACGTCGTCGGCCTTGTCACCGGAAACCATGAAGTCGAGCAGGTTGCTGATGAAGACTTCGTTGTCGGCGTCGTAGACCTCGTTTTTGTCCATGAAGTCCGTGTCGGCGACGAAAACCATGTTGTTGTTGCGGACGACGGTGGCGTAGGTGCCTTCCCGCCGGGTTTCGAGGGTCCTGGTCCCGTCGACTGCGGTGTAGACCACTTCGGCGTCGCTGTCCTGCGCGACCACGAGGTAGCCTGCGTGTTCGAACGTGACCGTATCGACGCCCTCGGAGAGCGACCCCGAGTCCGCCGGTTCGGCGTAGACGCTCTTGAAGTGGTTGTCGTTGGCGTCGTCGTCGAGGTTGTAGATCCCCTCGGCGCCCATCCGGACGCCGTACTGCCCGGTGAGGTCACCGGCACCGAACGAGACGGTCGACGGTCCGCTGAGCAGGCCGCCGGCGCCGCCGAGTTGCGTCGGTTCGCCGAGGACGACGAGACGACCGTCACCCTCGGTGTACTCCCGCAGCCCGGCGCGCTCGCCCTTTGTGAACCCTTCAGTCGGGTTGATGACCAGGACGGCGTCGTACTGCTGGAGGGTGGCGTTGTACCCGCCGCCGGAGTTGAACCCTCCGCTCGAGGAACCGCTCGCGCCGATGTCGACCTCGTGGCCGGCGCGGATCAGCGCCTCGACGAGCGGTTCGAGGTCGTCGCGGCTGACCGAGGTACCGTGCTGGGTCTCTATCAGGACCTTCTTCTCGCCCTGTTCGGCGTCGACTTCGATGTCACCCGTCTCCGGGTCCGCGTCGACGTTGACGGCGTCGGGCTGGAAGTGCTGTGGCGACTGGCCCTCGATGTTCTGCCCGTCGGGAGCGCCCGACGACCCGCCGCCGACCGTCGCGGCGAGGACGCCCGAGGCGCCGACGATGACGACGATGACGACCGCGAAGACCGCGAGTGGCCTGGCGATGTCAGTTAGTTCCATTGGTGGTCACCTCCTCGTCGTCGACCACGTCTTCCGGGATCCCCCAGATGTAGTAGTACTTGACCGGCTGGACGAACTCCGTGTCGGTCCCGCCGTCGACGTAGACGACGTTCCCGTCGACTCTCTCGACCTCGGTATCGTCCTGCGCGAGGATGATACCGATCCCCGTCTGGGGCTGTTGTTTGTAGTGGACGTCGTAGTTCTCCCCCTCGACGTCGTCGGACATCGACGCCGCCTGCTGGATGGCCGTCTCGAGACTCCCGACGCGGTCGGCGAAGCCGTTCTGGACGGCCTCGGTCCCGAGCCAGACCTTCCCACTCAGGACCGTCTCGCGGTCGACGGAGAACTCGTCACCGCGGTGGTGCATGACGGTGTTCCCGAAGGCGTTCTGCAGGGACTCCATCTCTTCGAGGAAGTTGTCCTTGTCTATCTGGGCCTTGTCCGGACCGGACCGGACGTACACCTCCGACTGCTCGTCGGCCTGTTCGAGCGAACTCATCGGTGCCTGCACGACGACGCCGATACTGCCCACCTGCGAGGAGGGTTTGACGACGATGGAGTCGGCGGGCGCGATGGTGTAGTACCCGCCCGAGGCGGCCGACCCCTCGACGTACGCGACGACGGGCATCTCCTGTGCGGTCCGGTTGACCGCGTAGTAGAGCTCCTCGCTCGCCGCGACCCCACCACCGGGGCTGTCGATCCGCAGGACGACTGCCTCGACGGAGTCGTTGTTTCTCGCTTCCCGGAGGTCTTCGGAGATCGCGTTCGCGGTCTGGTCGTTCACTCCCCCGCGGAACGTGACGACCGCGACACTCGACCTGTCGGCATCGCCCGAACCGCTCATCGCGCTCCAGACGACGGGTGCGAGTACGGTTGCAACCAGGACGGCGACGACCACGACGACGACGTACAGCACTGTCGTCGTCGAAGTCGAGTCGCTGCTTGCTGCCATACGTTCACACCGTAGGACGACCCCCTGAAATAGGTTTTTCAAACTAAAAATCCGTTTCACCTATCCCGTTCGACGCTCGAGAAACGGCGACGGCAGCGCTCGCGCTCTCAGAACAGCTCTTTCAGCGTTTCGAGACGCTCGACGATGTCGTCGACGCCGTCGTTGATCGTCGCCAACCGATCCGCGATGTCGTCGGCCGGGACTGCACCGTTGGGTGTCGGTTCGATCAACTCGTCGTTCTCGAGCATCCGCAGCGAGTAGCGCACCTTGTGCTCGGGGATGTCCGTCTCCCGTGCGATGCGGTTGATCCCGATCGGCCCGTGTTCGATGACGACTCGCAGTACCTGCTGGTCCCGCTCCTCCTTTTCCACCTGTGTCTGTAGTCGGTCGACCATGCCCTGACGATCCCTGTGGCGGGGTTTCCGTCCGTGCCTAATAAAATGAGCGCACGGTCCGACGGCCGGGTGTCTCTCCCGGAAGGAGGAGACGTCACTCCCGATCGACGGGGGTGCGTCGGAGTTCGTCGATCTGGTCGCGCAACTGGTCGAGTTCGGCCTCGAGCTCCTCCTGGCGGTCGATGAGCGCGCTCAACTCCTCGGTGTTGACCGAGTAGTCCCGGTCCAGCGAACTGTCGAGCGAGTCCGTCGTCGCCTGTACGAGATAGGAGGCGAACTGCAGCACCTCTTCGGGCGACCCCTTCCCGGTGAAGAGTTCGACGTCGCCGGACTTGGGCGTGTAGCGGACGGCGGGGACCTCCTCTTCCTCGACGTAGGTGGTTCGGGCTTCGAGTTCGGTGATCGGGTTGTGCCGGTCGCGGGTCTGTTCGGTGCGCACGACGGCGAACGGTTCGGCGAGCGCGGGGTAGGTCTCGCCCAGGTCCCGGAGGACGTCGGCAGCCTCGACGCCGAGCTGGGCCTCGACGTCGCCGTAGAACTGCTTGGATCCGGTGAGACTCAGCGCGACCGCGTAGAAGACGTTGCGGTTGTTGTCGGCGAGGTCCCGGATGCGCTCGCGGACCGCGTCGTGGTCGCCCTCGAGCGTGAGCCGTTCGAGGTCGTCGAGGAGCGCCCGCGTCCCCTCCTCGCGCGCCAGGAACTCCTCGACGAGCACCCGCGGCATCTCGTCGCTGTCGACGTCGTCCATACCGGTCGCTCGCGTGCGCGAACCAAAACGCTGTGGGCCCAGTATCAGCAATTGAACCCCGGTGAGCGCACGGCGAATCGAACCACCGAGGCACAGGGCGACCACCCGAACTACTATGTAGGGTGTCGTCGTATCCCTCGGGTACTGGAGCCGCGAGGTTCCCCCGACGCACCTGCCCGGCAGGGCTGAATAGCCGTAGCCGCCGGCGTTTGGAAAGCGTTATGTGGCCCCCGCCAGTAAGTCCCTGTAGTCTCTCGTGACAGCAACTTCTACACCCGGCCAGACCCACACATGGTAGACGTAACCGACCACGAACTCGTTCCGGAGCACAGCGTCCTCGACGGGGAGGAAATCGAGGGCGTCCTGGAGGAGTACGACATCAAGAAGACAGACCTGCCGAAAATAAAGCGGACCGACCCGGCGATCCGCGACCTCGAGGCGGACGCCGCGGCCGGTGACGTCGTCAAGGTCGTCAGGGATTCGCGAACAGCAGACCAGGCAGTGGTTTACCGACTCGTCGTAGATTAACATGAACGTACAGGACAGGCGCGAGATATCGCGCGAGTACTTTTCGAGGGAACGACTCGCAGAACACCACTTCCGCTCGTTCAACGCCTTCCTCGACCGGGGGATGCAGGAAGTCGTCGACGAGAAGGCGACCATCGACACCGACATCGGCGACAAGGAGGGCGAGGAACCGGTATACGTCGAACTCGGCGACGTCCGCGTCGTCACGCCGCGGGTGCGCGAGGCAGACGGTTCCGAGGAACTGCTCTACCCCCAGGAGGCCCGTCTCAGGAACATCACCTACGCCGCCCCCGTCTTCATGGAGATGGCGATCATCAAAGGTGGCGAAGAGGAAGAAGAGCGGGTGGTCGACCAGACCGAGACCAAGATCGGCCGCATGCCGATCATGGTCGGCTCGAACAAGTGTAACATCGCGGGCTTTACGCGCAACGAACTCATCGACATCGGCGAGGACCCCGCCGACCCCGGAGGCTACTTCATCGTCAACGGCTCCGAGCGCGTCCTGATGACCAGCGAGGACCTCGCGCCGAACAAGATCCTCGCCGAGACCGACACGAAGTACGGCGACACCATCGAGGTGGCGAAGACCTTCTCCCAGCGTCGCGGGTATCGCGCGCTGGTGCTCGTCGAGCGCGGCCGTGACGGCCTGCTGGAAGTCTCGTTCCCCTCGGTGTCAGGGAGCATCAACTTCGTGACGCTCGTCCGGGCGCTCGGACTCGAATCGGACGAGGAGATCGTCCACCGCGTCTCCGAGGACCCGGAGATCGTGAAGTTCATGCTCGAGAACCTGGAGGCCGCCGAGGTCCAGAGCACCGAGGAAGCGATCGAGGCGCTCGGTCAGCGCGTCGCCTCGGGGCAGGGCAAGAACTACCAGCTCAAGCGGGCCAACTACGTCATCGACCGCTATCTCCTGCCGCACCTCCACGAGGACGGCGTCGAGGAGGAAGACGTCCGCATCAACAAGGCCTACTACCTCTGCCGGATGGCCGAGGCCTGCTTCGAACTCGCGCTGGGCCGGCGCGACGCCGACGACAAGGACCACTACGCGAACAAGCGCCTGAAGGTGTCGGGCGACCTGATGAAAGACCTCTTCCGGACGGCGCTGAACAAACTGGCGCGCGACGTCAAGTACCAGCTCGAACGGGCGAACATGCGCAACCGGCAGCTCTCTGTCTCGACGGTCGTGCGCTCCGACGTCCTGACCGAGCGCCTCGAACACCCCATCGCGACGGGCAACTGGGTGGGCGGCCGGTCCGGCGTCTCGCAACTGGTCGACCGGACCGACTACATGGGCGTCCTGAGCCACCTGCGGCGGCTGCGCTCGCCACTCAGCCGCTCGCAGCCACACTTCGAGGCGCGGGACCTGCACGCGACCCAGTGGGGTCGCATCTGTCCCTCCGAGACCCCCGAGGGGCCGAACTGTGGGCTGGTGAAGAACTTCGCGCAGGCGATGGAGCTGTCACAGAACGTCGCGGACGAACAGGAACTCAAACAGGAACTGGCGGCGATGGGCGTGTCGGGCATCCCCGGGATCGAATCCATCGAGCAGCAGCCAGCGGACGACTAACATGAGCCAACAGCGAGAAGCCAAAGTCTACGTCAACGGGAGCCTGGTCGGGACCCACCCGGACCCGAACCAGCTCGCAGAACAGATCCGACAGGCGCGACGCCGCGGCGACGTCTCCGAGATGGTCAACGTCTCGGTCAAGAAACGCACGGGCGAGGTCATCGTCAACGCCGACGCCGGCCGCGCGCGCAGACCCCTGCTCGTCGTCGAGAGCGGCGAACCGCTCATCGACGACGCGGACGTCGAGGCGCTCGAGAACGGCGAGACGACCTTCGAGGAACTCGTCGACCGCGGCTACATCGAGTTCATCGACGCCGAGGAAGAAGAGGACATCCTCGTCGGCGTCGACGAGGAGGAACTCACCGATGACCACACCCACCTCGAGGTCGACCCGCAGCTGATGTTCGGCATCGGTGCGGGCATGATCCCCTACCCCGAGCACAACGCTTCACCGCGCATCACGATGGGGTCGGGGATGATCAAGCAGTCGCTGGGCCTGCCGAGCGCGAACTATCGCGTCCGCCCCGATACTCGCCAGCACCTCCTGCACTACCCCCAGCTCTCGCTGGTCAAGACCCAGACCACCGAGCAGATCGGCTACGACGAGCGCCCCGCCGCGCAGAACTTCGTCGTCGCCGTCATGTCCTACGAGGGGTTCAACATCGAGGACGCGCTGGTCATGAACCAGGGCTCCGTCGACCGGGCGCTCGCCCGCTCTCACTTCTTCCGGACCTACGAGGGCGAGGAACGGCGCTACCCCGGTGGGCAGGAAGACCGCTTCGAGATCCCCGACGACGAGGTCCGCGGTGCCCGCGGCGAGGAGGCGTACACTCACCTCGACGACGACGGCCTCGTCAACCCCGAGACGGAAGTCGACGAGAACGCCGTCCTGCTCGGGAAGACCTCGCCCCCGCGGTTCCTCGAGGAACCGGACGACATGGGCGGGCTCTCGCCCCAGAAACGCCGCGAGACGAGCGTGACGATGCGCTCGGGCGAGTCCGGTGTCGTCGACACGGTGACGCTGATGGAGGGCGAGGACGGTTCGAAGCTCTCGAAGGTCAGCGTCAGGGACGAGCGCATCCCCGAACTCGGGGACAAGTTCGCGTCCCGGCACGGCCAGAAGGGCGTCGTCGGCCACATCGCACCCCAGGAGGACATGCCCTTCACCCAGGAGGGGGTCGTCCCGGACCTGATCATCAACCCCCACGCCCTGCCCTCGCGGATGACGGTCGGGCACATCCTCGAGATGATCGGCGGCAAGGTCGGGTCCCTGGAGGGACGGAGAGTGGACGGCACGGCCTTCACCGGCGAGGACGAGGGAGAACTCCGCGGTTCCCTGGAGGAGCGGGGGTTCAAGTCCAACGGCAAGGAGACCATGTACTCCGGTGTCACCGGGGAGAAGATCGACGCGGACATCTTCGTCGGGACCATCTTCTACCAGAAACTCTACCACATGGTCTCGAACAAGATCCACGCTCGCTCCCGGGGGCCGGTGCAGGTGCTGACGCGCCAGCCCACCGAGGGCCGCGCCCGCGAGGGCGGCCTGCGCGTGGGCGAAATGGAACGTGACGTGCTCATCGGCCACGGCGCGGCGATGGCGCTCAAGGAACGACTCCTGGACGAGTCCGACCGCGAGTTCATCAACGTCTGTGGCGAGTGTGGCATGACCGCGGTCGAGAACGTCGAGCAACGCCGGGTCTACTGTCCCAACTGCGACGAGGAGACCGAGATCCACGAGGTGGAGATGAGCTACGCCTTCAAGCTCTTGCTCGACGAGATGAAGGCACTGGGTATCGCGCCGCGCATCGAACTGGAGGACGCAGTCTAACATGAGCGCACAGGGCACACCACAGGAGATCGGGTCGATCAGCTTCGGGCTGATGGACCCCGAGGAGTACCGCGAGATGTCGGCCACCAAAGTGATCACGGCCGACACCTACGACGACGACGGTTTCCCCATCGACATGGGGCTGATGGACCCGAGACTCGGGGTCATCGACCCCGGACTGGAGTGCAAGACCTGCGGCAAGCACTCGGGGTCGTGTAACGGCCACTTCGGCCACATCGAACTCGCCGCGCCCGTGATCCACGTCGGGTTCGCGAAGCTCATCCGCCGCCTCCTCCGGGGGACCTGTCGCGAGTGTTCGCGTCTCACCCCCGTCGACGGACGCCGGACTGCCGACGCCGAGCAGGCCGCCGAAGAACGGAAACGCCACTACCGCGAGGAACTCCGCCGTGCGAAGGAACTGGGCAACGACCCCAGCGACGTGCTCAAGTCGGCGATCCGGGAGTGCCGGAAGGTCGACTACTGCCCGTACTGCGGCGCCAAGCAGTTCGACATCAAACACGAGAAACCCACGACGTACTACGAGATCATCGAGGTCCCCCACTCGGAGCTCTCGAAGCGCCTGGAGCGGGCGATGGACCCCGAAGAGGGCGAACCGGTCACGCCCGACGACGTCGCCGACGAACTCGACGACGACGAGTTCGACGCCGGCCGCATCCGCGAGTTGCTCTCGGGAACCTACCGCCCGGACCGCAACGACATCGAGCGGCTGAAGAACCTCAGCCGGGCGCTGGGTCGGCTGAACGACCTGAAAAAGGTAGACGAGGACATCAGTTCCTCGGCCGACTACCTCGTCCAGGAGGACATGGACAAGCTGATGCCCTCGGACATCCGGGACTGGTTCGAGGAGATCCCCGACGAGGACATCGAAGCCATCGGCGTCAACCCCGAGCGTTCGCGCCCGGAGTGGATGATCCTCACCGTCCTGCCGGTGCCGCCGGTGACGGCCCGTCCCTCGATCACGCTGGACAACGGCCAGCGCTCCGAGGACGACCTTACCCACAAACTGGTCGACATCATCCGCATCAACCAGCGGTTCATGGAGAACCGTGAGGCCGGTGCCCCGCAACTGATCATCGAGGACCTCTGGGAACTGCTGCAGTACCACGTCACGACCTTCATGGACAACGAGATCTCGGGCACGCCGCCGGCACGACACCGCTCCGGCCGGCCCCTGAAGACCCTCTCTCAGCGCCTGAAGGGCAAGGAAGGCCGCTTCCGTGGGTCGCTCTCGGGCAAGCGTGTCAACTTCTCCGCTCGCACAGTCATTTCGCCGGACCCGACCCTCTCGCTGAACGAGGTCGGCGTCCCCGAGCGGGTGGCGACGGAGATGACCCAGACGATGAACGTCAACGAGCGCAACCTCGACAAGGCCCGGCGCTACGTCGCCAACGGACCCGAGGGTCACCCCGGCGCGAACTACGTCCGGCGCCACGACGGCCGTCGTCTCAAGGTCACCGAGAAGAACTGCGAAGAACTCGCAGAGAAGGTCGAGCCGGGCTGGGAAGTCTCGCGACACCTCATCGACGGCGACATCGTGATCTTCAACCGGCAGCCCTCGCTGCACCGGATGTCCATCATGGCCCACGAGGTGGTCGTGATGCCGTACAAGACGTTCCGGCTCAACACCGTCGTCTGTCCGCCGTACAACGCCGACTTCGACGGCGACGAGATGAACATGCACGCCCTCCAGAACGAGGAGGCGCGTGCGGAGGCGCGCGTCCTGATGCGCGTCCAGGAGCAGATGCTCAGCCCGAAGATGGGAGAGAACATCATCGGCGCCATCCAGGACCACATCTCGGGCACGTACCTGCTGACGCACACCAACCCGCAGTTCAACGAGACCCAGGCGCTGGACCTGTTGCGTGCGACCCGCATCGACGAACTGCCCGACCCCGACGGGGTCGACGAGAACGACCAGGAGTACTGGACCGGCCGGACGCTGTTCTCGGAGCTGTTGCCCGACAACCTCGAACTCGAGTTCACCGCGTCGGCGGGCGACACGGTCGTCATCGAGGACGGCCGACTCGTCTCGGGCACCATCGACGAGGACGCGGTCGGTGCCTTCGGCGGCGAGGTCGTCGACACCATCGCGAAGGACTACTCGAAGACGCGAGCGCGCATCTTCATCAACGAGGTGGCCGCGCTGGCGATGCGCTCTATCATGCACTTCGGGTTCTCGATCGGGATCGACGACGAGTCCATCCCGGCCGAGGCCGAAGACCAGATCAACGAGGCCATCGACCAGGCCTACGACCACGTCGAGGAACTCATCGAGACCTACCGGGCGGGCGAACTGGAGTCGCTGCCCGGCCGGACCGTCGACGAGACGGTCGAGATGAAGATCATGAACACGCTCGGCAAGGCGCGTGACACGGCCGGCGACATCGCCGAGGACCACTTCGGCGACGAGAACCCCGCCGTCATCATGGCCCAGTCCGGGGCCCGCGGCTCGATGCTCAACCTGACACAGATGGCCGGCTGTGTCGGCCAGCAGGCGGTTCGCGGTGAACGCATCAACCGCGGCTACGAGGACCGCACCCTCAGCCACTTCAAGGCCGACGACCTCTCGGCGGAGGCACACGGCTTCGTCGAACACTCCTACCGGAGCGGCCTCACGCCCAAGGAGTTCTTCTTCCACGCGATGGGCGGCCGCGAGGGGCTGGTCGATACGGCGGTCCGCACCTCGAAGTCGGGCTACCTGCAGCGCCGGCTCATCAACGCCCTCTCCGAACTGGAGACCCAGTACGACGGCACGGTGCGCGACACCACGGACAACATCGTCCAGTTCGAGTTCGGCGAGGACGGCACGTCGCCGGTCGACGTCTCCTCCAGCGAGGAGGGCCAGACCGTCGACGTCGAGGCCATCGCCGACCGCGTCGTCGAGGCCGAGTTCGAGGACGACGAGAAAGAGACGTTCCTCAGCGGCGACACCGAACCCCTGAACCTCTCCGAGCACGCCGACGACTGGTGGATGGAAGCGGCGGGGGGTGACTGACCATGCAGGTCGACGAGGACGTCGAGGCCCTGGTCGAGGACACCGACCTCCCGCGCCGCCTGAAAGACAACGTCTACGAGACCGTCGAGGCCCGCGAGGACCTCACGCTCGAACAGGTCGACGAGATCGCACAGGCCGTCGAGACGCGCTACGTCGACACACGTGTCGATCCGCTCGACCCCGTCGGGACGGTGTCGGCGCAGTCCATCGGTGAACCCGGTACCCAGATGACTATGAACACGTTTCATTACGCCGGAGTCGCCGAGATCGACGTCACACAGGGCCTCCCTCGCCTGATCGAACTGGTCGACGCCCGCAAAGAGCCGGACACGCCGACGATGGAGGTCCACCTCGAAGACGAGTACGCGAACGACCGCGAGCGCGCTCACGAGGTCGTCTGGTCCATCGAGTCGACGAAGATCCTCCAGCTGGGCGACGTCTCGACGAACGTCGCGGACATGCTCGTCCAGGTCGACCTGAACGAGGACACCCTCGAAGAGCGGTGGCCGACCGCCGGTTCGCTCGACGAGGTCGTCGAGGAGATCGCCGCCACCGTCGAGTCCAACCTCGGCGTCGAGGTGGACGTCCCGGCGCGGACGGTCATCCAGTTCGGCCCGGAACAGCCCAGCTACCGCGAACTCCTCCAGCTCGTCGAGGAACTGCGCGAGATCGTCTTCAAGGGCATCGAGGAGATAAACCGCGTCGTCATCCGGAAAGAGGAAGTCGACGACGGCGAGGAGTTCGTCCTCTACACCGAGGGGTCGGACCTCGGTGCCGTCCTGGATCTCGAGGGCGTCGACGCCACCCGGACCGACTGTAACAACATCCACGAGATCTATCGCAACCTGGGTGTCGAGGCGGCCCGCGAGGCGATCATCAACGAGACGATGCACACGCTCGAAGAGCAGGGGCTCGACGAGGTGAACATCCGTCACCTGATGCTCGTCGCCGACATCATGACCAACCGCGGCACGATCGAGTCCATCGGTCGCCACGGTATCTCCGGGAACAAGGAGTCCGTGCTGGCTCGCGCCGCCTTCGAGGTGACGGTCAACCACCTGCTCGACGCGGCCATCCACGGCGAGGTCGACGAACTCAACGGCGTCACCGAGAACGTCATCGTCGGCAAGCCCATCAAACTCGGGACCGGCGACGTGGACCTGCGGATGAGCGCCCGCGACGACTGACAGTCGGGCTTTCGACCGCATGACTGTCACACTCACCGACGAGGCCCGCCGGATCATCGCGCTGATCGAAGAAGAGAGCGGTGCCACAGTCCGGGACTGTGTCGTCGACGACGAGTTCGACCGCCTGCTCGTGCTCGTGAAAGCCGGCGAGATGGGCCAGGCCATCGGCCCCGGCGGCCGGACGGTACAGCGTATCGAGGGGCAACTCGATCGGGAAATCAAACTCGTCGAGGACGCTCCCACTCCCGAAGACTTCGTCGCGAGCGCGCTCGCGCCCGCGGCCGTCTACAACGTCACGATAAGCGAGGGCGACGGCGAAGAGGGAGAGACTGTCGCCTACGCCGAAGTGGCCGACGAGGACAGAGGGGCGGCCATCGGCACGGACGGCCGGAACATCGCGGCCGCCCGACTGCTCGCGGCGCGACACTTCGACGTCGACGACGTCGAGTTGACGTGAGTGGGGGAGGCCTCAGACGCCGTCCGTGGCACGCCCCAACCGCGGCTGAACCTCGCGTTCGAGGCAATCGACGACAGGTGCCACACGGTCGGCGTCGAACGCCCAGAAGCCGCTGTAGCGGCCGGGATCGACCTCGCGGGCGAGCAGTGCCGCACTGTCGTCGGGCCCGTCGTAGACGACGAACCAGTAGTCGCCGACGACGTCGCCCCCCGGGTCGTCGTAGACGTCGAATCCGGCAGCTGCGGGTGGTGTCCAGTCGGCGGTGCCGTAGACCGAGACGTCGAGCCCACGGTCGGCGAGCGTCTCGTAGACGTGCAGCGTGTCGGGGTCGTCACCGAGCGTCGAGAGTCGCTGGAAGCCGGCGTGGACCTCGCCCGACTCGCGGGTCGCGATGCGCTCTTCGATGTGACGTGAGACGGCGGTCAACCGGCGTCTCGGCCCCGATTCGACGGTGTAGACGCCGTGGTCGAGGCGACCCAGAAACGCCCGGACAGTCGCCCGTACGTCCCCGGGAGGCGGGTCGCCGATGTCGTGCCCGGAGAGATAGGCGTCGAGTTCGCCGACGTCGACGGCGCCCAGGACCCGGTCGCCCTCGGTCAGGACCAGAGTGGGTCCGGGGAGCGCAGTGGTCGGTTCCGCCTCGGTGACGGTGACGCCGTAGTGGTCCAGCGCGTCGAGGACGGAGTCGACTCGTTCGTCCGACCCGCGGTCGACCGCGACGAGTCGCCGCTCGGACGACGACGCGTCGTCGATGAGTGCCCGCAGTGAGTCGGTCATACCTGGTATCTGTGGGGTAGCCAGACGTATAGGTTGATCGGCAGTTGCGGAGCGGCGACGGGCCGACCGTGTGAACCACACACAGCATCGCAAGCGGTCGTTTTCGGGCGGGTGACGGCGGCAGGTCGGGCGGAAAGGGTGGGCTTAAGTGACTCCGTCGGATACGGATGGGTACTATGGCAAACGGCAAGTACGCCGCGCGCAAGCTGAAGAAGGACCGCCAGAAACACCGGTGGTCCGACTCGGATTACGCGCGCCGCGAGCGGGGACTCAACGAGAAGTCCGACCCGCTCGAGGGTGCCCCCCGCGGCCGGGGCATCGTCCTGGAGAAGCGAGGTATCGAGGCCAAACAGCCCAACTCCGCCATCCGCAAGTGTGTCGGGGTCCAGCTCATCAAGAACGGCAAGCAGGTCTCTGCGTTCTGTCCCGGCGACGGCGCCATCTCGTTCATCGACGAGCACGACGAGGTCACCATCGCCGGCATCGGCGGTGCCAAGGGGGGCGCCATGGGCGACCTCGGCGGCGTCCGCTACAAGGTCGAGAAGGTCAACGGCGTCTCGATGAAGGAACTCGTCCGCGGTAACGCCGAAAAACCCGTCCGATAACATGTCCGAAGCAGAATCCCCCGACGCCGACGAACCCGAGGCCGAGTCCAGCGGTGCGAAGCTCTTCGGCGAGTGGTCGGTCGACGACATCGAGTACAACGACCCCTCGACGGAGCGGTACATCACCGTCACGCCCATCGCCCACACGATGGGTCGCCACGCGTCCAAGCAGTTCCAGAAGTCGGAGATCAGCATCGTCGAGCGCCTGATCAACCGGCTGATGCAGACCGACGAGAACACCGGCGACAAGCAGAAGACGATGCGCATCACTCGCGATGCGTTCGAGATCGTCCACGACCGCACCGACGAGAACCCGATCCAGGTGCTCGTCCACGCCGTCGAGAACAGCGCGCCTCGCGAGGAGACCGTCCGCCTGAAGTACGGTGGTATCTCCGTGCCCAAGGCCGTCGACATCGCGCCCCAGCGCCGCGTCGACCAGGCCCTGAAGTTCCTCGCCGAAGGCGTCTACAACGACTCGTTCAAGTCGCCCGTCGACGCCGAGGAGGCCCTCGCCAACCAGCTGCTCGGTGCCGCCGACAACGACGTCTCCACCTACGCCGTCAACCAGAAAGAAGAGAAAGAGCGCGTCGCGGCCGCTGCGCGGTAATCTCTCGCTGATTTCTCTCCGTTTTTCACCGCCGGATAGCGTCCGGTCCGTCACTGTGAGGGTGCGTCCCGTCGGGCTCGATCCCCCGTCAACCACTGGTTATTTGTCGGTTGACGTCACACCGGCGCGTATGTCACAGGAGTACGAGTCGGTCGAACTGGTCGGCGACGACGCTGTGCGTCACTTCGCCGTCGCCGTGCTGATCGCGGCGCTGACCGCCGCGCTCGCGCAGGTGTCGATCCCGTTACCCGGGAGTCTCCCTCCCTTCTCGCTGCAGCCGTTCGGTCCGTTCTTCGCGGGCCTCCTGCTCGGGCCGCTGTGGGGTGGGCTGGCGCTGGCGCTGTACGTCCTCGCCGGGATCGCGGGCGCGCCCGTCTTTTCGAACGGCAACGCGGGACTGGGGTACGTCCTCGTGGGGCAGGGCACCGGCGGGTTCATCGTCGGGTTCCTCGTCGGCGCCGTCGTCGGCGGGGCGGTCGTCCACCGTCGTGTGGCGCCCCGCTCGCTCGACGAGGTGCCGCTCGTCTTCCAGGTCGGCGGCCTGGTCGCGACGCTGGCCGTCGTCTACGCCATCGGAGTGCCGTGGCTGTCGTGGGTGACCGGACTCCCGCTCTCCCGGGCGGCGACGATCATGGCGCCGTACGTCCCCTTCGACGCCGTGAAACTCCTCGTCGCGGTCGGCATCGTCCGGGGTGGCTACCTCGCCTACGACTCGACCCGATGATCGAGGTCCGGGACGTCGTCGTCACCTACGACGGCGCCCGCGCGCTCGACGGCGTCTCGCTGACGATCGCGGACGGCGAGTTCGTGTTGCTCGTGGGGCCGAACGGTTCGGGCAAGACGACGCTCGTCCGGACGTTCAACGCGCTCCGGGAACCCGACGAGGGGACGGTTCTGGTGGATGGCACCGACGCGAGCGAGTCGCCGGTCGCCGCGCGGACGAAGGTGGGCATGGTGTTCCAGCACCCCCGCGACCAGTTCGTCGCCGCGACCGTCGGCGCCGACGTCGCCTTCGGCCCGGAGAACCTCGGTCTCGACCGCAGCGAGATCGACCACCGGGTCGACGAATCCCTCGACGCCGTCGGACTCGACGGGTATCGCGACGAACGGATCGCCGCGCTCTCGGGCGGCGAGCAGGCCCGCGTCGCCATCGCGGGCGCGCTGGCGATGGGCGCGGACCACCTCGTCCTGGACGAACCGCTGACCGGTCTCGACTTCCCGGCCCGGCGGTCGGTGCTGGACCACCTCGAACGACTCCGGGAGGCGGGGACGAGCGTCGTCGTCGTCACGCACGACCTGCGCGACCTCGTCGAGTCGGCCGACCGGGTCGTCGCTCTCTCGGACGGGCGGGTGGCGTTCGACTCGCAACCCGAGACGGCGCTCGAGAGACTCGAAACCGTCGACGTCCGCGACCCGCGATGCTGAGCTACGAGTCGGGCGAGACGCTCGCCCACGGACTGGACCCGCGGGCGAAACTGGGGTTCCAGGCGGGCTTTGCGGTTGCGGCGCTGGCCGCCGGGTCGCTCCCGTGGCTGGCAGCCGTCTACGCCGTCGCCGGTATAGTGCTGGTCGCCGCGTGGCTCTCGCCCCTGCGGGTCGCCCGCGACTACCGCGTCGTCCTGCTCGTCCTGGGAGTCGCGCCGCTGCTGGCGGGCGTGACACTCGGGTCGCCGTGGTTCAGGGTCGACCCGGCGCTTCGCTCGCTGTTCGCCGTCTGCCGGGTCCCGCCGGTCCTGGCTGTCAGCGCCGCCTACGTCCGGACGACGCCCGTGCGGGACACCCGGGCGGCCCTCCAGCGGTCGATCCCGGGGCGGGCGGGACAGTTGCTGGGCGTCGGCGTCGGGATGGTCTTTCGCTTCTTCCCGCTCGTCGTCGACGACCTTTTGACTGTGCGAGCGGCGATCAGGGCCCGGGGCGGTGAGCGCCGACCGGTGTGGGTCCAGACGCGACTCCTCGTGGTGCGCGGGCTCGACCGGACGATGGCGCGCGCCGACCGACTCTCGGTGGCGCTGCGGGCACGCTGTTTCGCCTGGGATCCCACCCTGCCGGCGCTCCGGTACCGCCGCCGGGACTACGTCGTGACCGGGGCTGGCGTCGTCCTCGCGCTCGCACCGCTGGCCGCGTTTCTGTGGCGAGCGCTCGCGACGGTGTCGGTTGTCGGAAGATTCATTCCGATAGGGTAGTACGATTCCGGTATGTCCAACGATTCGACCGGCGGTCGCTCCTCCGACGACCGTCCCGGGAAGCCGTCGAGCGAGCCGGGCCGTTCGCGCCGTCGCTTCCTCGCGCTGGCCGCCGCCGGCGTCGTCGGTGCAGGTGGGCTGGCTGGCTGTACGACGGCGACGAACACGCCGACGCCCGGCGATAGTGCAGGCGGTCCAGGCGGTGGCGGCACCGACGGGACGGCCGAGCCCGGGGAGACGCCGACGAGAGCGCCGACCGACGTCGACCGCCCGCTGGAGGAGTGGCCCGGCTACGACCCCGAGTGGGAACCGCCGACTACCTCGCCGCTCGAGGCCGACCTCGAGACAGAGGTGCTGGTCGAGAACCTCGAGATCCCCTGGGACCTGTCTTTCGCCCCGGACGGCTCCCTCTTTATCACCGAGCGCGTCGGTCGCGTCCTCCAGTTCGACGGCGGCGAGGTCCGGACCGTCGCCGAACCCGACGACGCGATCGACGCGGGCGCGCTCGAACCCGGCTCCGACGAGCGTCCCTGGTGGGTCAAGGGCGGCGAGGGTGGCACCCTCGGGATCGCCGTCCACCCGCGCTACCCCGACCCCGCACACGTCTTCGTCTACTACACCTACCGGAACGACCAGGACACGAAGTACAACAGGGTCGACGTCTTCGACGTGGAGAGTTCGGATCCGGGGACCCCCGTCCGGACGGTCGTCGACGAGATCCCGGCGAACAACTACCACAACGGCGGGCGGATCACCTTCGGCCCGCGCAACCATCTCTGGATCACCTGCGGCGACGGCGGCGAGCGCGGGAAGGTCCAGGACCTGTCGAGTTACGCCGGCAAGATCCTCCGTGTGACGCCCGCGGGCGACCCCGCCCCGGGCAACCCGGAGTACGCCGTCGAGGGCGCGGACCGCCGGATCTTCACCTACGGCCACCGCAACCCCCAGGGGGTCGTCTGGCTCCCCGACGGGACGCCGCTGAACTCCGAGCACGGTCCGACCGGCTACGACGAGATCAACCGACTCGTCGCCGGCGACGACTACGGGTGGGACGTCGAAGACCGAGCGGTCCGCCGCCCCGAGCAGTACCGCGAGAGCGACGTCCACCCGCCGCTGTTCACGACCGGCAACACGAGTTTCGCCCCGACGGGGTCACTGTTCTACACCGGCGAGAAGGCGCCGGTGCTCACGAACCGGATGATCACCGGCGGCCTCATCAGCCAGCAGTTGATCGTGACGACGATCACCCCGGCGAGCGGCCAGCTGCCGCCGAGCGAGGACGCCTACGCGCAGGTCACCGGCGACTGGGCCGACGGGGAGTACACCGCGACGGCCCACCGCCTGTTCCAGAACGAACTCGGCCGCATCCGCCACGTCGAGCAGGGCCCCGAGGGCGACATCTACGTCTGTACCTCGAACCGCGACGGCCGCGCCAAAGAGGGGTTTCCTCGCGAGATCGACGACGTACTCGTGCGCATTCGCCCGGCCTGACGGCCGCGACGCCCCCGGATCGCCGCGCTAGGGTGCCATCTCGTTTCGCAGGAACAGCGACGTCGTCCGCAACAGCGATGGATTCGCCACCCGGTCCATCTCCTCGTCGTCCAGTTCGAACTCCAGTGCCGCGAGGTTGGCGGCGAGGTGGTCGCGACTCGTCGATTTGGGGATGGCGACGACGTTCTCCCGCTGGGTGAGCCACCGCAGGGCGACCTGCGCGGCGCTCCTGTCGTATGGCTCGCCTACCCTGGCGAGTCCCGCGTCGCCGATCACGCCGCCGTGGGCCAGCGGGCTGTACGCGGTCAGTACGTGTCCCTCGCGTTCACACTCTTCCCGGAGGGTCTCGCGCGTGTAGTAGGGGTGACAGCGGACCTGGTCGGCCAATATTGGCACCGGTGACTTCTCGCGTGCCTTCCGGAGGCGCCACCGCCGGAAGTTCGAGACGCCGATGTGGTCGACCAGTCCGTCGTCGACCAGTTCCGCCATCGCACGTGCCGTGTCCGCGAAGTCGACGAGCGGGTTCGGCCAGTGGAGCAAGAGCAGGTCGACGTGACTCGTGTCGAGTCGGTCGAGGCTCGCGTGGGTCGATTCGAGCACGTCGTCGTAGCGGGCGTTGCGCGGGTGGACCTTCGTCGTGATCCAGATGTCCTCGCGGTCGACGTCGCTATCGGTGACTGCGCGACCGACCTGTCGTTCGTTCTCGTAGAGCTGGGCGGTGTCGAGGTGGCGATACCCGAGTTCGAGGGCCGTCGAGACCGTCTCGTAACACTGCTCGCCGGTGATCTGCCACGTGCCCAGCCCGAGCGCGGGGACCTCGGCGTCGCGGACCGAAACCGTCTCCATACCCGCCTCTGGGATGGCCCGTCCAAGAAACCCCCGTCATGCAACCGGGAGTTTCGTCGTCAGTCCGCAGCCTGTTCGCCGCCGCCGGCGTAGGCCCGGGTCACGTCGACGAGCGTCTTGCGATACTCGCTCTCGTCGGGGTCGTCGGCGAGGCTCCGGAAGCGTCGCCTGTACGCCGAGAGGCCGATCTCCGGTGCGTCGGCGGCGGCCGCGTGTGCGAGGTCGTACAGTCTGTGTTCCTCGTCGACGAGGTCGTGGCGCTCGACGAGACCGAGCGCGAACGCGGCGTTGACGGCCGTGATCTCCGGGTCCGCCGCGGGCGTGAGGCGTTTCCAGGCCGTCGGCGCGCCCGGACGGTCGAGGGTCGTCCGAGCCGCGTCGTCGGACTCGTTCCCGCGAGCGGGGTCACGGGGCCGGTCGGCGACCGCCGCGGCGAGACTCGCCTCCAGGAAGGCGACGAGTTTGTCCGCCGGCGCGACCTCCAGCCAGAGGTCGTCGGCGTAGATGTCTTTCATGTGGTTGGCGATCTGGTAGCAGTGCGCGAGTTTGCGCCGCTCGACCGAGCGCCCGGCGAGCGCGAGGAAGATAGCCTCGTCCGTCGATTGCGTGTGTGAGGGGTGGTCGCGCTCGTAGTGGTGCATGTGTGCGAACTCGTGGAGGGCGAGTTCGCGGGCCATCGCGCTCGTCGCGGCCTGCTGTGAGATGACCAGCAGGTGCCCCTCCTCGTCGTGGCTCACTCTCGTGCGCTCGTCCGGGTCCTCGCGGATCTGGACGGTCACCGGTCGGTCGAGGTCGTGTTCGGTCCGGAAGAGGTCGCGCGCCCCGAGAAACGGTTCCGTCGGGCCGGGGCCACGCACTCGGATACCCATACGTACCGTGTCAAGAGTTGTCGTACTATTACTCTTGCGGGGAACGCGACTATTGCGCCCCCAGAGGGGAGGTCGCTGGAGACCGGGCCGTCCGGGCCTCGACGTTCGGGTGAGAAGCACACTCTCACGTCGAAACGCCGTCAGTCCGCTCACTGCGTTCTTCCTGGCGAGCTTCCAGACGCGTGCTCCACTCTGTCGCACGCGACTGGAAACGCCGGAGGATTCGTCGCTGTGCTCCTCGTCTTCCGAACTTCGCGGTTCGCGTGCCTCTGGCACGCTCACAGCGAAACACCGCTGGAGTCTCGCGACCGCTCGACTCCAGCGAGCTTCCGCGTTCGTGCTCCACGTTGTCGCACTCACGCGGAAACAGCACCCTTTTGACGCCCCGATTGATAGAACGCCGTATAATGGGCCGACGCAAGAAGATCGTACAGGAATGCGAGACAC
>Ga0207770_100275_pt1 | contig 33709 bp, 29 predicted proteins | sample A23E2SouthBayCA_FD_187729 | JGI IMG/M metagenome (GOLD analysis project Ga0207770, IMG submission 187729) | Aerobic enrichment media microbial communities from Eden Landing Ponds, California, USA - A23 E2 (SPAdes) | ecosystem: Environmental > Aquatic > Marine > Unclassified | place: Emeryville... | reverse complement strand
CCCGCCTCGACGAACTTCGCGGCCAGTCGGTCGGCCAGTCCCTCGACCGTCGCGTCGTCCTTGCGCGTGCTCGTCGCCTCGTCGACGAGCGCATAGAGGTCCGACCTGAGCGTCTCCAGTTCGCCGTCACCGTCTTCGTCTCCGGATCCGCCCTCGCCTGTCCGCCCCAGCACGGCGTCCCAGGCGGCCTCGACGGCTTTCTCTCGTACCGTCGACCCGAACGTCTTGTCGTATTTCGCCTCGACGTCGTCGGCGATGTCGTCGACCAGGGCGGCTATCTGGTGGTACGCGACGCGGTCGTACCCGTCGAGGGCGTCGTCGAGTCGCCGGGCGAATTCCTCGGTGGCGTCGGCACCCTTGTTCGCGACGACCGCCTCGACGGCGTCGGACACACTCGCGTCCTCGTGGGACTGCGGGGGTCGCCAGGCCATCTCGCGGCCGTAGTGGCGGTCCCGGAAGTTGTCGATGACCGAGTCCGACGTCTTCCCGCCGACGCGCGTGAATTCGCCCTGGAGGAAGCCCGAGATGGAGTACGAGTCGGTTCCGTCGAGCATCTTGATGAGCGTCCCGAGTTCCACGCCGTGGGGGTGGGGCCGGATCTCTTCGGTCTCCTCGGGCAGCTGGTCGGTCGCCCGCTCGGATTTGATGTGTGCGTCGGGCTCGCGCAACTCGATACGGGCGTGTGGGTTGACGACCGCCGTATGCTTGATGTAGTCGTGGAGCTGGTTGCGGGCGCGCATGTTCCCCTCCATCTCCAGTTCGATGCGCGTCCCGTGGGGCCGGTCCCACGACGCCGACTCCTCGACGTCGATCTCCGGTTCGTTCGTGTCCGTGTCGATGATGAGCTCGAAGTACTCGGCCTCGACACCACCCTTCGTGCGTGAGGTGATCTTCGCGGGTTTCCCGCTGGTGAGCTGGGAATAGAGGACCGCAGCGGAGATCCCGATACCCTGTTGACCACGATTCTGTTCTCTGACATGAAATCGAGAACCGTACAGTAATTTTCCAAATACTTTGGGAATCTGTTTCTTCGTAATACCTGGTCCATTGTCCTCTACAACCAGTCTATAGTAGTTCCCCAATTCTTCTATTTCAACGTATATATCTGGTAAAATACTAGCTTCCTCACATGCGTCGAGACTGTTGTCGACGGCTTCCTTCACTGCGGTCACCAGCGCCCGGGCCTCCGAGTCGAACCCGAGCATGTGCTTGTTCTTCTCGAAGAACTCGGCGATGGAGATGGAGCGCTGGCTCTCGGCCAGTTCTTCGGCGATACCGCCGCCCCCCTCACCGAGTTCCGACTGGAAAGAGGTCATCCTGCCACCGACTACTGCCGGGCGGTTCTTAAGCGTCTCGCCGCCGGAGTGAAAGTGAAATTCGCCGAAAACCGCCTGAGAGCACCCGGCTGTCAGACGGATGTCTGACGAAGGGGCGAACCCGTCGTTCGACTGGAGGTAGCGACGTCTGTGGGACGGAGTGTCTTTGTTCGGTTTGCGTGTGAGTGTCTCAGTTGGTTCGTGGTGGGTGAGTCTGGAAGAACGTCGAGACGGAGACCGCACAGCACTCGTCGGTGGTTGCTGAAAGCCCTCGGCCCGCTCGCTCACGGGTCGCTTCGCTCCCCGTTCGCGACCGGGGTCTCCCTCCGGTCGGCCTCGCTTTCGCGATCGCTGAGCGACATATCCTCACTGCGTTCGGATAGAGGTCGCTCAGACGACCGGACAAGCGCGACCGGCCCTCGCCCTTTCAATCCACCAGGAGAGCAAGCTCTCCTGTGCCCTGCCTCACTCCGTTCGGCAGGACACCAGGAACAGCACCGTACAGCACCGCGACCCTGGCCGAAGCCGTCGGGGAGTACACGGAGGGCCCCAGGAACAGCACCGTACAGCACCGCGACCGCAGGCCACACACCTCCCCACCCGATTGCGCTCCTCGCTTCGCTGCGGTGCTCATCCCTCGCACGGTGCTGTCGCGCGACGAGACGCGCGACAGCGCGCGCCACCGCAGTGATAACTACACACAAAAACCGCACACTCGGGGCCCGAGTGTGCCTGACCGTCCGCGCTCGTCAGTCCCCGCCCGCGAGATAGTCGGCGACCGACTGCGCGACGACGCCCTCTCGCTCCTCGACGTCGTCGGCGTGTGCCTCCCGACCGGTCTCGCGGAGGCGCTCGGCGTAGGTCTCTGCGTGGCCGTTCGTGTGGTAGGGGCCGCCCTCGATCAGGACTCGCCAGAGCGGGTCTTCGAGCGCCTGCGGGCCGGTGCTGGACCCGCCCGCAGTGTCGGTCACAGTCTCTCGCATCCGGGCGCTCGTCCAGTCCTCGAGCATCGCGAGTCCCTCGCGGACGAGTCCCGGCCGCTCCCGTGCGAGGTTCGTCGTCTCGTGGGGGTCGGCGTCGAGGTCGTAGAGCTCGACGGGGGCGAACTGCTTGAGACCGTCGTGGTAGGTCCTGATGAGGAGATACTCGTCCCAGCGGACCGCGCGCTGGCAGGCCCACGCGCCCTGGCTGAGTACGAGGAACTCGCGACCGTCGTCGCCGTCGCCGACGAGTGCGCCAGCGAACGACTCGCCGTCCCACTCGTCAGGGACCGCGTCGGCAGGGTCCACATTCTCGTCGTCGTCGCCGTCGCCACTGTCGCCGCCGAAGAGAGCGACTTCACCGAAGTTCTCGTCCTCGCGGGCGAGCAGTTCGACCACCGTCGGGCCGAAGTCGACGTTGTAGTGGAGGGCGTCGTCCTCACCGGGTTCGACGCCGGGACCGTCGACGATCAGCGGGATCCGGCAGGTACGGTCGTCGGCGGTCTGGTGGTCACCGTAGACGTTGAGTTCGCCGAGGTTCTCGCCGTGGTCTGCGGTCACGACGACCAGTGTCTCCTCGCGGACGCCCGCGTCCTCGAGATCGTCGAGGATCTTCGCGATGTAGTCGTCCATGAATCGGACGCCGACGTCGTAGCCGTCGACCCACCGTTCGAAATCCTCGCGGTCTGCGATCTCGTCGGGCGTCCGTTCGAGGTCCTCGGGGCCGTCGCCGGTCAGGTAGCCGTGGTGGACGTCGTGGGCGCTGTGGGGACCGTATCCATCGTACTGCTCCGAGATGGTCTCCGAATCGGGGAACTCGGGGGCCGGGTCGTCCGCGAACGGGTTGCCGTACTCCTGGGGGGTGTCGTAGGGAGTGTGTGGGTCCCAGAAGTTGACGTGGAGGTACCAGTCCTCTTCGGCGGCGTGGGAATCGAGCCAGCCCTCGACGCGGTCGTAGACGACGTCGGCGCGCTCGGTGCCGAACCCGCCGGTGTCGCGCCACTCGCCGAAGCCGTCGGTGACGTGGTGGGCGCCGTGGCGCTGCGGGAACGAACTCACGAGACAGGTACGGTATCCCTGGAACCCGAGTGCGGCGGGGAAGGAGAGTCGTGTCATCGGCATCGCGAACTCGCGGTCTGTCCCGGCGGGCCGGGGGTCGGCGTTCGTGTCGCCGTGGTTCACGACGCCCGAGTGGATACCGAATCGACTCGAGAAGAGTGCGGTCCGCGAGGGGAGACAGGGGACGTCGCTGGCGTAGTAGTTCGTGAACATCCGCCCGTTCTCGGCGAGGTCGTCGATGGTCGGCGAGGTGTCCCGGTGGTAGCCGTAACAGCCGAGGTGGTCCGGGCGCAGCGAGTCACAGTCGATGTACAGGATCCGCATACTCGGTGCCCGTCGGCGAGAGCCATAGTAGTAGGGCCCGCGGAACCCACTGCCGGCAGTGGTCGACTGTGCGAGCCATCTCACGGACCTGTCTGGGCGCTGCCAGATCGTCGTACGCGCGCGTGACGCGTGCGTGGAGTTTAAATGGTCCCGTCGTGTACGGGTAGTCATATTGTATGTCAGGTGAGCCTGAGGAGTACGGCGCAAACCAGATACAGGCCCTCGAGGGGCTGGAGGCCGTTCGCAAACGGCCGGCCATGTACATCGGCTCGACCGACGACCGGGGGTTACATCATCTGGTCTACGAAGTGGTCGACAACGCCATCGACGAGGCGCTGGCCGGCCACTGCGACACGATCTCGGTGACTATCCACGAGGACGGGTCCGTGTCGGTGACAGACGACGGGCGCGGCATCCCCGTCGACCAGCACGAGAAGTACGACGTTCCTGCCGTGCAGGTGGTGATGACGAAACTCCACGCCGGCGGGAAGTTCGACAACAAGTCCTATCAGGTCTCGGGGGGCCTGCACGGCGTCGGCGTCTCCGTCGTCAACGCGCTCTCGGAACGACTCACCGTCGAGGTCAGACGCGACGGCGCGGTCTGGCGCCAGCGCTTCGAGGCGGGTGCGCCACAGGGGGAACTCGAACGCGTCCGCGAGATGGACCCGGGAGAGGAGACCGGGACCGAGGTCCGGTTCTGGCCCGACAGCGGCATCTTCGAAACGACCGACTTCACGTTCTCGACGCTCGAGTCCCGGCTCCGGGAACTGGCGTTCCTCAACTCCGGGGTCGAGATCACGATCACCGACGAACGGGACGGTGAGGGGAGCACCTTCCTCTACGACGGCGGCATCCGCGAGTTCGTCGAGTACCTGAACGAGACCAAGGAGGCGCTCCACCCCGACGTGGTCTACTTCGAGGGCGAGGACCAGGGGATCCACGTCGAGGTCGCCATGCAGGGCACGAGCGAACTCCAGGGTTCCATCCACGCGTTCGCCAACAACATCAACACCCGCGAGGGCGGCACCCACCTGACGGGGTTCAAGACCGCTCTCACGCGGGTGGTCAACGACTACGCGACCGACAGCGGCCTGCTGAGTGACATCGACGGCACGCTCAAGGGCGAGGACATCCGCGAGGGACTGACGGCCGTGATCTCGGTCAAACACCCCGACCCGCAGTTCGAGGGCCAGACAAAGACGAAACTCGGCAATTCCGAAGTACGAGGGATCGTCGAGTCGGCCGTCCACGAACAACTTGGAACATTCTTTGAGGAGAACCCCGACACGGCCGAGATGATAGTCCGGAAGGCCGTCGAAGCCGCGAAGGCCCGCCAGGCCGCGAAGAAGGCCAAGGAACTCACTCGCCGGAAGTCGGCGCTGGACTCGACGGCCCTGCCGGGCAAACTCGCGGACTGTCAGACCCGCGACCCCGGGAAGGCCGAACTGTTCATCACGGAGGGTGACTCGGCCGGTGGCTCCGCAAAACAGGGGCGCAACCCCGAGTTCCAGGCGATCCTCCCGATCCGCGGGAAAATTTTGAACGTCGAGAAACACCGGCTCGACCGCATCCTGGAGAACAACGAGATCCGGGCGATGATTACGGCGATCGGGACGGGCATCGGCGACGAGTTCGACATCGAGGACGCCCGCTACGAGAAGATCATCCTGTTCACCGACGCCGACGTCGACGGCGCGCACATCCGGACGCTCCTGCTGACCTTCTTCTACCGGCACATGCGCCCGCTGCTGGAGGCGGGGTACGTCTACGCCGCGCAACCGCCGCTGTACCGTATCCGCTATCGCGGCGAGACCTACGACGCGATGAGCGACGCCGAGCGCGACCGTATCGTCGAAGAGGAGTGCGACGGTAACCCGACGCAGGTCCAGCGGTTCAAGGGCCTGGGCGAGATGAATCCCGAGCAGCTGTGGGAGTCGACGATGGACCCGGAACGACGGATCCTCAAGCAGATCACCATCGAGGACGCCGCCGCGGCGGACAAGATGTTCTCGGTGCTGATGGGCGACGCCGTCGAACCGCGCAAGCAGTTCATCAAGGACCACGCCCCCGAAGCGGAGTGGGTCGACATATGAGTGGCGAGCGACCCGCGAAACTCCCGGCGACGGAGGTAACACGATGAGTTCGGACGTTCCCACCGACGACGTAACTCCGGCGGCCAGCGTCGACCGAGTGCGCGTCGAAGACGAGATGGAGCAGAGCTACATCGACTACGCGATGAGCGTCATCGCGGGCCGCGCGCTCCCGGACGTGCGGGACGGCCTCAAACCCGTCCACCGGCGCATCCTCTACGCGATGCACGAGATCGGCGTCACCTCGGGGTCGTCCCACCGCAAGTCCTCGTCGATCGTCGGCGAGACGATGGGTGACTACCACCCACACGGCGACTCGGCGATCTACGACACCCTCGTGCGGATGGCCCAGGACTTCTCGATGCGCTATCCACTCGTGGACGGCCAGGGCAACTTCGGGTCGATGGACGGCGACCCCGCTGCGGCGATGCGCTATACGGAGGCCCGGATGGCCCCTATCGCCGAGGAGTTGCTCGCGGACATCGAGAAAGACACCGTCGACTTCCAGTCCAACTACGACGACCGCCTGACCGAACCCGAGGTCCTCCCCGCCAAGGTCCCCAACCTCCTCGTCAACGGCTCCTCGGGCATCGCGGTCGGGATGTCGACGAACATCCCGCCGCACAATCTGAACGAGGTGGTCGACGCCGTCGTCCACCTCATCGACAGCCCCGACTGTGACGTCGACGACCTCGTCGACACGCGCGACGACCGCGGCAACGGCACGCCGGGCCCGATCAAAGGGCCGGACTTCCCCACCGGGGGGACTATCGTCGGCAAGGAGGCCGTCTACTCGGCTTACGCCACGGGTCGCGGGCGGGTGACGGTCCGTGCCTCCTACGAACTCGACCGCGAGGAGGGACGGATCGTCGTCACAGAGATCCCCTTCCAGGAGAACAAGGCGCGGATGGTCGAGCGCATCGCCGAGGACGTCAACGAGGGGAAGATCGAGGGCGTCTCGGACCTGCGCGACGAATCGGACAGGAACGGTGTCCGGATCGTCATCGAACTCAAGCGCGGTGCGAACATCGACGTCGTCGAGAACCAGCTCACCAAGCACCACCTCGAATCGACGTTCGGCGTCATCAACCTCGCGCTGGTCGACGGCCAGCCCCAGGTGCTCACGCTCAAGGAGACTCTGGAGGAGTACCTCGCCCACCGCAAGGACGTGGTCCGGCGGCGCTCGGAGTACGACCTGGCCGAGGCCGAGGACCGAGCACACATCCTCGAGGGGCGACTCAAGGCCCTCGAGAACGTCGACAGCGTCGTGGCGGTCATCCGCAACAGCGAGGACCGCGACGAGGCCAAGGCGGCGCTCCGGGGCGAGATCGATCCCGCGGAACTCGACGGCGAGTACGACGTTCCGATGGACGCCGCCTTCGACTTCTCGGGCGACCAGGCCGACCACATCGTCCGGATGCAACTCGGTTCGCTGACCTCGATGGAGGCCGCCGAGATCGAGGACGAGTACGAGGAGGTTCAGGCCGATATCGATAGACTAGAAACGATCCTCGAGGACGAGTCCGAACTCCTCGCAGTCATCAAGGAGGAACTTCAGGAGATCAAAGACGGGTACGGCGACGAGCGCAAGACGACGTTCGTCGAGTCGGACGAGATCACGAACGAGGACCTCATCCCCGAGGAGGACGTCCTCGTCGTCGTCACGGAGGACGACTACATCAAGCGGATGCCGGTCGAACGCTTCGACCCGCAGAACCGCGGCGGCAAGGGCATCATCGGCGCCGACCCCAAGGAGGGCGACAGGGTCTCGAAGGTCTTCCGGGCCAACACCCACGACTACCTGCTCTGTTTCACCAACCAGGGGCAGGTCTACCGCCTGAAGACCTACGAGATCCCCGAGATGTCCCGGACTGCGCGAGGCAAGTCGGCCGTGAACCTCATCGACCTGGACGACGGCGAGGAGATCACCGCCGTCGTCAACACGGACGACTTCGAGCCCGAGGAGTGCATCACGATGGTCACCCGGCAGGGCTACGTCAAGCGGACCTGCGTCGAGAACTTCGAGAACATCCTCTCGACGGGGATCATCGCCGCGGACCTGGAGGAGGGCGACGAACTCGTCGACGTCGAGGTGACCGACGGGACGAAGGATCTGGTCATCTCGACCGAACACGGGATGACAATCCGCTTCGACGAGAGCGAGGCCCGTGAGATGGGCCGCAACGCCCGCGGTGTCCGCGGGATCGACCTGCAGGGCGACGACCGCGTGGCGGGACTCGTCGCGACAGACGAGACCGACGAGCGGGCCCTGTTGACGGTCACCAAGAACGGCTACGGCAAGCGCACGCCCCTGGCGGAGTACCGCGCCCAGTCCCGCTACGGCAAGGGGCTCATCGACATCAAGACCGACGAGCGCAACGGCCCCGTCTCCACGGTGAAGGCCGTCACGCCCGACGACCACCTGGTCATCATGAGCGAAGACGGGCAGATCATGCGTATCCGCGCCGGCGACGTCAGCCAGGTCGGACGCAACACCAAGGGTGTGGTCGTGATGCGTCTGGAGGACGGCGACCGTGTAGCCAGCGTGGACGTGGTGCCAGCCGAGAGCGAGGGCGACGGCGACGAAGTGGCGTAGCAAAAGCGGCGTCACAGAGTCCCCGAAACGAGTATTCCGGGGTTTTCTCCGTGTGAATCGCGCAGGTGTGGCTCCGATACCAACATGGACAATAGTTATGTTTCCCGGCGAGAAAGATGGTAACGTATGGCACGATACCCTCGCGGCCGGCGAAACACGCGACTGGAGTGTGGCTGTGGCGCGCCGGTCGTCAAGATGGACGGGGAGTACGTCTGCATCGATTGCGGGACGGTCGTGACCGACGACGATCGCGAGCGGCGGGCGGATCCGGTGGCCTGAGTGGGGCAGGGGAGACACGGCACGAACTCGGTGGCCTGACCGTGGGGTAGCAGGGAGGACACGATACGAACCCGGTGACATCCATGTCAGCGCCTGTTCAAGTAGGTGGAGCACCAACTACCACCAATGGCAGCGCCGAACCCGACACCGGGCATCCACCACGTGACGTGTATCGCCGGCGACCCACAGCGGAACCTCGACTTCTGGGTCGAGACGCTGGGACTGCGCCTCGTCAAACGCTCGATCAACCAGGACGACCCGAGTACCTACCACTTCTTCTACGCCGACACCGAGGGCACCCCCGGGACGAGCATGACCTTCTTCCCGTGGGAGGGGATGAGTCGCGGGAAGGTCGGCTCCGGACAGGTCTCCCGGACGGCCTTCCGCGTCCCGGGGGGGAGTCTCGACTACTGGGAGGGCCGCTTCGACGACTACGGCGTCGACTACGACGAGCGCGTCGAGCGCTTCGGCGAGACCGTCCTCCCCTTCGAGGACCCCGACGGCCTCCCCGTCGAACTCGTCGCAGTCGAGATTCCCGACGACGACCCGGTCGACCCGTGGACGGAGTTCGTCCCCGCCGAACACGCGATCAGGGGATTCCACTCGGTGACGCTCTGGCTGGCCGACCCTCAGCCCTCGGCCGACCTCCTCCGGAAGATGGGTTTCGAGGAAGTGGGGACCGAGGCGTCACAGGGCGACACGCCGGGTGACGAGCGAACCCGCTTCGCCGCGACGGGACGGGTCGGCAAGTACGTCGACGTGCTCCCGACCGTCGAGGGCGGCCGGCAGGGCCACGGGACGGTCCACCACGTCGCCTTCCAGACGCCGACCGACGACGACCAGGAGGCCATGCGCAAAGCGGTCCGGCGCGAGGGCCTGCGCCCCACCCAGCAGATCGACCGCCACTGGTTCCGGTCGGTCTACTTCCGGGAACACGGCGGCGTCCTCTTCGAACTCGCCACCAGCGACCCGGGCTACACTAGCGACGAACCCCTGGAGGACCTGGGGGGACGCCTCGTGCTCCCGGGCAAGTTCGAGGACCGCCGCGAGGAGATCGGGGCGGGCCTTACCGACGTGACAGTCCCGCGGGCCGAGACGGCCGAAGCCGACGACTGATCGACGACTCCGGGGTCTCGTACTCGGTCGGGATATCGGTGTCGTACCGGCCGTGTATTCAGCGACGATAGCCGCGGCCAAACGGTTATTAGACACGTCTGGAAACGCCTACTCGATGCCGTCCGAGCCGGACGATATCCGCGTTCTCGTCCTCGGTTCAGACCCCGCGTTGACTCTCGACGGGGCGACGTCGCTCGAAACCGACGCACAGTTCGAGGTCACGCGGACCGAGACTGCGAGCGAAGCCTCGCGGGCACTCGACCGACGGGCGTTCGATTGCATCGTCGTCGACGACACCGCACCGGGGGTCGACGGGGCCGGATTCGTCGCAACCTACTGCCGGAACGAGTCCGACCTCTCGGTCCTGCTCGTGGCCGAACCCGACGACGAAGCAGTGGTCGAGGAGGCACTCTCGGCGGGCGCCGACGAATTCTTCCGGAAGACCGTGGGGAGCGACGGGTTCCTCGGTCTGGCCAACCGGGTCCACGCGCTCGTCGAGCGCCAGCGGTCGAACCGTCGAGAGGCAGAATACCGGGAGAAGGCCAGTCAACTCGACACGATATTCGAAGACCTCCCGGTGTCGCTGTACTTCAAAGACGAGCAGGCTCGCCACGTCCGGGTCAGCAAGGGCCACGCCACGGGCTACGAGGGGTACTATCCCCCGCGCGGGAAAGGTGACCTGACCATCGAGAGTCCCGGAGACTTTCTGGGCGAGACAGACCGGGATCTGTTCCCCGAGGACAACGCCAGGGAATCCTACGAGGACGACCGACGCGTCATCGAAACCGGGGACCCGCTCCCGCGGAAAGTGGAACACCTCGAGTTCGGCGACGGTGGCGAGCGGTGGCTGACGACCACCAAGGTTCCCTGGCGAGGGCCGGACGGGGATGTAAAGGGATTACTGGGGTTCTCGCTGGACATCACGGAGCGCAAGCGGTACGAGCGGGAACTGGAGCGCCAGAACGAGCGCCTCGAGGCGTTCGCCGAGGTCCTCTCTCACGACTTGCGCAATCCACTGAACGTGGCCAGCGGCCGTCTGGATCTCGTCCGGGACGAACACGACGGCGAGCACTACGAGGCGATCGAACGCTCCCTCGACCGGATGGCGGAACTGGTCGACGACCTGCTGGCACTCGCGCGCCACGGCCAGCGCGTCGACGATATCGAGCGAGTCGACCTTCCAGGATGTCTCGACCGGTCGTGGCAGTCAGTTGCGACGGGTGAGGCGACGCTCAGCGTCGAGACGGACGCGGCCGTCCGGGCCGACCCGGGCCGTCTCAGGCAGCTGTTCGAGAACCTGTTCAGAAACGCGGTCGAACACGGGCCACCGAACAGCGGTCACGCCGCGTCCGTCCACGAACGGGCCGCCGAGGGACTGACCGTCACCGTCGGAGACCTCGACGGTGGATTCTACGTCGCCGACGACGGCAACGGCATTCCCGAAGCGGACTGTGAACGCCTCTTCGAACGGGACTTCACGACTGCCGAGAGCGGAACCGGGTTCGGTCTCGCTATCGTCCGGGAGATCGCCGAGGCACACGGCTGGGAGGTCGAGGCGACGGAAGGCCCCTCCGGCGGCGCACGGTTCGAACTGACGGGGGTCGAACTCGCCGACGGACAGTGACGGTCAGATTATGCGCTTGCCGAGCGTACTCGCCGCGAGTTCGACCGCGAGTTCCGCAGTCCGGTTGTGTTCGTCGAGGATGGGGTTGACCTCGACGAGTTCGAGCGACGCGAGGTCCGACCCGGCGCGCCGTGAGACGATCTCCATCGCGGTGTGACCCTCGCGATAGGAAGCGCCGCCGCGGACGGGCGTCCCGACCCCTGGTGCCTCGCTGGGGTCCAGAAAGTCCAGGTCGAGGCTGACGTGGAGGCCCTCGGTCCCGTCGGTGGCGACGTCGACGGCGTCTCTCGTGACTGTGGGAAGGCCGCGCTCGTCGACGTCGGTCATCGAGAAGGCGGTGAGGTCACTCTCGCGCAACGCCTCTCGTTCGCGGTCGTCGAGGTCGCGAACGCCCACGATGGCGACGTTCTCGGCGTCGACGCCCGCGTCGGCCCACGGACGGCCGCCGAAGGTGCCCCGGCCGAGGATGGCGGCGAGTGACATCCCGTGGACGTTGCCACTGGGCGTCGTGGTTGGCGTGTTGAAGTCGCCGTGGGCGTCGAACCAGACGATCCCGACGTCCCGGTGGCGGGCGACGCCGTTGACGGTGCCGATGGCGATCGAGTGGTCTCCGCCGAGAACGAACGGGAAGTAGTCCTCGGCGACAGCCGCCGCCACGTCGTCGGCGAGGTCGCGACACACCTGCTCGGTGGCGGCGAGGTACTTCGCCCTGCCCTCCGGGGGACTGCCCGCCTCGGGGTCGGTCCGCTCCGGGCCCGGGACCGCGACGTCGCCGCCGTCGTCGCAGGCGATACCCAGCCCCTCGATGGCGTCTGTCAGTCCCGCGTACCGGATGGCCGAGGGGCCCATGTCGACGCCCCGCCTGTCGGCGCCCAGGTCCATCGGGACGCCGAACGCCCGCACCGGTCTGTCCATACCCGGCGTTCGACGGCGAGCGGTAAAATCGTGGGGGCGTGACCGCCCCGTCTCCGGGCCGGGCCCTTACCGGTACTGCGCGCAGACGCGTTCGAGCCCCTCGTCGAACCCGATCTCGGGTTCCCAGCCCGTCGCCTCGCGCATCTTCGTGCTGTCGGCCATCGTGTCGTGGACGTAGACGTCCTCGGGGATCGGGTTCTCCTCGTAGACCGGTTCGACCTCGGTCCCCAGTTCCTCGTTGAGCGCGTCGACGAGATAGTTGAGGCTGTACTGCTCGCCGGTCCCGAGGTTGTAGACCCCCTGGAGTTCGTGGTCGGCAGCCAGTTCCAGTCCGCGGACGATGTCGTCGACGTGGGTGAAGTCGCGGGTCTGCGTGCCGTCCCCCCAGATCTCCGGCCGGCGACCGTTCGCGATGTCGTCGGCGAACTGGGCGATGAGGTTGGCGTACTCGCCTTTGTGACCCTCGGCGCCTTCCTCCATGCCCTGGTAGACCGAGAAGAATCGCATCCCGGCCATCGAGAGGCCGTAGTGGTTGTGGAAGTACTCGGCGTAGCGCTCGCGGGCGAGTTTCGAGGCCTCGTAGCCGGTGTTGACCGTGACCGGCATGTCCTCGGGTGAGGGTTCGGTCCGGTCGCCGTAGATCGACGACGTCGTGGCGTAGACGACCGTCTCACAGCCGTCCTGGCGGGCCTGGTCCACCGTGTTGACGAACCCCTCGACGTTGACGCGAGCGCCGTGCGCGGGGTCGTCTTCGTGCATCGCGTACGACGAGAGGGCAGCGATGTGGAAGACGACGTCCACGTCCGTCGGCAGGTCGTCGTCCAGCACCGAGGCTTCGACGAACTCCACGTCGTCGTTCAGGTTCTCCGGCGTGCCGAGATAGCAGTCGTCGAGTGCGACGACGTCGTTGTCGGCGGCGAGATGGTTGGCGAGGTTCGACCCGATGAATCCCGCCCCACCCGTGACGAGGATCCGCTTTCCTTGCATGGACGGGACTCGACTGGCAGCTAACATAAATGGTGTCGATCTCTCCCTCGTATCGGGACCCAGGGGCGACGTGAGTCGCCGAGAGTTTCGTTTCGGGCCACCCCGACCACTCACTGGCCGCCGCGGTACCCATCGTGAACGAACGTTCGCTCCGGGCGGTTCGGACGGGCGAGTGACCGCCGGAACCACCGCCGGGTTTAAGAAACAGAATCTCGAACGGTCGCGTATGTCATCGATCGAATTGACGCCCAGCCAGAAAAACATACTGCAGGAACTCGTGAACCTCTATCGCGAGTCCGAGAGCGCGGTCAAAGGCGAGGACATCGCCGACAAGGTCGACCGCAACCCCGGCACGATCCGCAACCAGATGCAGAGCCTGAAAGCACTCCAGCTCGTCGAAGGTGTCCCCGGCCCCAAGGGCGGGTACAAACCGACGGCGAACGCCTACGACGCGCTCCAGATACAGGACATGGACCAGGCGGCGGACGTCCCGCTGGCTCACAACGGCGAGTCCGTCCCGGGCGCGAACGTCGCGGAGATCAACCTCACCAGCGTCCACCACCCGGAGGAGTGTCGCGCCGAGATCCAGATGCAGGGGTCTATCGCCGACTTCCACGAGGGCGACACGATCACCGTCGGGCCGACGCCACTCTCCAAGCTACAGATCATCGGCACGCTCGAGGGCAAAGACGACACGAACAACAGTCTCATCCTCACTATCGACGATATGCGAGCGCCTGCGGGCGAACCCGAACACTGACCCGGGTCGAGTCTCGACTCGTTCGGGCACCGACCCCGAACCGGCTGGGCGTCGTGCACCTATCTCTCCTGTACGTTCGTGATTGATACGGCCTCACACGGCTCTCCCGTCCGGATTCCGCAGGGTTTGTATCACCCCATCACTGAGTCGCCCGTATGAGCGAGAGCGTCGTCGTGCTCGGGTCCGGATACGCCGGGGCCGGTGCTGTACAGAGTCTGGAATCGCGCCTCAACGGGGAGGCGGATATCACGTGGGTCTCGGACGTCGACTACCACCTCGTCCTCCACGAGTCTCACCGCTGTATCCGGAACCCTTCGGTCCGCGAGAAGATCACCATCCCCGTCGAGGACATCAAGTCCAGTTCGACGACGTTCCGACAGGGGACCGTCACCGGTATCGACACCGACGACCGCACGGTCGAACTCGCGGACGGCGAGGTCGACTACGACTACCTCCTCGTCGCCATCGGCTCCAGCACCGCCTTCTTCGGCATCCAGGGCCTCGAGGAGTACGCCCACACGCTCAAGAGCCTGGACGACGCGCTGGGCATCCACGAGGCCGTCGCCGAGGCCGCCCAGGACGCCACGCGCGACGACCCCGCACAGGTCATCGTCGGCGGCGCCGGTCTCTCGGGGATACAGACCGCCGGCGAAATCGCCGAGTACCGCGACGACAACAACGCACCCATCGACATCCACCTCGTCGAGGGACTCGACCGGGTGTTCCCCAACAACGACCCCCAGCTCCAGGGTGCGCTTCGCAAGCGCCTGGAGGAGGCCGACATCGAGATCCACACCGGCGAGTTCATCGGCGAGGTCGACGAGGAGCGCGTCTACGTCGGCGACGACACCGAGATGGCCTACGACGTGCTCGTCTGGACCGGCGGCATCACGGGCCGTGACTGCGTCGCCGACGCCGACATCGACAAGGACGAACGCAGTCACCGCCTGTTCGCCGGCCGCACCTTCGAGACCGACGACGAGCGCGTTCTCGCCATCGGTGACTGTGCCCTCGTCGACCAGCCCGACGACAACCCCGCCCCGCCCACCGCACAGGCCGCCTGGCAGGCCGCCGAGGTCGCCGGCGAGAACCTCGCGCGCCGCGTGCGTGGCCAGCCGCTCACCGAGTGGACCCACAAGGACAAGGGCACCGTCGTCTCCGTCGGCGAGGAGGCTGTCGCCCACGACGTCGTCTACTTCCCGCTCACCACCTTCGGCGGGACGCCCGCGAAACTCCTGAAGAAGGGCATCGCCGCCCGCTGGATCGCCGACATCGACGGCGTCGGCCGGGCCATCGACGCCTGGTCTGATATGTAAGACCATCTTTTTCCCGGAGGGGTGTCCTCGGTCGCTCCGCTCCCTGCGGGCACCCCTCCGACAAAAACATGGGTGAAAAAGCGGGACCTCACTTTGTTCGGTCCCGTGAACCGCCTCACTCACCCCGTTCGCTCGGCGGATAGTTCCACGAATGTCATGTCGGTTCTAATTAAACTTCCTCCGCCAATCCAGCTATCTCCAATATTTTCTCTCTATTTTGATTATCTAACCAGATCAAAAATCCTCTGTCAACGATACTAAGACGACGATTTGTCTGGTCATAGTCCAAAATGATAGGTTTTATACCTTTGTCAACTTGAAGCGATGCAGTTGATTGTAATGCTTGGGTCAGATTTCCCGGATTCAAATCCTCTCCGCGTGGGTGTTTGTTTTGTATTTGATGGCGCAGGTCAGCGTAGATCAAACCATTTTCAAGTTCCTCTGTGTCCGTTGTTAGAATAGGGTATAACAGCCATTTATACATTTCAAGTTCCGTTGCTTGAAAGCCATCCGAAAAGTTTCTAATAAATGATCTATATCTTGCACTTTGATCATTCACAACACCATTTACTACGTCACCTGCCTCAGCATCTTCCGCTAATCTCACTAATCCTGGTTGGGTTTCCGGAACGCCTTCTTCTAAACAAACATTCCTACAAGCCTCTTGGACAATATATACGCTATCAAAACAATTTTCGATCAATTCGTCCTTAAATTGTAAATTAAATTTAACATTCATTATATTTTCACCCTTTTCAATAACTCTTCTCAACTGATTATGGTTCCAGTCGTCTGCATTGACTGCAATCACTCGTCCAGTGAGATCGCCGTTATGCACAATTAGTCGATTTTCTTCCAGCCAAACTCCGACAACTATGAAACTGAACGGAGATGCTTCATGAAATGCTTTCAGCGCCACTGCAAAATCCTTTTGTGTTTCAACAGGGAGATAATGAAAGTCTTCTAAAACAATGTATTTATTAAAATCAATTTCTTTCAAAGCACCAATTACATCATTTACATCAAGGGGATCTAATTCCAATTCACGAACCTCAGTTTCTGTCGATTCGGATACCTGCTCTTCGCCGCTAACGCTACTACCAATATCCAGCAATTTTGCACTTAGCCGGGCTTTGATTTTTTGTGTGCCAGATACTGCTTTCTTTTCGGAAACTGTAATCTCGTACCCAGCTCTCTTTAAAATTGCCGTATGAATGTCTTTCAGTCCCCATTTATTATTACACTGTACTACAATCTGATCATCTTGATCAATACAGTGCTTCCTGAGGCAAGTTTTGCCCTGCTTGGAGCTTCCATAAATAACTATATGCTTCCCCCGGTCGAGATCTGCTTCTAATTTCCCATCTACTCTCTCCCTTTCTACATAGTTTCGAGGCAATTCTCTGGTAATTCCATATACATCATCAACGGAATAGGACTCGCCAGGCATACTTACACAATCGATATGGCTTATGATAATAGTTTTTCAACCAATCAATATTCTGTTAATCTTCACACTCCGGGATACCACCGCTTGGCACCGGCCGCCTCGGCCGCCTCCTCCATCTCCGCGAGTATCGAGACCGCCTCGCTCGCCGTCTTCGCGGCCTTGCGCTCGCCCTCCGTCCGAAACTCGCCGGTGACGCGGTTGGCGTAGACGGTACAGACTGCCCCTGCACGGAGCCCATAGAGGTTCGCGAGCGTACAGACCGCGGCGGCCTCCATCTCGAAGTTCAGTACCTTCGCGTCCCGGAGATGCTCCACGAGTTCGTCACTCCCGGCGGCCTCAAACCCCTCGAACCCCGGGCGACCCTGCCCGGCGTAGAAACTGTCCGTACTCGCGGTGATGCCCACGTGGTAGTCGTAGTCGAGTCGCTCGGCCGCGGCGACGAGTGCGTTGACGACCCGGTCGTCCGCCACCGCCGGGTAGTCCTCCCGGACGTACTCCTCGCTCGTGCCCTCCTGGCGGACGGCTCCCGTGGTGATGACGAGATCCCCGACGCTGGCCTCCTCCCGGATCGCGCCGCAGGAACCCACCCGGAGGAACGTGTCGGCCCCCACCCGGGCGAGTTCCTCGACGGCGATAGCCGCCGACGGCGACCCGATTCCGGTCGACGTCACCGAGATCGGCGTGTCGTCGTACGTGCCCGTCGCGGTCCGGTACTCGCGGTGGTGGGCCACTTCCTCGTGGTCGTCCCAGGCGTCGGTGACCTTGGGGACGCGCTCGGGGTTGCCCGGGAGGAGGACGCTGTCGGCCACGTCGCCCGGCCCGACTTCGAGGTGGTACTGCTCGTCGGCGTTCGGGTCCTCGCTGTCGGCGAGATCGTTCTCCCGGTCGGCGTTCCCGGAAGCGGACTCCCCGTCACTCATCGACGACCATCTCCCGGGTGATGGTTTCGGGCAGCAGGTCGCCGAGGCGGTACTCGACGGGGTCCGCGTCTTCGTCGTCGCCCTCGCAGACCACGCGGAAGTCCGCGTCGCAGAACTCGGCGAGCGACTGGCGACACATGCCACATGGGGTGACACCGTCCCGTTTCGCCGAGGAGACGGCCACTCGCTGGAACTCGCGGTGGCCGTCGCGGACGGCACTCCCGAGTGCGACCTCCTCGGCGTGGAGGCTGTTGCTGTAGTTGGCTATCTCGATGTTACAGCCGGTGTACACCGTTCCGTCGGCCGTCTCGAGGGCGGCCCCGACGGCGTATTCGGAGTAGGGGATGTACGCCGCGTGGGCGGCCTCCCGTGCCCGGGACAGGAGTTCCTCGTCGTCCATAGTTCGGTGTCGGTCGGCGCCGACAAATAGGCCACGCCGGTGGATCGACTGCCTCCCTCCGAATCGGGTCGGCCGCCGGTCGCACGCTCAGTCACTCACGTCGGCCACCGCCGTCTCCATCACGCCCCGCACCTCGTCGACGAGCGCGTCCACGTCGTCGCTCTCGACGTAGAGACGGACGTACGGTTCGGTCCCGCTCGGGCGCACGAGCACCCAGCTGTTGTCCTCGAAGGTGAGACGCACGCCGTGTTCGGTGTCGACCCCCGCGTCGGGGAACACCCCGGGGAGTCGCTCGGTCAGCAGCCCCATCGCCGCCGCCTTGTCGTCGTCGGGACAGCGAACCTCGGTCTTGCGGTAGGGCCGCTCGGTGACGGGTTCGCGGAGCGTCGCCAGCCCCTCGTCGGCGACGAGTCGCGAGAAGACGGCGGCGCTGGCGACGGCGTCGATCCACCCGCCGAAACGGGTGTGGATGTGCTTCCATGGCTCGGCGGCGAAGGCGACGCTGGTCTCGGCAGTGGCACCCTCACGAACGGCGGCGATGCCGACGTGGAGCGCGCCGAGACGGACGCGCTCGACGCGCCCACCGGCGGCGTCGACCCGCTCGTCGATGCGTCCCGAGGCGTTGGGCGTCGTGAGGACGACGGAGTCTTCGGCCGTGGCGGCGCGGACGTAGCGTTCGGCGAGGATGGCGAGGACGGTGTCCTCGTGGACCACCTCGCCGTCGCTGTCGACGACGACGATCCGGTCGGCGTCGCCGTCGTGGCCGATCCCCAGGTCGGCGTCGCCGTCGGCGACGAACTCGTGGAGGTCACCGAGACTCTCGGGCGTCGGCTTGCTCTCGCGACCGGGGAAGTGGCCGTCGACGTTGGCGTGGAGCGCGTGGACGTCCGCGCCGAGTTCACGGAGGACCTGGGGGACCGCGAGACTCGCCATACCGTTGCCACAGTCGACGGCGACGAGCAGGCCGTCGAGCGGTGCGCCGTAGTCGCTCGCGTACGCGACGACGGCCCGACGGTACTCCTCCAGGAGGTCGGCAGTCGTGCTCGTTCCCCAGTCGTGCCACGCGGCGGGGTCGGCGTCCGCCTCGACCCGCGCTTCGACCGCGGCTTCGGCGTCGTCGTCGTACTCCTGACCGTCGGCGAAGAGTTTGATGCCGTTGTCGGTGGGCGGGTTGTGACTGGCGGTGATCACGACGCCGCGGCGGTCTCTGGAGGCCCACCCGACGGTCGGCGTCGGCACCTGACCGAGGCGGACGACGTCGGCACCGGCGCTCCTGAGGCCGGCTGCCATCGCGTCCGCGATCCCGCCACCCGTCGTGCGACCGTCGCGGCCGAGGACGAACTCGCCACCGTCGGCGCCCGCGGCCCGTCCCACCGTCAGTGCGAGTTCGGGCGTCACCGTCGCTCGCACGTCCCCGCGGATTCCGGCCGTCCCGAACAGTTCCATGTGCGCCCGTTGCGCGGTCCGGCCCATAGTTACACCGGTCGCCGGAGAGCGGTCACCGAAAAATTTCGCGTCAACTCCCCGGTTCTGAAGGGGGCCGCCTACACACCTTCGAAGTTCTCGTGACCTTCGATCTCGACACCCTCGCTGGTCACTTCGGCGATGTAGACGCCGTTGCCGGAGCCGGTGTCGCGCTCGGCGGCGGCCCTGATGGCGGCGACGGCCGCGTCGCGGGCCGCGTCGACGCTCATGTCGTCCTCGTAGCGGTCCTCGAGGGTACCGTACGCGACGGTCAGCCCTGAGCCGGTGATCGTGTAGTCGTCTTCCATGACGCCGCCGGCGGGGTCGATGGAGTAGACGTGGCCGCCCTCGTCGTCGACGCCGCCGAGGATGGGGTTGATCGCGAAGAACGGACCGCCGCGAGCGAAGTTACCCGCGAGCGTGGCGAGGGCGCCGATGTTCATGTCCTCACCACGGCGAGCCTCGTAGAGGTTGACCTCCGCGCGGAGCGTGCGGATGAACGACTGCGCGCCGCCCACGGAACCGACGAGCGTCAGCGCGGCCGTCGGGTGGATCTGCTCGACCTTCTGGACGGTCTTGTTGGAGACGAACCGGCCGCCGAGCGAGGCGCGCATGTCCGTCGCGACGACGACACCGTCGGTCGTGCTGATGCCGATGGTCGTCGTCCCTGTCTCGTTGACGGTCTCCTTGTCGGCTCCCGACTCGTCGGGGAAGCCGCCGACCTCGGGTTCTGTCGGCGCGGGTCGACCCGACCGAAGGCGCTCCGCGTTCTGTGAGAAATCCGAACCGGCGTATGGGTCACGCATGCGACGTAGGTATCGGTCCTGTGCTGATAAATCCACCCTTTCCGGCCGGACGCTCGGTCACGGATCGACCGGCGGACCCCGTTCGCGTATGGCACTGAGTTCGGCGTTGCTCGGGAACTCCGCGTGTGGGCTGGTGGAACCACCGGGCCGGTTCCGTAGCAGGGGCTCCCCGTGTGAGTGCCTCGAAAACCGTGTGTTGCGGTCGGTATTCGTTCGTCGTGTTCAGGCGCTGGCGGCCTTCGTGTGTTCGTAGGTTCGCTCCAGTCTGTCGACCACGCGGTGGACCGGCAGCGTCACGCCGACTTGGCGCATCGCCAGGGCCACCGGCAGCAGGACGATGCCCGCGAGCAGGCTCAACTGGTACAGGACGAACACGATTGCACGTTGCATTGTGGTGCGCATTGCGGTATACCTCTCTCCCAGCGAGACCAGTATATAAATCTTCCCACCCGTTATCAGGTCTGTTGGATAGACCGTGAGGGATTACCCCGGCGCTGTCTTGCGATTAAAGCCTGCTTGGATCCCATCGCAAATCGAACTGTATTGCGGCGAAACACGGGTAACAGGTCGTTTGGTGAGGCCGGATGTAGCCATAAGTTATAGCCATAATTCCGGTGACGTGCGCACGGCGAGCGCGGCGAGTCTGGGGCAGACGTGCCGGGATCGGCGGGCGGCTGTGGCGAGCGACGAACGGTACTGACGGGCACGAGGCGGACGCGGATCAAAAACAGGATTACAGTGAAGCCGTGATACACGGTGTATGAACTACCTCGTAGTGATGGAAGCGGCGTGGGTCGTTCGCGACGTCTCGGATATCGACGACGCGATCGGGGTCGCGATCAGCGAAGCGGGCAAGCGACTCAACGAGAACGACATGGACTACGTCGAGGTAGACGTCGGGCCGACGTACTGTCCCGCCTGTGGCGAACCGTTCGACTCGGCGTTCGTCGCCGCCGACACCGCCCTCGTGGGGCTGGAACTGGAGATCGAAGTGTTCAACGTCGAGAGCCAGGAACACGCCGAACGCATCGCGAAAAGCGACATCGGCGGCGCGCTGCGCGACGTCCCGCTGAAAGTCGTCGCCACCCAGCAGACCGGCGAAGGCGACGGCGACCACGACGCCGGCGCCTGAGGGACCGCTCAGGCAGGAAGTTCTGTCTCTACTTCGGCGCCCAGCGCTCGCCTGACCGTCTCGACCGCGTCCGAGCGCTCGGCGAGGTTCTCCAGCAGGACCGTCTCGCTCGGGAAGAGTCGCTCACCCACGGCCAGGCCGTGATCGCGGGCGGTAGAGCCGGTCACGGTGAGGTAGACGCCGACGCCCGTCTCGGCGATAGCAGCCTCCTCCTCGGCGACGTCGCCGGGGTAGACGAACTCTATCCCGTCGACTGCGTCGGTACCCAGGACCGCCTCCACGAGCCGCTCGTAGCGCGGCGAGATGCAGACCGGCCCCTCGTACTGCGCGACGAACGCCCGGTCAATGTCGCCGTCCCAGTCCGCCGTCGCCTCCCGCGTCGCCAGCAACGAGTGCCAGACGGTGTCGCCGAGTCCCGAAACGAGACGAACGTCCGTGTCCCGTGGGTCGATGCGTTCGTTGACGCTCGCCAGATCCGTCAGCGGGTCCTCTCGCAACTGGACGACCTCTTCGAGGACGAGGTCGGCGCTGTCGAATCCCAGTGGCACCTCGTGTTTGCGCAGCGCACGGAACGGCTCCTCCCGTCCCACGAGCCGGACATCCACACCGTCGAGCGAGACCGTCACGCTGTCGAAGACGACGCGCCTGGGCATCCCGTTTCGTTCGTCCCGGACCAGCGTGTACTCCGGTTCGTCGGCGTGTTCGAGGTCGCTGTAGGTCGCGAGTCTGTCGTAGACGCCGTCGTCGGGGTCCTGGTCGTCTTTGGTGACCGCCTTCTCGTAGCGGAGCGTCGAGGTGATGTCGTCGGCGAGTGTCTCGCGGCCGGTCACGGCGGCCAGCCGGTCCAGCACCGCCTCCAGCGGTCGTCCCTTGCGCGGCACTGCGACGCTGACGGTCGTCATCAGATACGCGAACGTGAGACCGGCCTAAAACGAATCCGATCTCTCCTCACGCGACAGCCCCGGGAGAGACCAGCACAGAACGTCGGAAACGGGAGCAGTTGCAGTGGGAGAGACGAGCGACACTCTCCGGTCGAGCGCGAGTCCGCAGTGGGCCGAACGACGGTCAGTCGCCGCCGCCACCGATGACCGACGAGAGCTGCTCGCGCCACTCCTTGAGGTCCTCGATCTCGGACTCGACGTCGTCGATGTCGCTCTTGACACCCTCGACGTCGATGTCTCCGATCTGGGACTCCAGGGAATCCACGTCGGACTCGACCTCCTCGACGGTGTCCTCGACCGCCGTGACGTCGGACTCGACCTCCTGGACCGTGCTCTCGACGCCCTCGACGGTCTCTTCGACCTCGGTGACCGACCCCTCGACCTCCTCGACGGTGTCCTCGACCTCGCCGACCTCGGTCCGGACGTCACCGACCTCGGTCCGGACGTCCTCGACCTCTGCCAGGACGCCGTCGATCTCGCTCTCGAGCGAGTTGACGGTCGATTCGACGTCGTCGACGGTCGAGTGGACGTTCGTGAGCGCTTCCTCGTGGCCGCGAGCGATCTCACCGACCTCCTGCAGTTCGCTCTGGAGCGACTCGACCTCCTCGCGGAAGCCCTCGATCGTCTGCTCGGCCGTGCCGTTCTCGTCCAGGAACTCCTCGAGTGCGTCGGTGTAGGCCAGTAGATCGGCGACCTCGGTCTGGAGGCGCTGGATGCGCGCGTCGACGCTGCCGCCGGAACCGTCGTCGACGAGGTCGAAGGCCTTGCGCAGGAGTTTCACGTCGTCCTCGTCGACGTTCCCGTTGCGCAGTTCGGCCGCCAGCGCACCGACGATCGAGTCGACACTCGCGGACTCGCCGTCGCCGCTCTCGCCTCCCTCGCCGCTCGAGGCCGACGCACCGTCGGCGCTCCCGGCGTCGTCCGGTTCGTTCGGGTCTTTCAGGTCCAGCGTCTCGACGTCCTCGTCGTCGCCGTCGTCCTCGTCGAGGCCGGGCACGCCGTCGCTGTCGCCGGAGATGACGTCTCTGACGACGTCGCTACTGCCCTCGTCGATGACGGTGTCGTCGCCGTCTTCGAGCGGCGGGTCGACGTTCTCGATCCGGGGCTGGGTGAGGAACTTCTCGACGTCGTCCGTCCCCGTCGCCCGGATGCCGTACACTGTCGTGTACTCGGAGTTGGCCTCGACCTCCCGCTCGAAGGTTATCTGGTCCTCGTCGATGGTCCAGTACTCGCTGCCGTACTCCGGGTGAAAGCCCAGGTCCTCGACGGCGACGTCCTCGGGCACTTCGTCGACGATCGTGACTGTCACCGTCTCCGACCGCGAGGACTGGATCTCGAACGCGATAGCGGGGACCGGAAACTCGTCTTCCTCGAAGCGTTTGTCCACCGTCACCCCGTCCGAAGACACGCTCACTCGCTCGTACTGCTCTGATCCACTCATGTGTTCCCTGTCTTCTAGCGACGAACTTAATCCTACTTATTGATTAGGGAGAGATTAGCAAGCGCGAACAGACTGACCGGGGGATACCGTGTTCCTCCCGGGGCGCGTATCCCCGGTCAGAGGTCGACGCGGTCGCCGATCTCCACGATCTCGAGGGTTTCGGGATACGGGAAACTCGCCGAGTGGTTGTGAAGTGACGTCGGATCGGCGGTGAACCCTTTCCACATGTCCCAGTGACTCGGCAGGAGCCGGTCTAACTGGAGTTCGTTCGCCGCCTCGATCACCATGTTCTCGTCGCTGTACCACTGCGTGCGCACGCGTTCGCCCAGTTCCGGGTCGAAGCGATTGCCGATCGATCCGAACGCCAGCACGCCCAGGTCGACGTCGTAGGCCTCGCCTACCGACTCGAACTCGCCCGGTCGCGCGTCGCCGGCGTGGAAGAAGGTCCCGGCGTCGTGTTCGAACACCAGCGAGACGGGGTGGATCGCGTCCGGGTCGTTGGCCGGTTCGACGTGGACGGTAAAGGCCCCGACCGACAGCGTGTCGCCCTCTGCGATCTCGTGGAGCTGGTCGTCTTCGACGCCCCACTCGCCCGTCCAGTCCTCCTCGGCGACGACGTCGTGGCCCGAGTCGCTCGCGTAGAAGTCCGCGCCCGTGTTCGCGAGGATGGGCGCCTGACTCGGCCCGTGGACGTGGTCCAGGTGCTCGTGACTCCCGAATATCGCGTCGGCCTCCGAGACGTCCCCGGGGCTGAAGGGGACCGGGACCATCCGTATCGTCTCCGGCGGGTGGCCGGTGCCCAGGTACGGGTCGATGAACACCGTCGTCCCGTCGTCGGCTTTCAGGACGAAGCCGTTACAGCCCAGATACCAGAGTGCGACGCCGTCGGGGTCGGCGTCAGCGATCTCGTCTACGAGCCACGTACCCCAGTCACTGTCTGTCATACGACGAACTGCGACTGGACGGGATTAATTCGTTTCGGAGCGCTCAGGTGGATTTCCGATAGGGGTCGAGTCCCTCGAACCGGACGCCGTGGCCCGGGTCGTCGGGCGGTCGGAACACACCGTCGCGGAGTTCCGGCGGCGACGCGAGCACGCTATCGAGTACGGTCGAGTGGTGTTCGACGTAGGGGACGTGTTCGAACGCTGCCACGAGGTGGACGTGGACAGGTTCGACGAAGTGCGGGACGACGGGCGTCTCCCAGACGCGGGCCGCCTCGGCGACGGCTACCCACGGTGAGACGCCGCCGACGCGACAGACGTCCGGCTGGAGGACGTCCGCCGCCCCCAGCGCGAGCGCCTGCTTGAACTGCGTCTCGTTGTAGCAGTTCTCGCCCAGGGCGATCGGGACGTCGACCCGGTCCCGGAGGTCCGCGTGGCCCGCGAAATCCCCCTTTTCCAGGGGCTCTTCCAGCCAGTCGAGGGGCACGTCGAGCCGCCGGACGAACCGGCGCGCCTCCGCGATCGAGTACGAGCAGTTGGCGTCGACCATCAGCGCCATCTCGTCTGGGAGCGCCTCGCGGACGGCGCGGACCCGCGCGGCGTCTTCGGCGTGGCCGCGGCCGACTTTCATCTTCATCCCCGCGAAACCACGGTCGGCAGCGTCCTCGGCGTTGGCGACGAGTTCGTCTGCGTCGATCCCGAGCCATCCGCCGTGGGTCTGGTAGGCCGGGACTTCGCGACGGTCACCGCCGAGCAGTTCGTACAGCGGGGCCTCGCGGCGGCGCCCCAGCGCGTCCCACAGCGCCATGTCGACGGCGGCGATCGCGAGTTCGGAGACGCCTTCCCGCCCGACGTAGGTCGTGGCGCCGCGCAACCGCTGGCGTGCGGCCCGCGGCGCTGCTGTCTCTCCGATCAGTTCCGGCACGAGCGTCGTCTCGAGGAACTCCCGTATCGCGCTACCGCCCTCGCCGATGGTGTGGGTAAACCCCATCCCCTCGCCCTGCTCGGTCTCGACGTCGACGACGACCAGTTCGAGTTCGTCGAACGACTGGGTGGCGTCGTCCAGGGATTCCTCGTTCGGAACGCCGTAGTGGCCGACCGTGACGTCGGTGACTTCGGTCATGCGTATCTCCGAGGCACCGGTCTGCCAAGAAAGAGCGGAAAGCGGAACCGGCTAGTCGGTCCTCCAGAACGGTCACTCCTCGCAGCGACCACCCGATTTCTGGCACGCCCACCTTTTTCCCGGAGGGGTGTCCTCAGTCGCTTCGCTCCTTGCGGGCACCCCTCCGACAAAAACGTGGTCTTGCCGAGCGAAGCGAGGTAAGGCTCGGTAGCGCTTGCTCTACCGGTGGCGAAAAAGCCGAGCGCTCACTCCGTTCGCGCTCGGTGAGACGGCTCGCTTCGCTCGCCGTATGCTCGCGGGAAAAAGCCCAGTCAGTCCTCGCAGCAACCGCCCGCTTTCTGGCCGAAGTCGACCGCCAGCGGTTCGGAGACGATCTCGTTGAGTTCCTGCAGGCGCAGTTCCAGGTCGCTCTGTGCCGCGAGGTAGTCGGACATCTCGGGGATGGAGTGCAGGTCCTCCTGGGCGTTCTGGAGCGCGCGGAGGTCGTCGCTGGTCGCCTCGCCGGCCTGGCGGGCGAGCATGAACTCCTCGCGGACCTGTTCGAACTCGCGGATCTCCGCCTGGATCTCCTCGTCCCCTTCGACGACTTCCTTGGTCTCGAGGAAGCGCTGATACTCGGGGAGTTCGGTGATGGCGTCGCCGAGTTCCCGCGCGAGCCCCTCGACGTCCGCGTCCGCACCCGCCTCGCCCTCGACTGCGTCTGTCTCGATGCTCATGCTCGCGGCTTGGGTGGCGACCGATTTCAACCTGCCGACTGCGGAACGACGGTGGCGACAGTGCCGCCGTTCGCCCGTCACTCCTCCGGAACCGTCACCGACTGGCGGCCCAGCCGGAGTCGATCGGTGAAGGCCACCACCGTCGCGACGGGGTAGGCGACGGCGAGGACGACCGCACGGGCGACGACGGGGTCGGGGAGTGCGAGTTGCGTCCGCGAGAGCACCGCGAGGCCGAGCAGGCTCCCGGCCGCGGTCGTCACGAGCAACCCGCCGACGAACCGGCCCAGCCGACCGTACGACCAGTCGCCCGCGACGAACGGGTAACTCCCGCCGACGGCGACGACGAGCGCGACTGCACCTGCGGGCCCCGACCCGAGCGGGTTCCCGGAGGCCAGCGCGACGACCACCGACAGCGCCGGGAAGACGACGACGAACAGCCCCGCGGCTGCCAGCAGGAAGTCGACCGTCGCTTCGCCCCACGACTGGAGTGTCACAGTGGTGGCTCGGTCGTGCGAGGTGATAGTTCTCTCGGGTCACCGGACGACGCTCGACACCCGGTCGGGACTACCCGAGGAGGAACTCGAGGAGTGCGGCGTTCGTCACGAGTATCACGAACAGACCGAGGGCGTACAGGAGGACGCGGTATCGGGGGCCGGTCACGTCGCGGTCAGCCTGTGAGACCGGCCGGCCCAGCCAGGTGTCGGGTTCGCGGGCCGCGGGCCGGAGGTCGAACCGATCCACGGCGTAGACGAACACGACCACCTCGACCACGAGGAGGACCCAGACGAGGGCGAACGTCAGGGCACTGACCAGGAGGGACACGTGTCACGTTCCACGGGGACTTCGAAACAACCTGTCGGTCGGTAGTCAGGGGACGTCGTCACGACCGTTCGGCGGGGACGTCGTCTCCGGACCGGCCGAACGGGAACACCGAGAGACTTCCCCGGAAAACGCGGCTGTTTTACGGCCTGAACCGATATCGAAGGACAATGAGCCAGGATACGCCCGACGCGCCGACGGACCGTCGCGAGGGTGACCTCACGCGGACGGGGATGGCGCTGAAACACGACCGGGAGTGGGACTACGAACTCGACCGTATCGTCGAGGCCGTCGAGGAACGCGACGCCGACACCGTGGGGTTACAGTTCCCCGAGGGACTGAAACGGCGTGGCCCGCGCGTCGCCGACGACCTCCGGGACTCGCTTCCGGACGGCGTCAACGTCATGATCTCCGGTCAGCCCTGTTACGGGGCCTGCGACCTGGACACTTACCTGATGCGCCGCACCGACGTGTTCGTCCACTTCGGTCACAGCCCGATGAAAGAGTCGGAGAAGATCATCTACGTCCCGCTGTTCTCCAACGTCGACGTCTTCCCGATCATGGAGCAGGCGGCGAGCGAGGAACTCGCCGACGCCGACGAGGACCCCGACGTCGGCCTCGTGACGACGGCCCAGCACATGAACAAGTTCGAGGAGATGCGCGAGTGGCTCGAAACGAGGGGTTACGAGGTCCACACGCGCAAGGGCGACGACCGGCTCACCCACGAGGGGCAGGTGCTGGGCTGTAACTACGCCTCGGCCGAGGTCGACGCCGACCAGATACTGTACGTCGGCGGCGGCAAGTTCCACCCGCTCGGGCTGGCGATGGAACACCCCGACAAGCACGTCGTCATCGCCGACCCCGTCAACAACGCCGTCTCAGTCGCGGATACGGAGAAGTTCATGAAACAGCGCTACGGCGCGGTCCACCGCGCGATGGACGCCGGGGAGTGGGGCGTCATCTTCTGTACCAAGATCGGACAGGGCCGCTGGGAGATCGCCCAGGAGATCGTCGAGAACAACGACGACGCCTACCTCCTGACGATGGACGAGGTCACGCCGGACAGGCTGACGAACTTCGGGCTCGACGCGTACGTCAACACGGGCTGTCCGCGCATCACGACCGACGACGGCCCGCAGTTCAAACAGCCGATGCTCACTCCCCAGGAGTACCGCATCGCCGTCGGCGACGAACCCCTCGAATCCCTGGAGTTCGACACCTTCCACGGGACCTGGTGACCGCCTCGCGGCGACACGCTGTCGGTAACTCGACGACACGAGGTCAGTATCAGTCGGGATAATCGGCACGACAGAGTTTTGCGGGACACTGGTGAGATTTCCACAAGAATGACTACTGGAGCGACTGCCCGGTGTCGGGAGTCGGGACGGTGAACGGGAAACGGCCCACGTCGTCGACGTACGTCAGACCGCTCGACCGCCTGGGTTCGTCGATCACGGTTCTCTGTGTCTCCCCGGTGGAGTCGACGCTCGCGGCGCTGGCCGACGGACTCGAACGGGTCGCCACGGACGTCACGTCGTTCGAGGCCCGAACGCCCGCCGAGGCTTTCCACGTGCTCGACGCCGAAGACGTCGGCTGTGTCGTGAGCACCCTCTCGCTAGCCGACGCCGACGGCCTGCGTTTCCTGCGACAGGTCCGGACGAAGTACGGCGACTTGCCGTTCGTCCTCGTGACCGAGGACGGCTCCGAATCGGTCGCCGCGGACGCGATAAACGCGGGCGTGGACGGCTACGTTCCCTACAACGGCGAAACCGGCGACGAGACGTTCGAGACGCTGGTCGACCGCGTCGAGACGGTCGTCCGCGACTACCGCTCGCACCAGCGGTTCGAAGAGGCGACGGAGTTACTGTTCAGACTGAGCGAGTACACCACAGACGCGCTGTGGATGTTCACCGGCGACTGGTCGGAAACAGTCGTCGTCAACGAGGCGTACAACGAGGTCTGGGGCCGCTCGCAGGCCGACGTCATCTCCGACCCGGCGGACTTCCTCGAGGGCGTCCATCCCGAAGACCGTCCGAGTGTGATGGAACAGATGGAACGACTCTCGAGCGGCGAGGCCACAGACCTCGAGTTTCGTATCCAGTCCGAGAACGGCGTCGTCTGGGTCAGCGTTCACGCCGAACCGGTCGTCGTGGACGGGGACGTGGAATACGTCGCCGGGTTCACCCGTGACATCACGGAGCGGCGTGAATCCGCGGAACAACTCGAGACGCTCGTCCAGAACCTGCCGGTGATCGTCTTCACGCTCGACCCGGACGGCGTGTTCACGACGTCGGCCGGCGCAGGGCTGGAGACGCTCGGCCTGGAACCCGGCGAACTGGAGGGACTCAGCGTCTACGAGGCGTACGCGGAGTACGACGAACTGACAGACGCCGTCGACCGAGCACTGGCCGGCGAAGAGGTCCGGGTCACGCTGGAAGTGGAGGGATACTTCTTCGAGACCTGGTACTCGCCGGTGTTCGACGGGGCCGGGAACGTCGTCGAGGTGGTCGCGGTCTCCCGGGAGGTCACTCGACTCAAGGAGCGCGAGGGGCTGATAGAGCGCGTCAACGAGGCCACGCGGGAACTCCAGCACGCCCGCTCGGAGCAGGAGGTCGGGCGCGTCGTCGTGGACATCGTCGAGTCGGTGATCGACTGTCCGGTCACAGGGTACTGGAGCTACGACGAGTCGACCGAGAACCTCGAACCGACCGCCGCTTCCGACCAGGCCCTCGACGTGGCGGGGGCAGACGACGTCTCGGACCTCCCGACGATGACCGACGGCCACTCAGAGATGGAGGTCTTCAGGACGGGCGAACCCCGCTGGGTCGAGGACTACCACGATCTGGCGAACCCCTCCCACGGTGACGCCAGCAGCGACGTCGACCTGGGCCGACTCCTGCTCGTCCCGCTTGGCGACCACGGGATGATGAACATCGGTCACACAGAACCCGGCGAATTCGACGACTTCGACCGGTATCTCGTCGAGATACTGGGGAAGACGGCGACCGACGCGCTGGACCGCGTCGAGCGCGAGCGTACGCTCGAACGGCGCACGGCGGAACTGGAGACGCTGCTGAACAACGCGCCGCTGGCGTTCTACGCGATGGACCCCGACGGGACCATCGTCGAGTCACGCGGCCGGGGTCTCGAGGCGATCGGGATCGAACCCGACGAGGTCGTCGGCCTCGACATCTACGAGATGTACGCGGACGCCGCCGGGGTGAGCGACGCCCTCGACCGGGCGTTCGACGTCGAGGTCGTCAGCGAGACGGTGTCCTTTGCCGGCCGGTGGTTCGAGAACTCGTTCGTGCCGGTCCTCGACGAGAACGGGGACCTCTCGCAGGTCATCGGCGTCGCGTTCGACGTCACCGCCCAGAAGACGGCCGAGGAACAGTTCGCGGCGCTGAGCGAGTCCGCCATCGCGCTCTCGGACAGCGAGGCCCGCCCGTCGGCCGTCGAGGAGGCCCTCGCCATCGTCGAGCGGGTCCTCGGGAACCACGTCGCCGTCTACTGGGAGCACGACCCCACTGAGGACCGACTCGTGTCGTCGGGAGTGTCTGACCCCGCGGGCGTCTTCCAGCGAGGCGACGGTCAACTCGTCCACCACGAGGGCGATCCGGTCTGGCGGGTCTTCGAGGCCGGCGAGGCGGTCGTCGAAAACGACCTGACACCAGCTGACACCGCCAACGACTCGCCCCTGGAGTCGATGGTCTTCGCGCCGGTCGGGGAACACGGACTGCTCACGGTCGGCGCCCGCGACACCGGAGTGTTCGGCGAGCGGGACCGCCACCTCGTGGGGACCCTCGCGGGACTCCTGCGGTCCACGCTCGACAGACTGGCGAACGAGCGAGAACTCGAGGAGAGCCGGACCGAACTCGAACGCTCCAACGAGAGTCTCCAGCAGTTCGCCTACGTCGCCTCCCACGACCTGCAGGAACCCCTCCGAATGGTCTCCAGTTACGTCTCCTTGCTGGAGGCCGAGTACGGCGACGCCTTCGACGAGGAGGGCGAGGAGTACCTCCACTACGCCGTCGACGGCGCACGGCGGATGCAGGAGATGATCGACGCGCTCCTGCAGTACTCCCGGGTCCAGACCCAGGGCGAGGAGTTCGCCCGCGTCGACCTCGAGGCGGTCTTCGACGACACCGAGCGGAGTCTGGAGATGTTCGTCGACGAGGCGGACGCGACGGTCACTCGGGGCGAGTTGCCGCCGGTCCACGCCGACCGGAGCCAGGTCGAGCAGTTGCTCCAGAACCTCGTGAAGAACGCGGTCGAATACGGGGGGGCCAACCCCACTGTCGAAGTCGACGCGAGCCGTGACGGTGACCGCGTCGCCCTCACGGTCAGTGACGACGGTCCCGGGATCGAGGCGTCACAGCACGACCGCATCTTCGAGATATTCAAGAGCAACCAGGGCGGGACGGGGATCGGGCTGGCGATGTGCAAGCGCATCGCCCACCGCCACGACGGCGACATCTGGGTCGAGTCCGAACCCGGGGATGGTGCGACGTTCCACGTCACACTCCCGGCGGCCACGGGCGAGCCAGGGACGGGTGACCACGGAGTGAGCGAACTCGATGGGGACGACCACGGCGTGAGTAGCGAGACGACTGCGAGCGGTATTCAGCGGAGCACCGACGGAGGACACGAATGACAGGCACACAGGCCGAACCGGTCGAGATACTCCTTGCGGAGGACAACCCTGGCGACGCCAAGCTGACGCGCAAGGCACTCGAACAGGGCAACATCATCAACAACCTCCACGTCGTCACCGACGGCGTCGAGGCACTCCAGTACCTCCGACAGGAGGGTGAGTACAGTGACAAACCCCGGCCGGACCTGATGTTGCTCGACCTCAACATGCCCCGCAAGGACGGGCGGGAAGTGCTCGAAGAGATCAAGACCGACGCGGAGTTGCGGCGTCTCCCGGTCGTCGTCATGACCTCCTCGGAGGCCGAGGAGGACATCGTCCAGTCCTACGACCTCCACGCCAACGCCTACCTGACGAAACCGATCGACTTCGACGGCTTCCTCGAGGTGGTCCGCGGGATCGAGGAGTTCTGGCTCTCCGTCGTCAGGATGCCACCCGAGTGACGATGCGGGACGCAGACATCCTCCTGGTCGAAGACAACCCGGGGGACGCGAAGCTGGTCGAACACTACCTCGAGAACCCGTCGGTCCGGACGTTCCTCGGCGAGACGACGCTCACACACGTCGAGTCGCTGACCGCCGCCCACGACCGTCTCGACTCGACGGCGTTCGACGTCGTCCTCCTGGACCTGGGGCTCCCCGAATCGGAGGGGCTGGAGACGCTCCACCGGATGGAGTCGCTGGACGTCGCCGTCCCGGTGATCGTCCTGACGGGCCTCGACGACACCGACGTGGCGGTCGAGGCCATCCAGTCCGGTGCGCAGGACTTTCTCCCGAAAGGCGACCTCGACGGGGACCGACTGGCCCGGTCGCTGCGCTACGCCGTCGAGCGACACAAACACGAGCGGGCGCTCGCCCACCGCAACGAGCAACTGGACTTTTTCAACAGCATCCTCCGTCACGACATGCAAAACGGGCTGAACGTCGTCATGGGCAAGGCCCAGCTACTCCAGCGGGAACTGTCCGACCCCGAGCAGGTCGAGTACGCCGACGACATCTTCGAGTGGAGTCGGAACATCAGCGACCTCGCGACGAAGGTCCGTCGCATCCTCGACACCGTCGCAGACGACGAGAACGCCTCCCGGGAACCGGTCGACATCGTCCCCATCGTCGCCGAGGAGGCGGCACGCGTCGAGGCGATGTCCGACCGGGTCACCGTCGACACCGACCTGCCCGAGTCCGCCGAAGTGCTCGCGAACGACCTCCTCTCCGACGTCGTCGGGAACCTCCTGACCAACGCGGTCGAACACACCGACGAGCCCACCCGGGTCCAGGTATCGCTGGAAGACGGCGGGCACCGGGCGCGCCTCCGGGTGAGCGACGACGGACCCGGTGTCCCGGCGAACAGACAGGACGCGGTCTTCGAGCGCGGCGAACAGCGCTCGGGGTCGACCGGCACGGGTTTCGGCCTGTTTTTCGTCTCCTCGATGGTCGATTCCTACGGCGGCGACGTGTCCGTCGCCGACAGCGAGCGCGGCGGTGCCTCCTTCCTCGTCGACCTTCCGACGGCCTGATAGTGCTTATTGTAGCGATTTACCGGTCCG
>Ga0207770_100271_pt1 | contig 33982 bp, 29 predicted proteins | sample A23E2SouthBayCA_FD_187729 | JGI IMG/M metagenome (GOLD analysis project Ga0207770, IMG submission 187729) | Aerobic enrichment media microbial communities from Eden Landing Ponds, California, USA - A23 E2 (SPAdes) | ecosystem: Environmental > Aquatic > Marine > Unclassified | place: Emeryville... | reverse complement strand
TGCCGACCCCGGGGTCGGCGCGGACCGGTAAATCGCTACAAATAATCACTATCAGTCACGGTCGCCCTTCGAAAAGAAGCGGTTCCTCAGTCGTCTGACGACGTCTCCCATATCGAACGCTCACTCAATCACAGGTTCTCTCATCGGATGAGTGTCACGGGAACCGTTGCTCGCCGTGCGACGATCTCCGCGATGCTCCCGAATACGGGTCGTTCCTCCTCCGTCCGTCCGTGCGCTCCGAGGACGATATGGTCGATCTCCTCCTCGTCGGCGTAATCTACGATGATCCGCTTTGGATCACCGGTCTCGGACGTGGTGGAGACCTCGCGGTCGTACTCATCAGCGAGCTCTCGAGCACCTTCGAAGAGTTGCTCTGAGACTTCTTCAGCCCGCTCGTACCACTCTTCGGATCCCATCAACGGTTCGTACGACGTTTCGAAGTCGGGATAGGCACCGTAGCCGGGCTCGAAGAGATCAACCACGTGAAGTACGGTGATCGACGCATCCGGGAATTCTTCGAGTGCATGACGAAGCGCTCTTCGCGACAGCGGCGAGCCATCGAGTGGGACGAGAACATGATCTGTCACATCTCCACCTCCTGAACGAGGATCCGTTCGAACGGTTTCGAAGTAACCTGGACTCGGAGTCTCTCTGTAACCAACACCATTATGCAGTTCTAGTTGGATCGAGGCGAAATAGGGGCCGTCGGTGATTCCAGTCGGCTGAGAATCCGAGAGTGAATTCCAGGACTACTGATACATGCCCGGCATCGCCGGTTGCTGGTCCTGTTGTTGCTGATACTGCCGGAGTTGCTCCGCGATCTGTTGTTTCTGTTTCTGGATCTCCTCGGCCTGTTCACGGAGTTCCTGCGTGTCGATGTCGAACTCGACGAGCGGTTCGAGAGCCTCTTCGATCACAGCACGGGCGGCCGCTGGATCGGGAATGTATGGGTTCGAACGCACGATGAGCACCGCCGCCGGAACGTCGTCGTGGTAACAATCGGCCAGCAGCGCACCTGTCACGCCACCGACGACGCCAGACCCATCGGCCAGGGTGATCCCTGCATCGGTGAGAGCAGTCTCCAGATCGTCCGTCGTGGCAACGCCGACGACTTCGCCGATCTCGTCTTCGGACTCCGCCGGGGCCCCCGCGAGGAAGATAGCCTGTTCGAATTCCGCCGCCAGATCGCTCAGGACACACTGACTCAGGGAATCAACTGCACTGGGTGGAATTGGGATGTCGCTTTGGAGAGTCATTACAGCTGGATCTTCCCCTGCGTAGACTCGTATTGCGTCACGAACTCGGCCTTCGTCGAATGCGGCAACCGGTGGGAAATCGTCGGAAACGATGGTTCCGTGCTGGTCTAGCTCGAGTTGCTTCGTGATTTGATCGACTGCTATCGCCGCAACTAATCCCAGTCCAGGAAGACCTTCGATGAGCGTCGGCGATTCAGCCCGTAGTTCTGTCGTCTTCTCGAAACGCGTCGATGAGTCAGGAGTCATTACTCGACACTATACAAACTATCGGTAGGCGCGGCTTTATCAGCACGTCTAGTTTTCAATCCGTGGGAACGATGCCCGTGCTGCTTATAAAGAGCAAGGAGAATACCCGCGCCTTTAGGTGCGGGATGAATCCGACAACTCCCCGGCAATCCACCGCCGATAGCAAGGCCGGATATTCCATCGTCATCAAACACCAAAATTTACAAGAGACACAATTATAAGCGATTATACAAGATTTCAGAATGCTGGAAGTCCACCGAACCCATCGAGCGAAAATCCTCAACCACTCACAGGTGGCGGAGCCGCTCGACCGACACGGGTGGAGTGCCAGCAAACTCTGGAACGTCGCCAGCTACCACTCCCGCCAAGTGTGGGAGGAGACGGGCGAGATTCCCGGCCACGAGGGGTTGAAAGACGAGTTGATGACTCACAGCAAATACAAGGGACTGCATAGTCAGTCCAGTCAGCGCGTTCCGGAGGAATTCGCTGAAGCCTTCAACTCGTGGTACTCCTCGGACGATGAGCGGGACAAACCGCCCGGCTACCGCAAACGCAACTACTACGACGACGAAGGCCGCCGCGTCCACGAAGAACACCCCCGTTCGACGGTGACGTGGAAACAGAACGGCATCCGCCACGACTCAAAGAACAACCGAGTGCGGCTCTCGAAGGGCGCGAACCACAAGGAACACCCGCGAGCATGGGAGTACATCCTTGTCGAGGACGAGACACGCCCCGGCGTAAAGGTTGAAAACCTGCAACAAGTTCGGGCAGTCTACGACCAGCAGAACGAGAGGTGGGAACTGCACCTCGTCTGCAAAGACGAGATCGAGACACCCACCGCGCCCGGCACCGAGACAGCGGGTATCGACCTCGGCATCAGCAACTTTGCCGCCGTCGCCTACAGCACCGAGGACGCCGACCTGTACCCCGGCAACCGACTGATAGTGCTTATTGTAGATTATTTCCGGATCGTGCCGACCCCGGGGTCGGCGCGGACCGGTAAATCGCTACAATAATTACTATGAAACAAGACGGGTACTACTTCCCGAAAGAAATCGCCAAGCGCGACGACTCGGATGGCGACAGAGCCACGCGACTCCACCACAAGTGGTCGGAGCGCCGCACTCACTTCTTCCACAGTCTCGCCAACTACATCGTTGAACGGTGCGTCGAGAAGGGTGTTGGTCGCATCAACGTCGGGGACTTGGAAGGTGTGCGCGAGGACGAAGACGGCGACTCGAAAAACTGGGGCAAGCACGGCAACCTCGACTTACACGGGTGGGCGTTTGACCGCTTCACCTGAATTCTCGAATACAATGCAAGGGTCGAGGGTATCGAAGTCGTGGAAGTGTCCGAGCGTGACACAAGCAAGACGTGCTGCGTGTGCGGCAGGGAAGACGACAGTCAGCGCGTTGAACGCGGATTGTACATCTGTGAGGTGTGTGATTCGGCGTTCAACGCTGACGTGAACGGAGCGGAGAACATCCGTCTCGACATCACCGATGAAAGTAACTCCGGGTCTGGATCTGTTTTGGATGGGGATAGGAGTACCGGCTGGTTGGCACAGCCCGGAGTCTACCTGTACGACTTGTCCAGCGGATTCCAACCGCAGGCACAAGTGGTAGACTGCAAACCGTAATATCTCAACTGCGGTCGGGAGTCCTCCGCCATCAGGCGGAGGAGGATGTCAATTCCGGGGCCTGATTTCGTATCGGAGTTCCATTTACTGCTGTCTGAAAGCATTCCGAGAGTGCGAGCTACCCCTCGTGTTCGCACCCGTATACGACTACCACCGGTAACAACGACTGAGTACGCCTCCTCACGAGTGGCAAGGCTGTCGCGTCGACGGGTGAACCACCGGAAAGAAGAGAGGTAGGATGCTCCGACGGGGATTTGAACCGAATGCGGGACGTTCCGGGTCGCTCGCTTCCCGGGCTTGCGGCTCGCTTGCTCAAACCCAACGACAGCATCTGCTCGTCACGTTCGTTCCTCGCAGGAGTGCTCCGACGGGGATTTGAACCCCGGTCCTTGCCTCGAGAGGGCAAGATGATTGGCCGGACTACACCATCAGAGCGCGTCTTGCGACATCAGAAACGTGGAGACTGTTCGGTATAATCGTTGCGCTTTCTTTCCTTCTCGACAGGCCCTAGCACGTCACTCGTCGTCGAACGGTGACCCGGCGGCCTCCGGTTCGCTCCCCTCGACGCTGATGATGTTCTCCCGACCGACCCGGAGTTTGGTGATATCTCCCTCGTCTTCCATCTCCGATAAGACCATGCTGACTTTCGACTTCGACCAGTCGGTGGCGTCGACGATACGCGTCTGTTTCATCCGCCCGTCGTTGTCGTTCAGGATCCCGAGAACGAGGTCCCGGTCGGAGAGTTCCTCCTCGACGGGCTCGGCCGATCCCACGCCGCCTTCTGTGGTCGGTTCCGCGGTCGACTCGGTTTCTGTCGTCCCGGCCGAAGCGTCCGAGCCGGTGCTCTCCGTCTGCTCGGTCGCCCCGCCGCCTGTGGACCCGCCGAACCCGCCGATCAGCTCCGAGAGACCGCCGTGCCAGAGTGCGACGGCGCCCAGTCCGAGACCGACGAGCAACAGGACTGCGAATAACATCCCACCGATGTCACCGCCGCCCGTCTGCCCGGGCGCGCCGCTGGGTATCGGAAACAGAGCGGGGCCCGTAACGGAGAGTCGTATCGTTTCTACCACGTGTTCCCCCGGCGCCTCGACCTGAGCGGTCGGACCGTCGTCGCTCGCGAGGCGCCAACGTACCTACGCGTACCATGCCAAGGTCAGTATAAAAACACTGTGAATGACCCGAAGTCGACGATCGTCCGCCGGGTGAGAAGGGCCACGCCGTGGGAGGAACGGCGGCCGGGGCAGCCGATACGACACAGTGGCGACGATCGAGAACGACGAGAGATCCGGGGGCGAGGGTAGTCAGCGTCGACGAAGCGCGAGCACACCGGCGAGCGGCAGGGCGACCAGGCCGAACAGACCGAGCGGACCGGGGCCACGCGACTCGGCGCCGACCGACTCGGCCGGCGTCGCCGTTGGCGTCGCCGTGTCGTCAGTGGGCGTCGTCGTGTCGTCGCCGGACCCGTCGGAGGGTGTCGGCGTCGACGTCGTCGAGTCACCGCCGTCGGTCCCGTTCTCGCCGGGCTGACTCTCGCTGGTCTCGTTGTTGGACGGAGACGCGAAGACGCTGCGTTCGAGCGTCACTGTCGTGGGGGCGTCGTCCTCACCGACGACCTGGCCTTCGGTGACGTTCGCCGACCCCTGGGTCGCGTAGACGTACCCGCTCTGGTTGCGGTCGAGGTAGACGTACCTGAGTTCGTTGAGCGGGAAACTCTGGCGCCGTTCGGTGACGACCTGGAACCGGTAGGGGCCCATCGCCCGCACTTCGGGGCTGGTGTAGCCTTCCTCGGTGCCGTACTCGTCGTAGCCGGTCGTCGAGTAGGGCACGGTCATCGTGAACTCCCCGTCTGGCCCGGTCTGGGCGCGCTGGCTGTAGACGAACGAGGAGTTCGTCGCCGGCATCCCCATCCGGACGGCGGCCTCGACGGTGGTGTTGGCGGGTCCCTCACCTTCGATGGTGGCACCGGGGACGCGCTCGAAGACCTTCACCCAGGACGGCGCAGTCGCGTGGATCTGCCGGTTGACGGTCTGGTTGATGCGGCCGTTCTGGATGAACCGCGAGCCGAAGGCACCACGAGCGACCTTCCGCATCCCGTACCGGGTGTAGCGTGCGGAACTGAACGCCGTCCGGTCACTCGTCCCGACCAGGCGGTAGTGTTCCATCGCGGGGACGTCTTCTTCGGGGTAACGGCCCACGCCACCGACCTGTGCCGACCCGTCCCTGCGGACGAAGTCACGGGCTGTACTCATGTTTTCGAACCGCCGCATACCCTGACTGACCGGGATCCCGTTCTGCCCCGGTTCCCAGTCGAGTACGACTGGTTCGGCAGTGACACGGCTTCCGTGGAAGTGATACAGTCTGATAACGGTGGACTCGTAGTACGGCTGTTTCTGACGCTGGAAGCGACGGTAGCCGCCCTGTCCCACCTGGTAGAACAGCGGCTCGTAGTAGTCCGTCCGCTCGATGTCCTTGTCCGTGAACTCGAAGGGGGCGAAGTACTTCCCGTTGATGTTGATAGGCTGACCACCCGTCGCGAAGAGGCGCTCGGTGGTCGCCATCTTCCAGTCGGCCATCACGTACCGCGTCTCGGTGCCTTCGCCGTCGCTGAGGTCCTCGAGCACCCCGTCGGCCTCGTCTTCGCTCGTCGACAGCAGGAAGTTCGCGGCCTGGTCGGCTCCCAGCTGGAACGGGTTAGCGGTCGGTATCCGTTCGCCCATCTGGGTTATCCAGTGGCCGTAGTCCCACCAGGATATCACGCCGTAGAACCCTTCCTCGTAGTCGAAGTCGTCGGTCGCCTGGAAAGTGCCGTAGAAATCCATCTGGTTGCCGGCACCCTCCAGGTTGCCCTCCTCGGGCGTGTTGCCCTGCATCCACCCGAGGGTGTTGTTCCAGGCCTGGGGCGACGGGCCGGGACCACCGGAACTGACCTGCAGGGCGAGCACGCCCGAGCCGGTGACGACCAGCGGTGTGAACACCACGAGGACGATGGCGACGATACTGACGAGTTGCCAGGTGTCGATATCCTGGACCTCCTCGAAGAGGTTGCCGAAGTCGGCCAGCGACGCGATCGTGTAGCCGACCATCACGGCCACGGTGACGCCGAAGTAGTAGTCGAACCGCCGCTGGGTCAGCGTGGCGAGCAGCATGAAGACCGTCCAGACGCCGAGCAGGATCAGGTCCGAGCGCGCTTTCGAGAGCACCTGGGTGACGCCGAGGTAGATGACGCCGGCGAGGGCGATGAAGTGAGTGAACTTGTATCGGGGGTAGAGGTTCTCGAAGGGGAGAGGTTGCGCCTCGCCGACCGTCCCGGCCGTCTCGGTGACGGTGAGGCCGATGACCCGCTGGAGCTGAGAGACGAGGAAGTCGAAGATGCTCGGGACGGCGACGGCCATGATACCCGCGACGAGGGCGATGATGCCCACGACCACGGCCGGGTACCCGTAGTCCGGGACGTCCCGGGTGTCCCACTCGCGTGCCAGCCAGGCCATGAAGACACAGCCGGCCGCGACGGCGATGGCGAGGCCGGGCTGGACGGGGTTGAAACTCGTCGCGTTGACACCGAGCTGTTCGATGACCGCCAGCGTCAGGACCGCGGTGGTGAGCATCGAGACGGCACCGACGATGGCGACCGGTTCCGGGCTATCCCCGTGAGCCTGCAGGGAACTCAACTCGATCGTGTAGTAGACGCCGAGGATACCGATGAGGAAGACGCCGGGCGGCCACGTCCAGACGTAGACGGCCGTGGCGGCCCCGGCGACGACGGCCCATCCGACGGGTCGTCGGACCGCGCCGAGTTCGCGCTCCGCGAGGAGTTCCCAGACGGGTTTCTCCTCATGGGCGGCCGAGACGGCGAGCATCGTCGCCAGTATCGCGACCGACTGGAAGAAGACCTCCGCGATGTGGTGGTCGGCAAACCCGACCGTCCCACGGGAGACGAACGTGCTCGCGAACGTCGCGAGCACGCCGACGGCGACGACGCCGGCGAACCGGCCAGCGGCCCGCTTGCCGATGAAGTAGACCGGGATGGCCGTCGCCGCGCCGAAGACCGCAGGGGCGAAGAGGACGACCATCCGGATCGTGTGGTCGTCGGGGTTGCCGAGGCCGACGACGAGCGCGGCGGTCGCCATCAACTGGTCGAAGACGGTGCCGAACTGGCTGGAGTGGGTGCCGAAGGGGAAGTACGTCCAGGGGTCGAAGGGACTCGTCGCCGGCCAGTGCTCGACGGTGTAGCTGACCATCCGGTAGTGATACCAGGGGTCGTTCCCGCTGAAGTACACGGTCCCGTCGACGACGAAATTCTCCCAGTTGCGCACGCGGGTCCACAGCATGAACGCGACGAGGGCCACGAGCGTCGGGATGTGGTAGTACTGCTCCAGTATCGGTAGCAGGTCCCCCGGCTCATCGATCTCCTCGATACGGCCACGCCATTGACTCATTGGCCTGAGCAAGTCCCAACGCGCGCATAAGCCTTGTCATCTCTCTACGACTGTGTCGAGAACAGATCCCCCTGGTGCGTCGCTGTCTGGTGGTTTTGTCGGGTCTCTCCACCCGGGAGACGTCGGGTCTCCTCATCCCGACGACGCCGGGTCTCCCGGGTGGCTGTGGCCCGGCCGGTATCGACGCAGACGGAAAACCTATCCACCACCCGGAGCGACTGGGAGGCATGCGCGTGTCCGTGGTCCTGTGTGAACACACGATGGACCGCTACGACGACGTCGTCGAGGCCGCCGACAGCGTCGTCGAGCAGACCCACGACGACGTCGAACTCGTCTTCGTCAGCGACGGCAACCGCGAGGTGTTCGAGCGGTTCGAGACGGACTTCGGCGACCGAGACGACGTCGTGACCCACTGCAACGACGAGAACCGCGGCCTCCTCGTCAGCCGGAACAACGGGGCCGAGGCCGCTACCGGCGACGTCGTGGCCTTCATCGACGACGACGCCGTCGCCCACCCCGAGTGGGTCGCCCGACTCGTTACCGCCTACGAGGACCACGACGCGGTCGCTGCGGGCGGCAGGATGACCCCGATGTGGGTCGACGGGGAACCCCGCTTCCTGCCCGAGGAACACTACTACCTGATCGGCGTCACCCACCGGGGGTTCGGGAACGGCGTCGACACGCCCGGCGAGGTCCGCAACACGAACGGGTCGAACCTCTCCTTTCGCCGTGACGTCTTCCTCGAACTCGGCGGGTTCGACGCGAACATCGGTGGCCGGAAGGGTGACGCGAACCTCCAGGGCGGCGAGACGGAACTCTGCGAGCGCCTGCGCATCGAGTACGGCCGTGGCGTCTACTACGTCCCCGACGCGGAAGTGGCCCACAAGGTCTTCGCCTACCGCACAGACCCGACGTGGCTCCTCGACAGGGCGTTCTGGCAGGGCTACTCCAAACGCGGGATGGAGCAGTTCGTCCCCGGGTCGGGCGACGAGGAGTCCGATTTCCTCTCGCTGATCCTCTTTTCGTTCGTTCCCGGTCGGGTCCTCGCCCTCGTGTCGGACCCCGACCTCCTGGCGGCGAAACAGCTGGTCTGGCTCCTGTTCCTCACCGCGACAGTCGGTGCTGGCTACCTCTACGGGATCGTCAAGTGGGGGTGAGCATGGAGGAGCGAGAGACCGGGAAACGGGCAGACCGGAGCGACCTCCCGGACGTCTGTGTCGTTACGCACCCGCTGGCGGGCGCGGGCGAGAACGCCACACGGAGTCTGCTCGATATCCTCTCGGCGGTCACGACGGTCTCGCTCGTCACCGCCGACCTCCCGGCCGACTCGGAGATACGCGAGCGACACGAACTGGTCGAACTGACCCGCAAGAGCGCGGGTGATTCCGTCCCGGTCGCGGCCGCCCGCTTCCTCCTGAATCAGCTCCGGATGTGCCTGGTCATCGCTCGTCGCGACGAGCAGGTCGTCCTGTTCTACGGCGCGACGTCGTACCTCCTGCCGGTCGTCGCGGCACGCCTGCTGGGCAAGACGGTGCTCGTCGAACCCCGTGGCGACGTCCCGCTCACGTTGCGCATCCAGTGGGACGAACGGATGCCGACAGTCCTCGCCCGGAGCCTCGCTGGCCTCGTCAGAGCGCTCGAACGTGCTGGCTTCGCCGTGGCACACGGCGTCGTCACGTACACGCCCGCGATGGCCCGACAACTCGACCTGGACCCCGACTCCCAAAGGGTGTACCCAACGGGAGCACGCTACGTCCGCACCGACGAGTTCGACGTGACGACGCCGTTCGCCGAGCGCGAGCGTCGCGTCGGTTTCCTCGGTCGACTCGACGAGGAGAAGAACGTCCGCGAACTCGCCGCGGTGGCGAAGACACTGCCCGAGGACGTGACGTTCACCTTCGTCGGTGACGGCGACCTCCGCGACTGGCTCGAGACGGAACTCGCCGACGAGACCGAGACGGGTCGGGTCGAGATGCGAGGCTGGGTCGACCACGACGACGTCCCCGTCGAACTCAACCGACTCAGACTCGTGGTCCTCCCCTCCGAGCCGACGGAGGGGTTGCCCACCGCGATCCTCGAAGCGCTCGCCTGTGGTACGCCGGTCTACGCGACGCCGGTCTCCGGGGTCCCGGACGTCGTCCGCGAGGGCGAGACCGGGTTTCTCATGGACAGTACCGACCCCGGAGACATCCGCGCGGAGTTACTCGCCGTCCTCGACCGCGACGACCTCGAGACGATCAGTGCGAACGGGCGCGAACTAGTCGAGACCGAGTACAGTTTCGCGGCGGCACAGAAACGGTATCGCGACATCCTGTCGGCCGTCGCCTGAGGCGACCGTCACCTGAAGCGGCCGTCGCCCGAGGCGCCCGCCCGACGGCGTGACGGACCGCGAGCGAGTCACTCCGGGCGACGACTCCCCGAGGCCGTGACGTCGACACCGGGGCTATAGAGCATCAGTGGGTCGCTCTCGGGGTGGGCGAACCCGTTCGTCTCGAACACCTCGTTGCGGCGGAGGTCGACGTCGGTCTCGAAGAGCGGCCACCGTGGATGGGAGATCTGGGCGTAGCGCAGGTCTCCACCGGGGGTTTCGGTGTAGTAGCGGTAGCGCTCGGTGAGAAATTCCGCGAGAGAGCCGGGTTCGGACCGATACTCGTCGCCGACGGGTTCGTACGTCGCCGCGAAGTCACAGGGACGTGCGCCCGGGTGGCGCCGTCGACTGGTGAACGACACGGCACCGTCGACCACCGGGAGCGAGATGTCGGCGTAAAAATACGGGAGATGGTGGAAGACGCGGGCGGCGGACACGCCGAGAATTCCGTCGGCGTCGAGGCTGAAGAAGTAGACGCCCGCCTCGTCGCCGTGGGTGACGTACGTGCGCAGGTTGAGTTCCGGGAGACGAAACCCCAGACTGGCGGGGAGGCCCTCGGGGCGGACCGCGACGTTCGTGAATGGGACGACCGACAGCCACGCCTCGCCGTCGTACGTATCGGCGTCGAGGGCGTTCGGGAGGTGAGCGTCGACGAGAGCGGCGTCGACCGGCCAGTTGGCGAACAGGACGTGACGCCACCCCATCTCGACCGGCAAATCGAGCAGCGAGCGCAGGCCCATATCCGAAGTCCGGCCCGCACACCTATCATTCTCCCGTTCCCCGGTAGCTCTCGCGGTAGTCGGGAGCACCGCTCTCGACCACGAACGAGCGCCAAACGGGGGCGGCCCCGATACGTTCAATACAGTGTAGTACATCCGGCGGCCCCGATACGTTCAATACAGTGTAGTACATCCGGCCGCCCCGATACGTTCAATACAGTGTAGTACATCCGACCTCGTGTGCCGATCAGCAGTGACCGATTCGAGGAGATAGGGGACGAGGAGGACAGTCCGAAGTCGGGGACGAACGCGGCGAAGATACTCGATTTTCTGCGGCGAAACGCGGACAGGGCGTTCACCCAGACCGAGATCGTGGACGAGACCGGTGTGAAACCGGGCTCCGTGGGACCGACGCTCGTCCGGTTACGGGAGCGCGGTCGGGTCGACCACAGAGGGACGTACTGGCGAGTCAGCGACCACGAGGAGAGTGTCGGGGCGGCGACGAGTCACGGGACAACGGCACTGGAAGCACGCGAGGGCGACGACGAAACGCCACGGATAGAGGAGTGGCAGTCACACGCCGCCGACCCGCGAGAGTGCCGCGATGAGTGACAGGTTCGAAGCCGGTGACGTGTTCTGGGCACCGGACCCGTACACCGCTGGCGGGAGTCCCAGACCGTGGTTAGTGCTGGCAGCCGACGCCATCCCGTACGCCGGGGGGAGTACATCTGTGCGGGGCTGACCCTGAGTGACCTCCCGGACAACGTCGAGGTGACCGAGGCCGACTGGGTCGCCGGAAACGACCCCGGAAAGACGTCCTGCTGTTCACCGTGGGTGCTGGCGACGGTCAAACACGACGCAGTCACCGGCCCGCAAGGCTGTGTCACTGCGGGGTTCCATCGAGAGATCGTCGACCAGAGCGAACAGTACCTGACTGGCGACGTAGACACTGGAGGGTGACGTCCCGGACAACAACGAACGACGCGGATATCGGCACAGCCTCGCTCACTCCATGTATCCCAGTTGCTTCAGCCGCTCCGCCACTTCCTCGTCGTCCCCCGGTCCCCCGGGGTCGTCGTGAGCGATCGGTTCTCGCGTGCCGACGTCGGGTCGCTCGGTGAACACGTCCAGCACTTCGCCGTCCATGTCCGTCGGCACGTCGAACCCGTGACTCGCGAGGATCGTCGGGGCGATGTCCCGGATGTCGATCTCGTCGATCTCGCCGCGCTCCCGGATGTCCGGACCGTTCGCGACGAAGATCCCGGTCGGGGTGTTCTCGGCGGCCCATCGGTCGGGTTCGGTCTGGACCGCGCCGCCGCCCATGCCGTCGTTGACGTGGACACCCGGGCGCTGGTCGACGACCACGTCCGGACCGATGTCGACGTACGGGCCGTCGTACACTTCCTCGGCGCGGTAGACACCGGTGAACAGGGGGTCGCCGTTATCGTCGGTGACCTCGCCGAGGTCGGCGATCAACTCCTCGCAGACGGACTCGACGTCGAATCGCGGGTTCACGTAGATCGGTCCCTGCCCGCTGGCGAGAGCTTTCGTCTCCGCCGGCACGACGAGTTCCATCTTGCGCTCGCGTTTCGCACCGGCGCTCTGGGGAACCAGTTCCTGGACACCCTCCGGGACCGTGCGAGCGAGGAATTCGACGAGCCCGAAGCGTTTGGCGACGGCGAGTGCGCTCTCGCGAGTGAGGCCGACCTTCTGGAAGTAGTCGTCCATGCCTGTCGCGCGGGTGAGATAGCCGTTCTCGGCGAGCCACTCGTTGACGTAGAACTCCGTCGTGGTCGCCGCCGCGCCGTGGTCGGACATCACGACGAGGTTCGCGTCGAGTTCCGAGAGTTCGCCCAGCCACTCGTCGACGAGTTGCCAGGCCCGTTTCGTGGGCTCGTCGTCCCAGAAGAAGTGGTGCAAGACGTTCAGGTAGAAGAGCGTCACGTGGACGAGTTCGAGGTCTTCCTCGACGAACAGGTCGCGGGCGACCTCGAGACGCAACTCGAGCAGGCGGAGGATCTCCTCGACCTCGGCGCCGCGTTCCTCGTTCGACGACAGGAGGGGGTCGGGGTGGACGTCGTAGTCGTAGCGGTCGGCGAGTTCGGCCTCGAACTCAGGGGGGTGGGTGTAGCCCGAGTCGAGCGAGCGGTACTCGCCCTCGACGGCGTCCGGACCGCCGGAGACGACGAACCCGTCGAGGTCTCGGGGCGGGTACATCGAGGGCATGTTGACGACGCCTACCTCGTGGCCGGCGTCGTTCACGTAGTCCCAGAGTTCGCTCGTCCTGTAATCGCGCCCGCTCATGATGTCGATGCGTTCGTCGGCCAGGTCGATGCGTTCCCACCAGTAGACGCTGTGCTTGCCGGGATTTTTCCCCGACGAATAGCACTTCCAGTTGGGGTAGGTCACCGGCGGGAGACAGCTGCGACTGGTGGCGTAGGTGCCCGTCTCGCGCAACTCGGCGAGGTTCGGGAGGAGGCCCTCGTCGATCCAGGGCTCGGTGAGCAGCCAGGAGGCGCCGTCGAGGCCGACGACGAGCGTCCGCGTCATGGTCCGACTGCGGCGAGGCGGGAGGAAAACCGTTTCGTTCGCCCGACCGCCGCTTCCGACAGGAGGGTGACGCCGACTCAGAGTCGGAGCTGTGAGACGGTCGTCCCCGAGGTTTCGAGGTCCTCGCCGGCGGCAGCGGCGACGATTACCTGGTTCTCGCCGGCCTCGATGTCGAGGGTGGCCTGGAACTCGCCGTCCTCGACGTCGACTATGGTGCGGTCGGCGGGCGTAGAGATGGCGACGCGCACGCCAGTGGTCTCGCCGGAGACGATGAGCGAGTCGCCGCGGAACTGCGTGTCGACGCGCAGGGCCGGACTCCGGTCTGGTTCGCTGATACGACTCTCACGATAGCGTTCCTCGACGACGTCGGGCGTCTCGACCGGTTCGCCGGCGTCGACACTGTGGGCGAGGCGGACGAACTGGGCCATCGACCACGCGAGCGGGGTCACGGCGCCGGTCCCCTCGCCGAACTCCCAGCCGTAGTCGGTCTCGTGCTGGCGGTCCCACACCTGCTCGGAGATCATCCGTCCGGAGTTGGCGAACCGTTCCATCAGGACCAGACAGTCCATCGGGTCGAGGCCGGCGTCGCCCAGCAGTTCGTACTCGGCTCGCTCACCTGTCAGTATCGGCCAGAGCCGGCCCTTGCCGCTGTGTTCGACGGTCCAGGGCGCGCCGACATCACCTGTCGAACGCTCGCCGTAGCCGTCGCCGTTGTACCGGTAGAACGCCGCCGCCGGGTCGATGTCGACGCGGATCGTGTCGTCGACTTCCGCCAGGGAGTTCAGAACCGTCTCGTCGTCGGGGTCGTAGATACCGAGTCTGACGAGTTCCAGGAACCCGTGGTCGATGATGTCACGCTCGTCGAGCGTCGGCCCGTGGTTGGCGAGCGTGCGGAGGTGGCCGGCGTCGGCGTCGCCGTCACGGGTGACGCGCACGAAATACGGGGTCTCGTCGTGGCGGTCCGTCCCGGTCTCGGTCGCCGTCCACTCGTCGACGTTGTTCGCCCAGTGGTCGGCCAGCGCGAACCAGACGAGCGCGTCGTCCCGGTGGTTCTCCTCGAGCGCCAGCGTCGCGGCACAGACGAGGCCGGCTATCTCGGCGGCGATAGACGACGGCGAGTACCCCGACTCCTCCTCCCAGCGCTCCTGAGCCGTGGCCGGACCGTGTCGAGCCACGTAGTCGGCCGAGCGTCTGAGGTTCTCGTAGTCGAAGCCGGCCTGGTCGAAGCCGATCCCCCGCTGTGCGAGGTGGTAGGCCATCACCTGCGGGTAGGAGATGTTGTCCATCTGCTCGCCGCCCCAGTGGGTGATCCCGTTGACGTAGGTGTTCTGGGGAATGAACCCCCGCTCGTCTTGCTGGTACTCGTAGATGTACTCCAGTTGTTTGCGTGCGATGTCGAGTTTGTCGACCGTCTCGAACGCCGTGAAGACCTGATAGAGGTCCCGTGACCAGACGAAGTTGTAGCCGTACCCCTTGGACTCGTCGGCGACGACGGCCTCGCCCCACGGAACGGACGGCGAGGCGAGCGAGGCACCGTGGTAGGTCTTGTCCTCGGCGGCCATCAGACTCATCAGCGCCGACCGGTACTGGTTGGCGAGCGCCTCGTCGTCCGCGACCGACTCCGGGAGTGCCACGCCGTCGAGGAACGACTCCCAGGTGTCCGTGTAGGCAGCGCGAGCGGTCTCGAACCCCCTGTCGAGCGCTCCGTCGGCCTCGCCGAGCGCCGCGGCGGTGTCGGCAGAGCGGGCGAACCCGAGTGCGACAGTCCCCTCCGTGGTGGCCCCGGAACCGAGTCGGCCGACGAGAACGACGTTCTCGACGTCGACGGCCGAGCGCGCCTCGGGGAGTTCGCCGTCGGCGAACAGTCCCCGGAGACGGTCGTCGCCGGCGACGCCGACGGTCGCCCAGTCGAAGTGGTCGGTCGCGGTCATCGCGAGAGCCACGGAGTAGCCCTCGCCGTTCTCGTCGACGAGCAGCGACTGGTCGGACTCGCCGGTGTACGCGCTCGGGTCCCGTGCGACGAGGTGGTGGTGCCCCTCCTCGCCGAGGCGCAGTCCGCGGTCGGTCCCGCCGGAGTTCGCCAGTGACGTGTCGGCGACCGCGAGGACGTCGTACTCGGCGTCGTCCTCGGCCTCGAACTGCACGTCCGCCAGGAGCGCGTCGTGTTCGGGGTCTGTCGCGTACTCGACGGTCAGCGTCCACTCGTGGCCGCGCCCGTCGCCGGTCTCCGTGAAGACGTGCCGGAAGAGCAGTGCGTCGTCGGCCGTCGGTTCGACACGCCGTTCGATCGTGTCTTCCTCCGAGCGGTCCTCGCGGTGTGTCCGGACGGTGTACGTGGAGTCGCCTCTCGCTCGCACCAGGAAATCCAGCGTCCGGAGGTTCATGACGTCGACTCGCGGGAAGCGCGCCTCGGTCAGCGCACCCTCGGTGAGGGTGAACCAGACCCGGGAGGGATCCTCGACCGTGTGGTCGGCCGCCGTGCCGACACCGAACTTCTCGCCGGTCGTCCACGTCGGCCGTTCGGTCGGCCCTTCGATCTCAGTGGTCGGCGCCGGAAGCGCCTCCAGTTCGTGGAGGTGTGCAGTCACGCGCAGGCGCATGGCGTGGGGCCATCCGAGTGGCGTCGCGCTGTCGAGCGTGCCGTCGTCGAACACCTGCTCGGCGAGATACCCGCCCTCGGAGGTGAGCGGCCCGTCGTGGTCCAGCAGCGCGTAGAGTCTGCCCGCACGCCGGACGTACGCCTGGCCGTCCTCGCCACGCGCTTCCAGCAGCTCGCCCATCTGGACGGCGGCGAGCGCGCCCATGGCGGTCGTCACCGACCAGATCTTCTCGGCGTCCTGGTCGGCGCTGCGCCAGCGGTCACCCTCGTACCGGGCGAGGCCGGCGACCTCGCTGTCGCGGGGGTTCCGGAAGAGCGTGTCAAGTACCAGCCCGACGTGGTCGGCGAGTCGCTGGACCTGTGCGTCCTCCAGTGTCGTCTCCTCGACGGCGGCGAACTCGCTGACGGCCTCGACGAGTTCGAGCGACCCCGCGTCGAGACGTCGGTCGAGCGTCCCGTCGGCCAGTCGCATCCCGTAGGCGCCCTGGTTCTCGTCCCAGAGCGCGTCGAGTCCGTCGAGCACCGTCTCGGCACCGGCGACGGCCCGCTCGCGCGCGGGCTTGCGGATCGGCGCCCGTCCGACGGCCGCGAGCGCCTCGATGTAGGTCGCCGCCGTATGCGTGAACTGACCGACGGCGTCCTCCCAGAGGTTCTGACAGGGCGCGGGGAGGCTGTTGTCGTCGACGTCCCGGAGGAGGGCGTCGACGGCGTCAACCAGCGTCTCGCGGATGGCGACCGTCACCTCGTCCGAGAGGTCGCGTTCGCGCTCCCGCAGGAGTGTCGCGAGGTAGGTCGTGACGGCCGCCGTCTGGTCGGCCTGGTACTCCTCGGACTCCTCGTCGTGTTCGACGTTGGCGTTCGCCCACCCGGGCGCGAGCGACCCGTCGGTGGCCCACACGCGGTGGGGCCAGGTCCCGTCGAGCAGTTGTGCCTCGCAGTGAAACAGCGCCGACCGCTCGAGCGTGTCGAGCGGGTCGATGTCGAGGAACTCGCTGGCCGCGAGCAGGTGCCGGGAGACGTCGGCGTCGTCTCGGAACCAGACGTAGCCGTACCCGCCCGAATTCGCGTAGAACGGGTCGAACTCCGGCCCGGCGATGTGGGCGCCCGACGGCGCCTCGAGCAGGTCGATCACCCGCAGGTCGGTCCGGACGAGCGACGACCGCGGGAACGACGGCGGCACGTCGGTGACGGTCCGTTCGCGGGCCGCGTCCCTGAGGGCGTCGGCGTCGGCGTGGTCGGCGGCGCAGTTGCGCAGGTCCGCGAGCGCCGTCGTCCGGTCGACGTCCTCGTGGTCCGAGAGCTGACTGACCAGCGTCGTACTGTGTTCCCGACCGTCCGCCTCGAGTGGTGCGGTGACGACGAAGTCGCCACTCAGTCGCGTCTGGTCGCTGTGGCCGTCCCCCCGGGGCATCGACGTCGGGCCGCTGTCGAGCAGTTCGGCGAAGCGCTCGGGTCGCTGGCCGTACACGCCGTCGAGGCCCGTCGAGGCCCCCAGGTAGTCGTGTTCGCGCCGGTGGAACACCTCGAGAGCGCGCGTCCCGTCGGGGCCCGCGTCGTCGTGGACGAGTGCGCCGACTCCGGCTTCCTTGCCCTCCGGCGCGAGTGTCACGTACGCGATGAGTCGGGCATCGGAGGGGACGGCCCCCCGGAGTTCGACGTGGGTGACGTGTGCCCGTCCGAGCGTCAGGTCGTACTGGTGGACGGTGAACCCGCCGGCGTCGAACTCCGTCTCGACGAGGCGGGTCTCGCGGTAGTAGTGCTGGCGGATCGTCTCGAGGTCGGTGAACCAGCGGGTCTCGCCACCGGTCCGGATCCCCAGTCGAGAGCGGTCGATACCGTAGAGTCCTGAGAGCGAAGACGAGTAGTCGCGCAGCGAGCCGTGAGTCGAGACGTGGACGAGTCGATCCCCGTGCCCCGAGAACGACCCGTGGGTCGTCCGTATCTCCTCGGGAAAGCGCTGTGAGCGACGTCGCTTGTACTCGTTCAGCGCCGTCGTGAGCCGCATGGTTCCCTCAAACGCGCAGTGGTACATAAATCCACGACTATGCCGCAATTCACGTCACCCAGACGTCGTGTGCCACCCATCGGTACCCTCGCCCCGCTCCGCCCGCTCACGGGAGTCGAAGGCCCGTCAGACCCCGCGACCCGGCAGACCCCGGAGCACGACGCCCCCGGTCTGTCACGCCCACGGCGTAGACCCCGACTGTCGCGCCCGCGGCGTTTATGTCCACGCGGCGACGACTCGTCGGTGTGCTGACGAAGGACCTGCTGCGGGTGTCGCGTGCGGGCGGTGGCTACCACCCGCAGTTCGCCGGCGAGGCCCACCGTGACCTCGCCGCGCGGGTCCTCGGCGTCTACCAGGGCCACGTCGACCGCCCGCGGAGTGACCTCGAGGAGGCACTCGAATCCCTGGAACGCGACGCACCGGACTACAAACTCGTCAGGGGGTTCGCGAAACTCCTCGAACGAGACGCGACGTTCGAGACGCGCGCGCCCGTTCCCCCCCAGCGTGCCCGGCGCGCGGCGTTCGCCGCCGGCGAGGAAGTGGGCGTGGTCACCGAACGGGAACGCGAACAGGCACTCGCCCGCGCGGGCGACCGACTGGGCATCGACGGCGACGCGGTCGCCGAATCGCTGTACGCCGACCTCGAGGACCGACAGGTGCTCGCGAGCGTCGATTCCCGGTGGGGCCCCGACGAACTCCTCGCCCAGTACGACCTCTCGCTGGCCCAGACCGCCCTCTTCGACGCCACCGAGGTGCGCGTGCGCTCTTCGGATCCTCGAGAGCTCGTCTCGGCGGTCAAGCGCCTGCGCCTGATGTACGAGATCAGGAAGACCGGCGCCGGGCGCGAGGTGATCGTGACCGGCCCGGACAGACTCTTTCGCCGGACGCGACGGTACGGGACCCGCTTCGCTCGACTCCTCCGGACCGTGGCGACCGCCGAAGAGTGGCACCTCGAGGCGACCATCGACGACCGCGGCACCGAGCGGACGATGACACTGTCCGCCGCTGACGTCTCGGTCCCGGGCGTCGACCCCGTGACGGACGTGAGTTACGACAGCGGCGTCGAGGCCGACTTCGCCGCGCGCTTCGACGCGCTCGACCTCGACTGGGCGCTCGTCCGCGAACCCGAACCGCTGGAGGCGGGCGCGAGCGTCGCCATCCCCGACTTCGCCTTCGACTACCGCCACGCCAACTTCCGCGTGTACTTCGAGATCATGGGTTTCTGGACGCCCGAGTACGTCGAGAAGAAACTCGGACAACTCGACGCGATCGACGACGTCGAACTCCTCGTGGCCGTCGACGAGGACCTGGGGGTCGGCGAGGAGATCGAAGCCCGGGACCACCGCGCGATCCCCTACGCCGGAACTGTGAGGCTCAAGGACGTCCGCGACGCGCTCCGGCGCTACGAGTCGGACCTCGTCGCAGAGAGTGTGGCGTCGCTCCCGGAGGAACTGACCCCCGATGCCGACGTGGTGACCATCGAAACGCTGGCCGACCAGCACGGCGTGAGCGAGTCGGCCCTCGAGGACAAGCGCTTCCCCGAGCACGAGCGAGTCGGTCGCACGCTCGTTCGGCCGTCGATACTCGCGGATCTCGGGGACGAACTCGAGGCGGGGCTGTCACTCGCCGACGCGGAGGAACGCTTCGAGTCGCGCGGGATCTCCGACAGCAGTGCGGCGCTCTCCCGCCTGGGCTATCGCGTCGAGTGGGAGGGGTTGAGCGGCGGAACGCTCCGGCGGGTCGAGTAACCGTTCCCAGCATCCGCCGTTGTCCCCCGCACAGTGCCGCCTGCCCAACGGCTAAGGGTGCGCCTGCCCACTCACATCTCGTGACCCACCACCGGACCTTCGAGACGGCCCCGACGCGCCGTCGACGCGTACTGGACGGTATCTGGGCGTTCGTCACCGACCCCGAAGACGCGGGCGTCGAGGCGGGCTATCCCGAGCGATTCCCGGACGATGCCGAACGGATGGACGTCCCGAGCGCCTGGAACGCGACGAGCGACTACTACGACTACGAGGGCGTGGCGTGGTATCGCCGCGAGTTCGAACTCCCGAACGGGGGACCGACGCGCCTCTCCTTCGGAGGAGTCTGTCACGACGCGACCGTCTGGGTGGACGGCGAGCGTGTCGCCGACCACTACGGCGGATATACGCCCTTCGAGGCCGTCGAACGCCTCGATGCGGGCACCCACGACGTCGTCGTCCGGGCCGACAGCACTCGCGACGAGCGCTCGATCCCCCGTCCGGGGACCGACTGGTTTCCCTACGGCGGGATAACCCGAGAGGTGGTCGTCGAATCTATCCCCGAGGTGTTCGTCGACGACCTGACCGTCGACTACGACCTGGGAGACGGGTCGACGGACGACTCGCCCGACGACCAGGCCGACGTGACCGTCACCGTGTCCGTCCGGAACCTCGGTGACGCGACCGACACACAGGTGACCGCGTCCGTGGGCGACACCTCGGTCGAACACGAGGTGTCCGTCGACCCGGGGCTGACCGAGGTCTCGCTCACGCTCGAACGGGACGTCGAGCGATGGTCGCCGACTGACCCACGACTCTACGAAGTGCGGGCGGCGGTCGAAAACGGAGATGACCGCGACGAACGACGGGAGCGCGTCGGCTTCCGGACCGTCGACGTCACCGACACCGAGATCCGGATCAACGGCGACCCCGTCGAATTCCGGGCCGTCAACCGTCACGAGGACCACCCCGAGTGGGGCCACGCCCAGCCGCTCCGCCTCCAGGAAATCGACCTGGACCTGATCGACGACGCCGGGCTGAACGCCGTCCGGACCTCCCACTACCCGAACCATCCGCGATTCCTCGACCGCTGTGACGAGCGCGGCGTCCTCGTAGTCGAGGAGATTCCTTACTGGCAGTTCGACGCCGAGCGGTTCGCCCGTGAGGGCGTCCTCGACAGGGGGAGAACGATGCTCCGCGAGCTGATCGACCGCGACCACGCCCACCCTTCGGTCGTCGCCTGGAGCGTCACGAACGAGTGCGCCAACGAGGAGGAGGGCGTCGTCGACGCCACTCGCGAACTCGTGGCCGTGGCTCGCGAGCGGGACCCGAACGGCCGGCCCGTGACGCTGGCCTCGAACAACTACCACCCCGACGGGGAGGGCGCCGACCCGTGTCTCGCGCTGGTCGATTTCGTCTGTGCCAACGCCTACCCTGGGTGGTACAGCGAGGGCGAGTACGCCGACGTCCTCGCGGGGGTCCGCGAGGACTACCCCGACAAACCCGTCGTCCTCTCGGAGTTCGGTGCGGGCGCGGTGGCCGGCGAACGCACCCGCGACGGCGCGAAGTGGAGCGAGTCGTTCCAGGCGGACTTTCTCGAAGACGCTATCGAGACGGCTCGAGAGGCCGAGTTCGTCGCCGGGTTCGCTATCTGGCAGTTCTGCGACACCCGGACGGACCCGCGCAACTGGGCGACCCGACCGAAGACCAAGAATAACAAAGGTATCCTCGACGAGTACCGTCGCCCCAAGGAGGCGTACCACCGCGTCCGTGACCTGCTGGACGGTGCCTAGGGGACGCTCCTGGCTGGGGACACCGTAACAGTGAATCGTTGTCACGACGGGCCCGGAACCGATGACCGATTCGATGTTCCGGTACTTCGTGGGCGGGAGCCCGGAAGGGTGATCAGCAGTTGCGGCCGGCCGTGACGGGGTGGAACGTCGCGACGGCCGTCTCGCGGCCGATCTCGACGTTGCCCGAGACGACCTGGACGACCGCCGTCACTCGTTCGCTGGGGGCGGCCGACGACTCGCGGACGCTGGTGAACGGGACCGTCACCGTCGTCGACTGCCCGGGACCGAGCGTCCGCAGGCGCGACTTCGCCGTCTCGAAGACGGTGGCGCGGACGCTGACACCTTTGCCCCACCACTGCGGGTTCTGGAGGCCCAGCGGCTCGCGCTCGACAGTGACGGAGACGGTGGCCTGGCGCACCACCACGTCGTCGCAGTTGGCGGTCTGATTCGTCGGGGTCTGGCCCGTCGCGGAGACAGACGTGACCGCCAGTCCCGCCTCGCCGACGAGCAGCCCGATCACCAGGGCAGTGACGCCCGTGACCGCAAGCGCCGCCAGGAGGTACCAGCCGGCCCGTAGCCAGTCCATGCGTGTGAGTCGGTCACAGTGCCGTTATAAATCCTCGCGCCCGAGTATCAACAGTTGAACGACGCCGTGGTGGTCGCGAAGGCGTGCTCGGGCCGTCAGTCCCGGAAGTCCCGGCGACGTCCCTTTGGGACCTGCGAGCGGAGTTCACCGTGGACGTAGAGAGCGACGCCGAGCGGTTCCGGTTCCCCGGCGAGTTCGTGCACGACGATCAGATACCCCCAGTCGCCGTCCCAGTCGAGTTCCTGGTCCTCGCCCGCGAGGAAGGTTGCGGCCTCCCCTTCGGAGAGCGCGACGACGTTCCGGTCGGCGTGGTCGCCGAAGCGCTGGACGGCCTCCAGCGTGGGTTTCCAGTGTTCGCGGCGGGTCCGCAGGAACGCCATCCCGAGCCCCTCGATGGCGATCGGCGAGGGCGCGTCGCCGGCGTACGCCCAGATCTTGCCCGACCCCTTCTCCCAGAAGGTGTGCCCGTCGAAGACCGCCGGTGGCACGTCGAACCGTTCGGCCCACCAGTCGAGGACCTCGGCGCGCGTCGGACGACTCGGCACCTCTCGCTCGTCGTCGGTCGCGGGAAGTCTGTCGAAGCGCGAGCCGTCGTTCTCGGGCGCTGCTCCGGAATCCGTCGACGTCTCGGTGTCCTCGCTCATTCGCCGGTCACCGCCAGTTTCGCACAGAAGAACCCGCCGGTGTCGTTGTGGTGTGGATAGATGCGTTTGGCCTTCGAGACGGTGGGGTCGAACGACTCGTCCTGCCACTCGGTCACGCCGGACGTGTGCTCGAGCGGGATCGCGAAGTCGACGAGTTCGCAGGGTTCCTCGGCGAGCGCGTGGTCGAGGACGGCCTCGTTCTCCTCGGGCGCGAACGTACACGTCGAGTAGACGACCGTCCCCCCCGGGCGTGTGGTCTGGATAGCTCGTCGGAGGATGCCCTTCTGGACGCCCGAGATGCCCTCGACGTGCGAGAGCGTCCACTCGTCAAGGGTGTCTGGATTCTTCCGGATCGTCCCCTCACAGGAGCAGGGCACGTCGACGAGTGCGCGGTCGTACAGGGGTTCGGCGGCCCCGTCGTCGGAGCCGGATCGTCCCTCGACGAACGGTTTCAGCGAGTGGTTGCGTGCGTCCTCGTGGGTGATCGCGACGTTCGTCACACCCATCCGCTCGGCGTTCGAGCGCAGCGCCGAGATGCGCCCGAGGTTGCTGTCGGTCGCCACGAGCGTCCCCGAGTCGGCCATCAGCGCGGCGAGTTGCGTGGTCTTGCTTCCGGGTGCCGCGCAGGCGTCCCAGACGCGCTCACCGGGTTCGGGGTCGAGCACCTCCGCGGGGACGGCCGACACCTCCTCCTGGCCGTGGAGCCAGCCGTGGGCGTAGGGCCAGTTGGTTCCGGGCTGGTCCTCGGGGAGCGCGAACAGTCCCTCGTGCCAGCAGGGCTCGAATTCGATGTCCGCGTCGGCGAGGGCGCGTCCCGCCCGGTCGACAGTCGTCTTGATAGTGTTCACGCGGACGACCGAGGGGAGCGGGCGCTCGCAGGCCGCCCGGAACGCCTCGAAGTCGTCCACCAGCGATTCGTACCGCTCCAGCACCTCCATGCTCGTCGGTCGTCGCCCCCGGTGAAAACCCCCTCGTTCCCGTCCGTTCGGTCGGTTGCGGGTGTCCGACTCCGCTCCCCATGGGCCACGTTTCCCGTCGTCCCGTGGGCCACGCTTATGCCCGTCGCGGGCGGGCTCCCGGGTATGGCACAGGTAGCGGTCCACCGTGACGACATCGAACCCGACGCACCGACGTTCGTCGAGGGGCTGCCCGGCGTGGGTCTCGTGGGCAAGATCGCCGCCGACCACCTCGTCGACAGACTCGATATGACTCACTACGCGACCTGTCACTGCGACGGCCTCCCCGAGGTGGCGGTGTTTCGCGACGGCGAGACCGACTACGAACCGCCGGTCCGGATCTACGCCGACGCCGACAGCGACCTGCTCGTCCTGCAGAGCGACGTCCCCGTCTCGCCCGGCGTCGCCGAGGCGTTCGCCGGGTGTCTCACCGGCTGGCTCGACGCAGTCGACGCGACGCCGCTGTATCTCTCGGGTCGCCCCGCCGAGAAAGACGGCGTCCCCCCTCTCTCGGGCGTCGGTCACGGCGAGGCCGCATCGGTGCTCGACGAGTACGGTATCTCCCCGCCGACCGAGGACGGCGTCATCAGCGGGCCGACGGGCGCACTCCTCTATCAGGCCCGCCGAGCGGAGCTCGACGCGCTCGGACTCGTGGTGGAGTCTAACAGAAACTTCCCCGACCCCGAGGCGGCGCGCGTCCTCCTCAAAGACGGCGTCTGTCCGATCGCGGGCGTCTCCGTCGAGACGGACACGCTCGTCGAGCAGGCCGAAGAGATCGGCGCCGCCCGCGAGGAACTCGCGAAGCGGATGCAAGAGGCCGGCGAGGAGAGTTCCAGCGCCCAGCCGCTCGGCATGTACCAGTGAATCGTTGACGGGTCACAGCACGCCGACCCGACCACGAGTCACTGGCCGCCCTGAAGACAGGAAAGACAGACGAACTCGGGGCCGTCATCGCCGGTCCGCCGACCAAGACCGTACCTCTCACTCGTCCTCGACTCGCCGCACGCGGGACACGGAAGACGCATCGAACCGGCCTGACGGACCCAGTCGATCTGGTTGTTACGAGCATATGACAGGACCGCGTCTCGGGGGTCCCCGCGCAGGACCACCCGTTCGACGGCGAGCCCCCGTGATCGCGCTTCCTGGGCCACGTCGCGAGTGATCGATTCGCCCTGTGATTCGAGCGCGTCGAGGGCCGCCCCGGAAGAGTCGGCCGGGACGTCCTGCAGAGACCCCTCGTCCACCACGTAGAGTACGACGGTCTCACTCGCGTTCTGCTCCGCGAATCGGAGCGCATCCGAACTGTCGTCCGTGGTTCCGTCAACGGCGAGGAGGACACGCTCCCGATCGATGTCCCCGTCGTCGTCCGCCGGACCCACCGAGCCGTCGTCCGCCGACCCGTCGTCCGCCAGGGACGCCAGGGAAGCGATCACTTCTGAGATGGCCGCAGGTGGCTCGGCACCGCGGTCCCAGCTAACCGCTCGGGAGACGTCACGGTGGTCGAGGAATACAGACACCGAGGCGTGTGACGTGGTTGCCCCTGACCTGCCGGTACGGTCGCCGAAATCACTCTCGTAGAGGCGGTCTGCCCATTCCTGGACGAGCGCTTCGTCGATAGTCAACAGTGTGAACGACGGCTGGTCTTCGGTGAGTTCGGATGGAGGGAGACAGCGCACGCGGCCGTCGTCGTAACACTCGAGGACTGCCGGATCGGGATTCTCCACCCCGAGACGTGAGTTGAAGCGCTCGATACGGACGACGAGCTGGTCGGAGAAGTCTGGAGCCTGTTCGCCGCGCTCGCCCGGTTCGTCGTCCATGCACGGTTGCTCCTGGCCGCCCATGAAATGTCTTGCGTCGGGAATCCCCGGGTCGGACGGTCGGCACCGACCCGCCACCGGGTTCGGATTCACACCGGAAGAGGATCACTATCCGTTTTGTCACTCGACCCGCTAGGCCGACCTGATGTCACTGACAGCGAGCGCGTGGACGCTCGTCGCCGGCGCGGTGTTCGGACTGGCGCTGGCCGCGCCACCGGGCCCGATGAACGCCGTCATCGCCGAGGAGAGTGTCCTCCGCGGCTGGCTCGCCGGCTTCACTGCGGGTCTGGGCGCGATGACCGCCGACTTCGTCTTCTTCGTCCTCTCGCTTCTCGGCGTCGTCGCCTTCCTTGACTCGGCACCGACCGTGCGAGCGGTCATGGTCGGCGTCGGCGGCCTCCTCATGCTCTACTTCGCCTACGGCGCCGTCCAGGACGTCCAGGGGACGTTTCTGTCGGTAGCGGACGGGGAGCGCACCGACGACGAGGGGTCCGACGGAGTCCCCGGAACGCGAGGGTTCAGAAAGGCGCTCTTGCTCGCGCTAACCAACCCCTACCAGATACTGTTCTGGCTCACGGTGGGCGTGGGCCTGTTACAACCGGGGCGCCTGGACGTCCTCGCCGTCCTCCCGGTCGTGGGCACGGACCTGGCGGGCGTGCTCGTGGTCAGGACCGGTAGTCCCGCCCTGCTCGTCGGGCTGTTCGCGGGGATCGTCGTCTGGATCGTCGGGTTCCCGGCGACGCTCGTGAGAGTCGGGCGACGGATCGACGCGTTCGCGCCGACGGTCGCGGGGCTGTCGGCCCTCGTGCTGGCGGGCTTCGGCGTGGCCTTCCTCTGGTCGGCGGGGACGACCCTGATCTAGTCCGTCTCCTCGGGAACGTTCCCGGGACCGTCCTCGAGGTCGACGATGGACACCTCGGTCTCGAGCCACTCGCGGAACCACTTGACGCGCTTCAGACGGCGGTGGGCGATGCTCTCGGCGGTGTCGGACTCGATGCGGTCGCGGGCGTCCCTGCCGCGTTCGAGGACTCGTCCGACCATCTCCGCGGCGTCGACGTGGTCGCGTGACTCGTAGCCCATGCGCAAGAGCATGAGCGCGGCGCCGTTCGCGCCCACTTTGTCCAGCACGTCTGCCTCGATGAGACACCGCGTCTCGAGGGGCAGGTCGTCGAGGTCACCCTGGTAGGAGTGGCGTTCGACGGCCGCACACACCTCTTCGACGAACGACTGCGGGTAGTCTCCGTGTGACTGGAGGTACTCGCGGGCGATCCGGGCACCTTCCTCCGCGTGGAGGTCCTGGTCGACTTCGAGCTTCGCGATGTCGTGAAAGAGGGCAGCCACTCGCGTGACGTCCGCGTTCGCGCCCTCGGCGCGGGCGATCTCCTCGGCGAGTTCGACGACGTTCAGGATGTGGTTGAAGCGGTACTCGGCCGAGTGCCAGGGGTACCACCGCATCCGACCGCCGTCGTCCTCGTTCTCGACGCTTGCGGCGAGGTAGTCGTGGACGAACGCTTTCATCTCCTCGAACTCGGAGTCCGAGACTGGTGACTCCCTAATCTCGACGCCCACGCCACCACCTCCCGGACGAACGTTCGGTACTCATGTTACCGTATAGGAGGAACGTTCGACACATATGCGTTACGACAACCGTTTTTACACTGTGCTTTCTCGACGCACGTCGAGTCCCTGCCCCGGACCGGGCGGTGTCGCAACGCTGGCGTCGGGGGGTTGAAATAGGTCCGCCCCGAACGCCGCGCCGTGAGCGAACCCCGCCCCGACCACGACGACCGCGGTGCCGAGGAGGGCGATACCGACGGTACTTCCGGCGGGAGCGGTGACGACGAAATCGCCCAGACGCGCCACGACCGTCTCACCGCACACCCGACGCCGGGACCGGGCAACTCGCTGCGTCACTGGCGCGAGGCCAGGGGGCCGCTCCGGATGACCGTCAATTTCCTCGTCGTCTGGGCCGTGCGGTATTCGCCGAGTCTCAGACTCAAGCGGTGGCTCCTCCGCAGGCTCGGGACTGACGTCGGCGAGGGGGTCGCGTTCGCGCTGACGGCTACCCCGGACGTCTTCTGGCCGGAACTCATCACGGTCGAGGACTACGCGGTCGTCGGCTACGACGTCACCATCCTCTGTCACGAGTTCCTCCAGGACGAGTACCGCACGGGCGAGGTCGTGATCGGCGAACGGGCGATGATCGGCGCCGACGCCGTGATACTCCCGGGTGTGGAGATCGGTGCCGACGCCGAGGTCGGTGCCAACTCGGTCGTGACCGAGGACGTCCCACCGGGGACGACGGTCGCGGGGGTCCCGGCGAAACCGATAGAGGAGTGACGGCGCTCAGTCCCTGATGCGGACGACGCCGGACCGCATCACCGTCTGGTTGGGGACGATGTACTCCTCGCCGTCGCTCTCGATGCGGGTCGTGAACATATCGACCTCCTGGACGATCCCCTCGCTGTCGCCGACTCGGATGCGGTCGCCGATGCTGTAGGGTTCGTTGAGCAGCACGTAGATGCCGGCCGCACCCGCCCGGAGGAGGTCCCAGAACGCCACGAGCGCGAGGAGGACCAGGCCCAGCGCGTAGACGACCAGCAGGACCAGCAGCGCGTCGATGGCGATGCCGAGTTGTCCGAGCGCGATCAGTGCGGCGATGTAGAAGATGCTGTACTTGACGAGTTCAGGGATGAGTTCGACCTCGGGGAGTTTGACGCTCTTGAGTCGCTCGCTCATCTTGAGTCCGGCCTTCTCGCCGAAGACGAGGCCGGCGATGACCGCGATGGCGGCGATGAACAGCCGCGGGAGGTACCGGGTGAGCTGTGCCCAGAAGACCGTCGTGTCGATGCTCTGGGCGATGCTGATGGCCAGGATGACTGCCCCGACGTAGACGAACACGGCGACGAGCAACCCGATCACGCCGACGGTCGACAGCCCGAAGTTCTGGACCGTGCGCTCGAAGAGCGTCCCCTCGACCACCTCGTCGACGCCCGCGTTTCGCAGGACGCGTTTCGTCCAGCGCCACGCCAGGTAGCTCGCGACGACGCCGAGCGCGAGCACGAGCATCGAGAGCCAGAACGCGGTCTCCTCGGAGAAGATCCGCCGGATGATACGCGGCCAGTCGATACCAGTCTGGGCCAGCCAGTCGACACCGGACCGTGTCAGCCACTCCCTGTCCGTCCCGACCAGCAGGTCGACCGACATCAGTACTCCTCCGGATCCAGCTCCAGTATCAACTCGCCCGCTTTGAACGCGCGGACCAGTCCGTCACTCTCGCTCAAGACGATCGCGATGGCGTTCGTGTCACGCGTGATTCCACCCGCCGCCATGTGACGGGTCCCCAGCCCTTTCGGGATATCCAGGCCCTCCGCCGAGGGTTCGAGATACCGGTAGGCGGAGACGATCTTCCCGCCGTCCGAGATGACGAAGGCACCGTCGAGTCGGGAGAACTCCTTGAGCATGACGTTCACGATGGGGTCGCCGACGTGGACGTGGGACTTCTCGAAGGGGTTGTAACTGAGCGGCCGGGACTTGTTCATGACCTTGCCGGCGTCGCCGACGACGAAGAGCGCGCCGACGGGTTTGCCCTTCTGGCCTTTCTTGCCGAGTTCGACCGCCACTTCGAGGACGTCCCGGATCACCGCGGGTTCCGCCCGCGAGTTGACGAACAGGTCGTAGACCCCGGACTGGTCGAACTGTCCCGCCTGGATCCTGGCGACGGTGTCCTCGTTCTCGGAGAAGACGTCCGCGACGCAGACGACCGTCGATTCGTCGTCTACGTAGCCGTTCTCGATGGCGCCCTCGACGCCGAAGCGTACCCGCTCGTCGAAGTCGCGAAACTCCAGCGGGAGTTCGACGAACGCGTCGGCGTCGACGTCGTTTTCGGGCGCGACGACGACCACCTCGGTGTCGCCGCTCAGCGCCTCGTACCGCGACCTGCTCGAGGAGAACAGAAACACTGCGTCGGCGTCGGCCACCAGTTCCTCGACGAACTCGCCCAGGTCGCTCATTGTCCTATCACAGAATCCGACAAGAAAAAAGGGTTGCGCTGTGGTCGGACCACCGTCGTGCGCACGTCCGACGGCCGGCCAGCCCGGTTCGGCGGAGACCACAGCCGGGTCCGCGTCGCTCCCGTCGCCGGTCCGGATCCCGGAGGTATTTGACTCGGCGCATCGACGGTCGGTCAACGGGACTGCCACTCCGCGTCAGGACTGGCTGCCCGGGCGTACATGTCGGACACCGAACCCCACCCACTGCACGGTTTCGAAGCGGTCGCCCTCGTCGCCATCGGTGGGTTCGCCGGGTCGAACCTGCGGTACTTCGTGGACCTGCTTGTCGGCGGCCTCGGGGCGACGCTGGCCGTCAACGCCGTCGGGAGTTTCGCCCTCGGGGTGCTCGTCTACGAGGCGACGACGTCCGAGGTGATCGCCCCCGAGACGCGGTCGGTACTGGCGACGGGCTTTCTCTCCTCGCTGACCACCTACAGCACCTTCGCGCTCCAGTCCGTCGGGTCGACGCCCGTGGTACTCGTGGCCAACGTCGTCGCCAACTACACGCTCGGGTTCGCCGGGGTCCTCGCCGCGCGTACCTTCGTACACCGCCTCCACCGGAGGTGGGCAGCGTGACGTGTCACCGGATGGCGGTCGTGAGTCGGAGCGACCGCGGAGGTGGAACCTGATGGTCGAGTTCGACCCCGCACACGTCGTCGGTGCGGGCGGGACGCTCGGGGCGGTGCTCAGATACCTCGTCACGCAACGGGTAGACGTCACGGGTGTCCCCGCCGGGACGTTCGTCGTCAACGTCCTCGGGAGTTTCGTGCTCGCACTCGTCACCTTCCTGGGTGGCGACTCGCAACTCCTGCTGTTCGTCGGGACCGGCGCCTGCGGGTCGTTCACGACGTTCTCCTCGTTTTCGGTCGAGACGGTCCAGCTCTGGGAGGCGGGCGACCCCGGCCGGGCAGTCGGCAACGCGGCCGCGAACTTCGTCGGCGCCGTCCTCGCCATCGGAGGCGCCTGGCTCCTCGTCGCCGCAGTGTCCTGACCACCACACCGCGTCCACACGTCCGAGACGAACAGGACAGGGCCATTACTCGTTCCCGCGGGCGAGTTACTTATCTCTTCGAGCGCCGTGAAGGACAGTCAGCCCGGCGGCGGGAACGCACATGAACTCCGAGCAACTCCCGGGTGCGGAGAGTCGACTGGCGGGAGACGAGACACCGAACGAGCGTCTCAGGGTCCTCCACGTCGACGACCAGCCGGAACTCGCCGACCTCGCCGCGACCTTCCTCGAGCGGGAGGACGACCGGATCGAGGTACAGAGCGCACAGAGCGCGAGCGCAGGAGTAGAACGGCTCGCGGGAGGGACGTTCGACTGCGTCGTCTCCGATTACGACATGCCCGAGACCAATGGCATCGAGTTCCTGGAGGCAGTCCGCGACTCCTATCCGGACCTCCCGTTCATCCTCTATACCGGCAAGGGAAGCGAGGAAGTAGCCAGCGACGCCGTCTCCGCGGGCGTCACCGACTACCTCCAGAAGGGTACCGGCTCCGAACAGTACACGCTCCTCGCGAACCGTATCGAAAACGCCGTCGAGCAGTATCGCTCGCGCCGTGCGCTCGAACGCCAGCGCGAGCGCTTTCGCACCCTCGTCGAGGAGTCGAGCGACGCCATCCTCATCGTCGACTCCTTCGCCGAGGTCTCCTACGCCACCCCGTCCGCCGGGCGAGTCCTGGGTCGCACGCCCGAGGAACTGGTGGGAACGAACGGCCTCGACCCCATCCACCCGGAGGACGTCGGTCGTGCCGCCGAGTTGTTCGGCGAACTCGTCGAGAACCCCGGGGAGCGACGCACCGTCGAGTTCCGCTATCGCCGCCCCGACGGGAGTTACATCTGGGCCGAAGCACGGGGCCGGAACCTGCTGGACGACCCCGTCGTCGAGGGGATCGTCATCTACACCCGTGACCTCACCGACCGCGTCGAGCGAGAGCGCGAACTCGAAGAGACCAACGGTATCCTCTCGTCGCTGTTCGATACGCTCCCGGTCGGCGTCGTGGCCGCGGACGCCGACCGCACCCTCATGGCCATCAACGAACGGATGTTCGACGTCTTGGATATCGAGGGCACTACCGAGGACGTCCCCGGGTCTGACTGTGCCGCGTTCGCGGAGAGCGTGAGTGAGCAGTTCGCCGACCCACAGGGGTTCGTCGAGCGCGTCGAAGCCATCGTCGCCGCCGACGAGGCGGTCGACGGGGAGTCGGTACGGACCGCCGACGGCCGCACTATCGAGTACAGCCACCGCCGCATCGACCTCCCCGACGGCCGTGGCCACCTCTGGACGTACCGCGACGTCACCGACCGCGAACTGAACGACCGGACGCTCGGCCGCCAGGAGGCCTTCCTCGGGAGCAGTCCCGACCTGATTTTCGTCGTCGACGCAGACGGCACTGTCACCTACCAGAGCCACGCCTCCGAGGAGATCCTCGGATACGAGATCCCCGACCTGCAAGGCGAGGAACCCATCGAGTACGTCCACCCCGACGACAGACAGGCGGTCGAGGACGACTTCGAGCGACTCCTCACCGAACCCGGCGAGACCGTCACTTCGGAGTATCGCTTCCAGTTCCCGTCCGGGGAGTACCGCTGGTTCGAGAACCGAGCGGTCAACCGCCTCGACGACCCCGACGTCGAGGGGATCCTCGTCGTCAACCGAGATATCACGGAACGCAAGCGCCGAGAGCGGGAACTGCAGCGGCGCAACGACCGCCTCGCCGAATTCACCAGTATCGTCTCACACGACCTGCGCAATCCCCTCCAGGTCGCTGCGGGCCGTCTGGAACTCGCCCGTGACTACGACCTCCCCGGCCCCGTCGTGGCGAACCTCACCGCGATCGACGACGCCCTCGACAGCATGGAGGCGCTCATCGACGACCTCCTGACGCTCGCCCGCGAGGGCGATACGATATCCCGGACCGAGCACGTCGCACTCTCCGAGATTGCCGACGACTGCTGGCGCAACGTGGCGACCGAGGGCGCGTGGCTCGTGGTCGACACCGACAGCGTCGTGCTCGCCGACCCGACTCGCCTCCGCCAGTGCTTCGAGAACCTCTTCCGGAACAGCGTCGAGCACGCGGGACCAGAAGTCACGGTCACCGTCGGTGACCTCGACGACGGATCGGGCTTCTTCGTCGCCGACGACGGCCCCGGCATCCCCGAGCGCGAACGCGACGACGTCTTCGACTTCGGCTACTCCACCTCGGCGGACGGGACCGGGTTCGGCCTCCGCATCGTCGAACAGGTCGCCGACGCCCACGACTGGGACGTCTCCGTGATCGATAGCGAGTCGGGGGGTGCCCGTTTCGAGGTGACCGGCGTGGAGTGAGAGACGAGATCGCCATCGGCACCCCCGGCGGTAGACCGATCACCGCCGAGGACATACTATCGGATCCGTCGACCAGCCCCCGTTGTAAACTACCCTCCCCTACTTCACTCGGGGGCAATGGCCCCGATCGCTCGTCGAGGAGAGGGCTTTCGCGTGGACCCCCGTTCTACGTCTCAGATGGGGACGTTCCAGCTAAACTCCCACTCGTCCCGGTTATACTTGTGTTGGAGCCACTTCGAGTATCGCCCGAGCGCACCGAGCGTTTTCCCTTTCGTGGATTCGGTAACGTCTCGGAACGCAACTTTCTCCATGTAGGCTTTGGCGTCTTCTTCGTCAGGAGGTGTCTTGTAGCCGCCACGGTTCTCCCAGACCCACTTATCGAAGCGGGCAGTTCGGTTTGCCGTGTTACTGACCGTGTAGGGCGAGTATCCTTTCGCCTTCTCCGGGTTCTTGCCCATCCGAAGCAGATACGTCAGGAACGGTTTGCGGTATTCGTAGTAGTCCACGACGGCCTTCTTGGTTAAGAACTCGCGTTGGCCCTTGCGGACGATTGTAATCGTTCTATTCGGCTCCATCATATCCGAATCGAAACCGTCACAGCGTTTCAGCGTATTCGGCTTTTCGAGGCTCATTTTGGGTCTTATCGATGTTGGACAAGACGAAAACGGGAGGTAGAGAGTGCGCGGGACCGGATTCGAACCGGATAGAGACATTCCGGGCGTGCGGCGCTTCGCGCCGTTCCGGGCTGTGACTCCCAGGGTTCGAATCCGTGCCTGCTCCCTCCTTCGTTTTCTCGCTTCGCTCGAAAACTCAGTCAGTGCGCGGGACCGGATTCGAACCGGCGGACCCCTACGGGACAGCGTCCTAAGCGCTGCGCCTTTGGCCTGGCTCGGCAACCCGCGCGCACCTCTTACTTTCGGAGAACCGATTAAGAACGTATCGCTTCGGCCCGACCGCGTCAGGAAATGACCAACGGCTTTTCGCTTGTACCGACACGCGGGTCGTTCCCTGTGCCGCTGCAGGCACCGCAGGTCGTGCCGTTTCGCGCGCCGGTCCCACCACATTCCGGACAATCGCCGGTTTCCCCAGACATCAACGAAGCATATATGCCTATTTTGCTTTAATCGCACAGTATATAAATCATTTTTCAAAAATACTGCTGGCCCATTCCGTCCCCGGTGGTGTCGTACTCACACTTTCGAGAGTTGCACGGTGACGACTGAGCCACGTGGCTCGTTG
>Ga0207770_100264_pt1 | contig 34572 bp, 28 predicted proteins | sample A23E2SouthBayCA_FD_187729 | JGI IMG/M metagenome (GOLD analysis project Ga0207770, IMG submission 187729) | Aerobic enrichment media microbial communities from Eden Landing Ponds, California, USA - A23 E2 (SPAdes) | ecosystem: Environmental > Aquatic > Marine > Unclassified | place: Emeryville... | reverse complement strand
ACTCGTCCGCGCGCCGGCCGCCGCGACGGCTCTCAGCCTGCGCCGGCGCTCGACGCCCGCGACCGTCCCGCCGACCGACCCGGTGTCGGTCACGTCCGGACTGACGACCGTCACCGGGTGCCCCTGACTCCGCAGTGTCCGGACCAGCGACACCGGCCGGTCGTCGAGCAGTGGCGACACCAGTACCACCTCGGCAGCCGGCGGGAGCTGTGCCAGCAGCAGTCGCGCCCGTTCGTCCTCTCCACTCGCCCCGACGCCGGCGTCGGCTTCTCCCGAACGGACCGGCTCGTCGTCCGTCGTCGCTCCCTCGTCGGCGGGCGTTCCGTCGCCGAGCGGGTCGTCGGTTCGTGGCTGCGTGCCGACTGCCGCCTGGACGGCGGCGAAGACGCTCCGTGCGAGCGTGGTCGTCGCGTCGGCGGTGCCGTCGGCCCACGGGAGGTCGCCGGGCCGGACCGGTGCGTCGGTCGCCGCCCCGTCGACGCCCAGCGCCGTGACGCTCGTCACCGCGCCCGCGCCGGTCAGCGCCTCGAACAGTCGCTCGCCCGCGTACCCCGCCAGTTCGGCCCCGGTCGGGACGCCTGGTCGCGGCGCGACCCTGCCGGGTTCACGGGCGTCGACGACCAGCACCGTCCGGACCGCCCGCTCCTCGCGAAAGGAGACGGTCGCGAGGTCACCGGTCTTGGCGAGGCGCCGCCAGTCGATGCGACTCCGCGGGTCGCCCGACCGGTACTCCCGCGTCGAGTGGAACTCGGTCCCCGGACCGCCGCTGTCGGTCGGATGTGTCCCCGACAGTCGGGGAGTCGTGGCCTCTGCGGCGGCGTCCGAGAGCGGATATCGACAGGTCAGTCGGTCGTCGCCCTGCACTGTCACCGACTCCGTCCGGATGCTCGACGCTGCCAGCGACCGCAGGCGGACGCTCGCGTCCTCGAACGGGAACTCGCCGCGCCGGGCGACGACCGCGTACTCGACGGTGGCCGACTCGCCGGGCCGCAGCGAGAGGGTCCGCCGTGGCGACCCCGAGACGACCGCCAGTTCCGCCGGGACGCCGTCGATCACTCGGACGTCCGGGAGCACCGTCTCGCTCGCGTTCGTGACCGTCACCGTCACCGTGACGCGCTCGCCCGGCGTCGGCGCGCCCTCGCTGACGACGCGTTCAACCCGGACGTTCGCGTCAGCCGGGACCGCCGAGAGTGCGCCGTAGACGGCGTATCCCAGCGGGACCAGCGCACTCGACAGGAGGAGCGGCGACGCGTACAGGAGGCCGAGCGACACCAGCGCCAGCGTCGCCGGCGCGGCCACCCGCCAGCGCCCCGTCCGAACGTCGGTCACCGTCCGCCCCCACCGGTCGTCGCGTCACTCCCCGCCGCGCCGCCCGACTCCACGTCCTGCGCACGTGTCTGGTCCGGCCGTTGCTCTCCGCTGCTCGTGTCCGCCCCCGGTTCCGGGTGCGTCCCGACGACCGACGCTGTCGGGTGCTCGTCGGCGAGTCGGTCTATCGCCGCCGCGGTCCGGCGGAGGCGCCGTTCGCGCTCACGTTCCGGGTCGAGCCACAGGCGGAGCCGCGAGCGCAACGACGCCGTCGGCGTGCCGTCGGCGAGAAACGCCGCCGCCGTTCGGTCGTCCGTCCACTCGCCGTTCGCGACCAGGTCGGTAGCCGCTGCCGGATCACCCACCCGGTCCCCGATCGTCGTCTCCGCGAGGTCCCGTAACTGCTCTCTGACCGCCGCCAGCGCGCCCCCGTCGCCGGCGAGGGCGCGTGCGACGTCGTCGTCCAGCGCCCCGCCCGTCAGGAGTCCCGCGTGCGTGACTCCCTCCGGCGGGCGGTCGAGTCGCCGCTCGAAGCGCTCGGCCGCGCCGTCGTCCGCGAGCACCCGCACCCCGCCGGGCAGTAGTAGCGAGACCGCGAGGCCGACCACGGCGACGGCGACGGATGCGAGTACGAACCCCTGCGGCCCGAGGCCCGACAGCGCCGTCACGAGCGGTTCGACCGCCCTCTCGACGGGCACCAGTTCCATTCCGAAAACTGCGAGCGCCGCCAGGGCAGTCGCCAGTGCGCCGATTCCCCCGACGACCCACCGGAGTCGCGTCACTCTCCACCCCCGGTCGCGGCCTCGTCGTCGGTGGCCGCTGTACCGTCGTCGGTGGCCGCTGTACCGTCGTCGGTCGTCCCTGTCTCGTCTTCTGTCGCGGCCTCGATGGCCTCGACGGCTGCCGCGATTCCGGGTGCCGCGGCGTCGGGCGGTCGCGGCCCGTACTCGACGGCACGGAACTCGTCTCGCAGTGTCGTCACCGCATCGGGAGGCAACCCGTCGACGGTGACGGCGTGGGCAGCCAGCTGTCCCGGTGTGTGGACGTCCGGCCGCTCGACCGAGACGTGCTCCAGGAACCGCTCCCACCCCTCGCGCACCGTCCGGTCGGCCTCGGTCACGTTCGTCGGCCCGGCCTGCGTCCGACCACCCGCAACGTCACCCGACCCGACTGGAACGACAGCGCGGATGCGGTCGGGTATCCCTGTCAGCCAGCCGGCCAGCGCGGCGATGACGCCGCTGACCGACCGCTCGCCCGCCGCGAGGTGCCCGAGTATCTCGGCGGTTCGTGCCAGGCGTTCGCGACCTGCCGTCAGCGCCCGCTCGGCGAGGTCGGCGAGTCCGACGAGTCCCCCGACGAGCGCCCGCACTGCGAGTCTGAACGCCGAGGCGACGACCCGATGGAGGTCACTCGGCCTGTAGCGGGACCGCCTGACGGCGACCGCCGTCGCACCGACGGCGCCGATGGCGAGTGCGACCACGCCGGCGAGGTTGGCCAGCGGGTTCGCGACGGTCCTCGTCGCGGTCTGGCCGCGTGCCGTGACGCTCACGGGCACCGCCGAATCGGCGGGCAACCACGCCGTCACGCTCCCGTCGACGCCCGTCTCACCTACTACGCTCCCGCCGACCGTCACCGTCGCACCCGGCTCGGGCTCGCCGTTGACCAGCGCCCGCACCTCGACGGGCGTCAGCGCCACCGGCAGTCCCAGCGCCGGGTCGACCGCGACCGTGACGACGTCGACTGCGATCGTCTTCGACCCCGTGACGGCCCCGCGCTCGACGCCGACGGTGACGTTCCCCGGCGTCGGCGGGAGGGCGAGTCCGGTCCGCCCCCCTTCGTCCGTCCGTTCGACCTCGGCCGGGCCGAGCAGGACCGTCGCGTTGCGGACCGGTACGCCGTCGACAGTCGCGACCAGCGCCACGGTCGCGTTCACGCGACGCTCGCCGGCGAGCGTGATCGTCGCGTTCGTCGGCATGTCGTAGGTCCGACTCGCGTTCGGTTCGCCGTCCGTGGGGAGCGCCCCCCCGTCGGCCGTCTCCCCTCCCGTCGCCGACACCGTGACCGACGCCTCGTAGGGGAGTGTCGTCTCGACGTCGCCCGACGGCCCGGTGACGCCGACCACTCGCTCGTCGACCCGTACGGCCGCGTCGGCGACCCGCGTCTCGCCCGCTCTCACCTGCACTGTCACCGCCGCGCCCGGTACCGCCGACCGGTTCAGCGAGACGGCGTACTCGCCGCGCCCGTCGGCCGTCGGCGTGGGCGACGGCGTCGATGTGGGTGTACTGGTCGGCGTCTCCGCGTCCGGTTGTGCTTCCGGACTCCCGCTCGTCCCGGGGTCGTACTCGCTCGAGACACCCTCCTCCCGGAGTCTACGCCGTTCCTCTGTGCGTCGCGCGTCGCCCGGCGTCGGGTCGAAGCGCACCCAGCCCAGTTCGGGGAAGTACACCTCGACCCAGGCGTGGGCGTTCAGCCCCCGCACCCGATAGGTGTCCCTGTCGACTCGCTCGCCCGTCGAGTAGCCGACGACGTACCGCGCCGGGACGTCCTGTGACCGCAACATCGCGACCATCGCCGTCGCGAAGTACTCGCAGTAGCCCCGGTCCATCCCGAGGACGAACGACCGCGCCACGTCGCCCTCGGGGTCGGAGACGTTCAGCGAGTAGCTCTTCGTCCGCTCCAGCCAGCGCTCGACCGCCACTGCCGTCTCGTAGGATCCGCTCGCGTTCTCGACGATCTCCGCCGTGAACGGGCCCAGTGCCGACTGTGTCTCCGGGGGAAGCGCCGTGTATCGTCGCTCGATCTCGTCGGGATACTCCCGGCCGCTGGCCCGCAGCAACTCGGGGTCAGACGGCGGGACGCTGCTGACCCCTCTGTAGGTCGTCCCGTCGGGGAGGACGCCGTCGGTCGTCGCTCGCCGGCCCGCGGTCAGCGCCAGTCCGTCGGGGCCGACCAGTCGGTCCGGTCGCCAGACGGTCGGCGGCGACGACGCCGCCCGCGCGAGGTCGACCCGGTAGCGAAGCGACTCGCCGCCGGCCGGTGCTCGCGCGTCGCTGGGTCCCGACCGTCGCCACCCCGACCCGGTGTAGGTGTCGTAGGCGCCGGTCCGCCAGTAGGCCGACTCCTCGCTGCGCACCGTGAAGTGCGTCTCCGTGCTCTGTGAGCGGAAGGCGTTCTCGCCGAGGCCGCCGACCTGCTGGCGCTCGCCCGCGTTCAGCGCCCCGAACCCACTCCCGGATCCCGGGCCGGCGCCGCTCCCTGCTTCGCCCCCGGCGTTCTCGGCCGCACCCGGCGGGAGCGGGACGAGCGACGACGCGGGTGCGCCAGACCCGGCGGCGAGTGCGGGCGCGAGCGCCGCGGCGAGGACGATCGCACAGACACAGACGGCAGCGAAGACCGCCCGGCCGTACTCGCGGCCCGCGGGGTGGTCGGTCGCTGGCTCGGCGTCGGCGTCACTCATCGTCGGAACGGGAGTGGTCGGTGGGGCCGCTCACCTGCATTCGTGCTCGAAAGGCCTGCCAGAGACAAATACCTGTTGTGGCCCGGGGGGTTTTTGCCCCCTGCCGAGAGAGGGACGAACATGATCGACGGTTCCGCCTGCCCCGAATGCGACGGCCACGTCAGCACCGAGGACGGCCTCGGCTACGTCTGTGACGACTGCGGCCGCGAGTACGACTCCGCCGACCTGTTCCTGCCCTGACCCGGACGCTGTCGGGCGGTCGAACCGACGGGGGTTTCGTAACCCTTTTTTCCTCGGTCCACGGATTCGGAGTTGCGCCGCCTTAGCTCAGACTGGGAGAGCACTCGACTGAAGATCGGGCTGTCCCCGGTTCAAATCCGGGAGGCGGCATTAGACTCGGAGTTCAAATGCCTGCGGTGCTGCACGGGAGATTTTCCAGGGTTTCTTGGAACCGATTTACCGACCGCGAGCTGCGACTGTGGTTGCACTTCGATCCACGGTGTTACTGCGCAGAGGATCTCGAATGCGTACTCAGGTACGTACTCGTGTACATACCCAGGTACATGAGTGACCACCTGACTTCCGGTGTCGCTCAGAACTTACCAAAATACGGGCCTACTCACTTACTGCAGCAGCGGTATCGAGTCCGACGGGTCGTTCCTGTTCCCACTCGACAGCGAGGATCGCGTCTCGAAGCGAGTTGAGTCTGCGCTCGACGACATCCAGCGGATGTGAGTCGATGAACTGCGCTGGTTCGTGCGCGACGGGTGTCGCGCCGTCGTTGACTTGCAGATGAACTGGGCCGAGGTCATCGTGCGTGTCGTCCTGATGCCAGCCCACCAGTAGACTGCGGTCTGGCTCGATCCAGTTGAACCAATAGTGCTCGTGTGGCTCACCTGTCTGCAGTTGAAACCCGATCTCGATCCGTGCAGCCGTCACCGGGTACTCGTCGTCGTCCAAGAACTGCCGCGGGTTCACGTCAGCGACAACCCGGTACGGGCCCGCTTCGCGGGGCTCAGCACGCCGTCGTCGAGCGTTCTCGAACGTGCCGCCGAGTCGATTCTGGATGCGGTCGTGGAGCCGCTTGCTCTGCAGGTTTGCCCGGTTAGCGAGGAAGACAACCATCAGGCGAGTGTCGAGGAAGAGTCAGTCCGCGGTGACGAGAGTTCAATGACGTCATCATACAGCTGGAGGGCGTGCTTCACGAGCCCGAGTTCCGTGTTGATCGCCTCCCACGTGGCGATCACGTTGCGACGCTCACGAAGCACCTCAGTCGAGAGCTCCTCGTCAGCGAGTTGTTCCCGGAACTCATCGAGTGAACTGACGTCGTACTCCGTCGTCAGCTCTTCCTGTTCTTCTTTCAGCTCTGTGAGCTGGTTCTCCAGTTCGTCACGCGAGTGGGCTTCGATCAGGTCAGTTACCTCGTCGAAGAGCATCCGTACCGGGTTCAGGTCGTACGCCTTCGTCCCGTCGACGGTCGTTTCCGTGACCCAGTCGTCACTCTGCAGTCGTTGGAGTTCATCGTCGGCTGTCGCGCGGGAAACGTCAGCTCGGTCCGCAATCTCTTGCACCGGCGTTGGTTCGTCTAGCAGCTCTACGACGTGCCGGACGCGTTCACGCCCGCTCATACTCTCCGTCCACGACCCCGGATTCGAGTCAGCCATTCTACTGTGTCTTGTCCCGCTCGAACTAAATAATTTTCCTCAGCTCAAATATTCAAACAAGATGGTGCCCGTCCTCCGGTGGAAGGCCGTTCAGATGCTGGGAGGCGGCATCCGGTTTCTATACGATTCTCATTTGAGAGCGTTACGCACTCGACTGAAGATCGAGCTGTCCCCGTTCCCGCGAGCGGAGCGAGCGGGAAGCCGAGAGACGAGCGCAGCGAGTCTCTCGCAAGTTCACAATCCGGGAGGCGGCACTTCTCTGAACCCGACCGCCGAGCGGAGCGAGCGCGGCGGGTTCTGTGAGTGTTCCCGTGCGGATTTGAACCAGAGAGGACGCGCGCAGCGTACGAGCACGTCCGACCGTGGTTCACGATCCGGGAGGCGGCATTTCTCTGCATCCCACTGGTGAAAAGAACCCTTTCCTCCTTCGCTCCCAAACGGTATCGCAGTGCAATCCAGTCCACTCGCCAGATCGAAACGGCCCCTTCGGTACGTCATGGGTCTCGCGTACGTCCTCGCGGGAGTTCTCCACTTCGTCGCCCCGGAGACGTACGAACGGATCGTCCCGCCGCAGTTCCCGCGACCGCGGACACTCGTCTACCTGTCCGGGATCGCGGAGATCGGACTCGGCATCGGTGTGATGTTCGAACGGACGCGTCGTCTCTCGGCGCGGGGACTGATCGCGTTGCTCGTGGCGGTGTTCCCTGCCAACGTCTACATGGCGACGGGTGACGACTTCGACCTGCGTGACCTCCCGGCCCGGGTACGCGACCCCCGCGAGGCGGCGCTGTGGGCGCGGTTGCCGCTCCAGGCCGTGCTTGTCGCGTGGGCGTGGTGGTACACCGGAGAGTCGTCGAGATCGGACTGAACAGTCCACCGAAGACGCGTCGGCCGAACAGCGTCTCACTTGCTCCCGCGGTGCAGGAATGATTACCATTCTATCACGGAAAAGCAGTGAGGGAAGCCCGCGGCTTCAGCCGTGGGTGGAATCCGACCGGCACGGCTCTCTGTTCTATGAGACGAACACCTCGCCGGCCCACGCGACACGCTCGTCGAGACTCCCGCGCTCGGTGATCGCGGTACGGAGCCACTCCACCTCGCCGGCGTAGCGTTCGGCGATGCGGACGAACTCGCCGACGGTGACGGAGCCATCCCGTTCGTTCATCGCCCGGACGACGTCGACGAGCGTCCGGTTCCCGTCACTTCCGGTCCGGACCGCGGCGTCGACCGCGTAGAGGAGGCGAGCGCCGCGCTCGTAGTCGGCGCGGGTGTCGTCCCAGGCCGACCGGTTCGCGAGCGCGGTCCGGGGGTGGTCGGGCGTCGCCGTCAGTCGCGACCGGACGTCGCGTTCGGTGACGCCCTCGTACTGTTCTTCGAGCAGGCGCGCCGAGAGATACGTCGCGCTGGCCTCGCGGAACCACCGCAGTTCCGGCGTCAGTTCGAACCCCTGCCGGGTGTGGACGTACTCGTGGATCCAGACGCTCGTGGCGTCGCCGTCCCAGAACGCGCGCTGTGTGACGTAACCCGTCTCGCCGTAGGTCCGCCCGTTCGACGGCAGCGAGTCGGGCGCGACGACGAACGTGACCGTCTCGGGCGGGGACGGGTGGAGCCGATACGGCGAGACGAACTCGGCGAGGAATCTCGCTTTCCGCGCCGGCGCGACGTCCACCTCTCCGGGGACGTCGTCCATCGCCGCGGGAGCGACGACCGTCACCCGCGACTCGTGGACAGGTGCCGACTCGGCAGTCAGGTTCCCGACGAGCGCCCACGGACCGACCGTAACGACGCCCGCTGCCGGATCGCCCGCTACCTCATCGAGCGCGGCAGGGAGCGCCGACCGCGGCAGGTACGCCCAGTCGCCGCGAGCATCGACGGAGTCGGGGTCGACGTAGTCGACGGTGAACTCGCGAGTCCCATCCGTCGGCGTCGTGTACGTGACTGTGACGTCGACCCGACCGTCGACGGCCGCGTCGCTGTCCCTCGTCGGTTCGCTCGCCACGTCCGTGACGACGACCCCGACGTCAGCCGTACCGACACCACCCGGTTCGACGACGGTCGCGTTCGGTTCGGCGTCGAGGACGGTCGCCGGGCCCGCAGCGGTCAGGGCGAGCGACGCCACGACCACGAGAGCCACCACTCCCGCGGTCTTCAGAGCGGTCGGTGTCGTTGCCGGTGCGGTCAGTCGTCGGGTCATCGTCGGTGAGTCGGGCGAGGGGGACCACCACGGTGCCGTCCCGCTTCGGAGTCGTCGCCTTCGCGAGCCCTACGCGCGTGACAGACGTAAAGCCGTGGCCCTCCCGTCCAGAGAGTTCGGTCGCAGTCACGTCGTGTCCGACTTGGCACGGAGCCAGCCCAGCGAGCACATTACGACGACGACGGCGCCACCCCCGACCAGCGCCGGACCGGACGTGGCCGTCCGATAGACGAGGACGGCCGCGCCGGCGACGGGCACGACGGCGCTCGTCCCCGACGCGAGGAGTGCGACGAGGGCGACGTCGACGCCCCCGAGGCCACCGGGCGTGGGGACGATGGCGGCCGCGACCGCCGCGGGGATGACGGCGAGCAGGACGCCCACCGAGACGGGGTGACCGACCGCGAGGAAGGACAGCCAGAGCGCGACGACTGTCAGGGCGTGGGCGACTGCGAGTAGACCGACGAGTGTGACCGTCTCCCGCGTCGACCCCTCCCGGAGACGGCCGAGTGCCGCCTCGAACCTCCGGACGCGGGCCTCGACCGCCTCGCGGTCGGGGGGCGTGAGACGCGGGACGACGTGGAGGACTCGCCCGGCACTCGTGACCGTCTCGACGGCGACGGTCCCCAGTCGTCGCCGGACACGCCAGAGGCCGACGACGCCGAGGACGCCGAGCGCGAAGAGGCAGGTTCCGACGACGGCGAGAGCGGTGACGTCGCCCCCGGTGGCGGTGAGGAGGAGGTACGCGACGCCGACGACGCCGAAGGCCCCGACGACGAGGTTCGAGAGGGCGCTGATCGTGACGACCGCGGCGACGCCGTCTTCGTAGGCGGCGTCCGAGGAGCGGGCGACGACGAGTCCGTTGAGCGGTGCGCCGCCCGCCTGCCCGCCGGGGACGAGCGTGCTGACGACCGAGGTGGCGGCGTAGGCACCGAGGACGCGTCCCACGGGCGCACGGTGGCCGAGTACTCCCAGCAGGACGCGCAGTGCCAGTCCCCGGAGGACGAGGACGGCCATCGCGATGCCCGCGACGACGGCCATCGCACCGGGGTCGGCGCGACCGAGCGCACGCTCGACGGATCCGCCACCGACGAGCGCGACACCGGCGGCGAGCGCCGCTATACCGGCGACTGCGAGGAGTCCCCTGCGACCGACCTGGCGACGGTCGAGCGACAGGTCGGACGCCGGGGGACTCATCGCCGGCACCTCCGCTGGCGGCCGGTCGGCGACTGTCGGTCGGTCGTCGGGGCTGTCTCTCTGTGCGTGCTGTGCGTTCTCGGCCCCGCGGTTGTCCGGGACTCGGCGGGTGACGGCACTCGGCTTCGTGCGTTCGTCTGCACTCTCATCGGCCTCCGCGTCTGGATACCGCCGAGTAGGGTCGGCACGAGTATAACCGTGGCGCCGATATCCCTGGCGGGTCGGACACCGTCGGCTGCCGTCGTGGTTCTCCCGTTCGTGCCACTCGGATGGGCGCGGCACAGAACAAGACGGACGCGGCACAACACTTAGGCGACCGGCGGGAGAATCGGCGTCCTCCTACCGGCTGGATCGCTCGCCCCCTCCGATCAGTCACCTGCGCCCCCGTCAGTCACGCTCGTACCCGAACCACTCACTCCCGCTCCCCACTATGAACACACACGCCGTCCGGCGGTGGATAGACCGCACCTGTTTCGCCCTCGCGACGACGGCCGTCGTCGGCCTCGGCTTCGTCCAGGGCGGCATCTCGCTCACGCTCTCTCTGCTCGCACTCGGCCTCGGCCCCGTCTCGGTCCTGAACGCGACGGTCGCGAGTCTGAGTTTCGCGGCGACGCTGGTCGCCTCCGGCGGGGTGTTCGTCACCGAGGTGCTCCGCGAGGGACGCCGCCGACCGCTCCCGACCGACGGGCCGACCGTCGCCGCCGTCGTCCCCTCCTACGGTGACGCGACCGCGCTCCACCGGAGCGTCGAGAGCTTGCTCGCCGCCGACTACCGACCCGTCGAGGTTTCGGTCGTCTGTGAACCCGGCGACGAGGCGACGGTCGCCACCGCGCGCGAACTCGCCCAGCGGGACGACCGAGTGGCCGTCCGGGTCAACGACCGGAATCCGGGTTCGAAGGCCGCGGCGGTCAACTACGCCGTCGAATCGGTCGACGCGCCGCTCGTCGGGGTGTTCGACGCCGACGAACGGGTCCACCCCTCGTTTCTCTGTGCGGCGGTCGCTCGGCTCGACGACGCCGAGGCCGTCCAGGGACGGACGTTCCCCCGACCGGACGGACCGCTCGAGACCGTCACCTACTACGAGTCGGTCGTCCTCGGCTATCTCACCCACCGACTGGTGTCGTATCTGACGGGGTTCGATATGGTCGCGAGCAACGCACTGGTGATGGAGCGTGACACCTACGATGACCTCGGCGGCTACGACCCGGCGATGCTCACCGAGGACTTCGACTTCGCCTTCCGGTGTTACGAGGCCGGCGTGCGCGTCCACTCCTGCTTTGCCTACCCCTCGGAGATCGAGGGCGCCCACACCCTCGGTGACTGGTGGGGCCAGCGCAAGCGCTGGATGACCGGCTACGCACAGGTGTTTCACCGCCTGCTCGGCCGGTTCGACCCGTTCGGGCGGCCCCGGACGATCGTCTCGACGCTGTTCTGTGGGGGCGCGCTGGCGGGAAACTTCGCGATCCTCTCGATCGTCTCGCAGGTGGCCGTCCTCGCGCGGGCCGGCGTCCCGTGGGTCGTCGCGGCACTGCTCTGTTCGGTCTGGGCCGTGACCCTCGCGACGAGGCTCCTCGACGTCCGGGCGGGCGTCGTCGACCGAGTCGGCGTCGGCTGGCTGTTCGTCCCGCTGACCCTCCCGCTGTACAGTCTCGCCGCTATCAAGGGGATCGTCGAGTACCCCATCTCCTGGGAGGGCGAGTGGTTCCGCGTCGAGAAAGAGGGGTAATCGGACGGCGAGAACCTGTCAATCTGGCGTGTTGAACCCTCGCCGGGGACAAAAGATATCTCCGGGCCGGCACAATCGCCGGCGATGGCTCTCTCCAGGGTGGACGCGGTGCTCGCGGCGCTGACGCTCCCCGAGAAACTTCGCCTCGTGCGCGGCCGGGCCGACCCTGACGGTCGCGCGACCGGCTACGTGCCGGGCGTCGAGCGCGTCGGGATCCCGCCGCTCCGGCTCGTCGACGGCCCGCTGGGCGTGCGCGACGGCGTGGCGACGGCGTTCCCGGCGACGATCGCCCTCGGCGCCGCCTGGGATCCCGACCTCGCGCACCGACTCGGTAGCGCACTCGCGGCCGAGACGCGCGTCAAGGGCCACGACGTCCTCCTCGCGCCCGGACTCAACGTCGTCCGCGTCCCCACCTGCGGCCGCAACTTCGAGTACCTGAGCGAGGACCCCGGCCTCTCGGCCGCGGTCGGCGCGGCCTGCATCGCCGGGATCGAATCGGAGGGTGTGGCAGCCACGGCCAAGCACTTCGTCGCCAACAACCAGGAGCGCGACCGGGACCGGGTCGACGCCGTCGTCGACGAGCGAACACTCCGAGAGATCTACTTCCCCGGCTTTCGAGCGGCGGTCGAGGCTGGCGTTTCGACGGTCATGACCGCCTACAACCGCGTCAACGGGGCGTACATGAGCGAACACCGGGACCTCGTCGAGAGCGTCCTCCGCGAGGAGTGGGGGTTCGCCGGTGTGACGATGTCGGACTGGTGGGGCACCCACGACGCCGTCGCCGCCGCCGAAGGCGGCCTGGACCTGGAGATGCCCGGCGCCTCGGTCGTCGAACTGTTCGCGCCGAAGAGTCGGGCACTCAGGGCGATGCTCGCCGCTCGCCTCTCGGAGCGACTCGGCGTCGACCCGCCGCTGTACTGGCGACCGCTCGACCGCTATATCGCCGACAACGGCCAGCCAGACCCGTACCCCTACGACTTCTTCGGGGACCGCCTCGAACGCGCGGTCGCGGACGGCCTCGTCGACGAGGCCACGGTCGACGAGAAAGTCCGGCACGTCCTCGGGCTCTACGAGTCGCTGGGACTGCTCGATGGCGACCGTCCGGCGGGGACCGTCGACTGGCGCGTCCACCACGCCCTCGCACGCACCGTCGCGCGCCGCGGGACGGTCCTCCTCGAAAACGACGGGACGCTCCCGCTCTCGGGCTCGGAACGGGTCGCAGTCGTCGGCCCGAACGCCGACGAGGCGAAGGTCGGCGGCGGCGGCAGTTCCGAGGTCGACCCCACACGCACGGTGAGTCCCGTCGAGGGGATCGCCGAGCGCGCAGCGTCGGTCCGGGTCGAACCCGGCGTCGAGCGAGTCGCGAACCCGTCGATGTTCGACGCGCCCTGGACGGAACTGCTCGAGCGGCGCCGCCAGGAGGGCGTCCCGGACGTCGACGCCGCAGCCGCGGCCGCCGACGAGGCCGACGTCGCCGTGGTCGTCGTCCAGGACGGCGCCACCGAGGGCGAGGACCGCGACTCGCTGCGATTGCCGGGGCGACAGGACGAACTCGTCGCCGCCGTCGCCGACGCCAACCCCGACACCGTCGTGGTCGTGCGGGCGAGCGGGCCGGTGAGTATGCCGTGGGCCGACGACGTCGCGAGCGTGCTCGTGACGTGGTACCCCGGACAGGCCGACGGCGCGGCGCTCGCCGACGTGCTCTACGGGGCCGACCCCGGCGGCCGACTTCCGGTCACGTTCGGTCGGTCGTTCGCCGACTACTCCGTCGCCGACCCCTATCGCTATCCGGGAATCGAGGGCCGCGCACACTACGACGAGGGCGTCTTCGTCGGGTATCGAGGGTTCGACCGGGACGGCGTCGACCCCCTGTTCCCGTTCGGCGACGGGCGCTCCTACGCCGCGTTCGCCCACGACGACCTCGCCGTCGAACGCGGGCACGGCGGGGACGGCGAGACGGACGCCGACTCGACCGACACCGCGCTCGACGTGACGGTCACGGTCGAGAACCAGGCCCAGCGCCCGGGTCGCGAGGTCGTCCAGGCGTACGTCGAACCGCCAGACGGTCCGGCCGAGCGACCACTACGGGAACTGGGCGGGTTCGCGGCCGTCGCGCTCGAGGGCGGCGACAGCGAGCGGGTGTCGGTGACGATCCCCCGGCGAGCGCTGGCCCGGTACGACCCGACCGACGGCTGGACTGTCGACCCCGGCGAGTACGCGGTCGTCGTCGGGCGTTCATCGCGCGACGAGCGGTGCCGGGCGACGGTCACGCTGGAGTGACCGCTCGGTCATCGACAGCGGCTGGTCGCCGTCGACAGGGACCCGCGGCCGGCGAGCGACCGATTCCCGACTGGTGACAATCAGGTTAGCAGTTATCGTCCAACGGGTCGTATCGACGACTGCAATGGCACTTCTGACAGACCGCACTGCCGTCGTCACCGGCGGTAGTTCCGGCATCGGCAGGGGTATCGCGCTCGAACTGGCCCGACAGGGCGCCGACGTCGTCGTCGCGGACGTCCGCGAGGAGCCCAAAGAGGAGGGCGCACCGACCCACGAGGCGATCGCCGGAGAGACCGACCGGGAGGCGACGTTCGTCCACTGTGACGTCTCGTCGGTGTCGGACCTGGAGGCGGCCGTCGACGCCGCCGAAGAATTCGGCGGGGTCGATATCATGGTCAACAACGCGGGGATCTGGCGGCCCGAGGACTTCTTCGAGGTGACCGAGGACGAGTACGAGCAACTGATGGACATCAACATGAAGGGGACGTACTTCGGGTGTCAGGTCGCGGCCCGACGGATGGTCGAGAACGGGGGTGGGAGCATCATCAACCTCTCCAGCATCAACGGGCTCTTCGGCAACGGCGGGCATCCCACCTACAGCGTCTCGAAGGGCGGCATCGCGCTCCTGACCTACTCGCTGGCTCACGGGCTCGGCGGCGAGGGGATCCGCGTCAACGCCATCCACCCCGGCGCGATCAACACGAAGATCGGACCCGAGGACGCCGAGGCGACCAGCGAAGAGCAGATGGAACAGCTCAAGGCGATGATCCCGCTGGGCCGACAGGGCGAACCCGAGGACATCGCCGGGGCGGCGGTCTTCCTCGCGAGCGACCTCGGGAGCTACGTCACGGGTGAGTCGCTCGTCGTCGACGGCGGCTGGACGTCCTGGCGGTGAGGCACCGCCTTTCGACTGCTCGCTGATCGGGGACACGTCGACCCGATACCCTGCGGACTGGGACGGGCCGGCTCGGGGCGTTCCCGCGTCCGCGACCGCGCGGCCTTCGCGCTCGCGGCCGGACCGCGGGGTCGGTCGACGGTCGATTCCTATCGCGCGAGAATCAACTCGGCGCTTTTCGTCCGCGCGCCCGACGGTCGGATATGGAGCGCGTTCTGCCCGTTCTCGTCGTCGTCCTGGCGCTGCTCGCCGGGTGTTCGGGGCTCCTGCCCGGGCCCTCCGCCGACACGCCGACCGCTACCCCGGCTTCGACCGCGACCCAGACGACCACTGCGCCGCCCGTTACGCCGACGGCGACCGCCACCGACAGGTCGACGGCGACTCCCGCCCTCGGCGGCGACCTCGCGCCGGGAATCACCGACGAGGGTGTCGTCAATCCGGTCGCGCTCCAGTCCGCCCACCGGAGCGCGCTCCTCGCCGACGGGTTCACCCTCGCCGTCACCTACGAGAACGTCGCGAACGGCAGCGTCCAGTGGCGGACGGCCCAGCGGATCGTCGCGGGCCCCGGCGGCGAACTGGCGCTCCAGCGGGCGACTGCCGGCGACCCGCCGGCCTCGGTGACCAACCAGACCGTCTGGCACAACGTCACGCACACGACGATGCGGAGCCTGGAGGGCGACGAGACTCGGTTCACCGTCCGGAGCAGGGTGGCGACCCCGGAGGCGCTCGTCTGGCCAGGGCCGGTCCTGCGACTGCTCCAGGACGAGGCCGGTGCCTTCGAAGTCTCGTCCGTCGAGGAGCGTGAGGGACTCCGCGTCGTCACGCTCGCGGCCTCGCTCGACCAGGTGGGTCGCGACGGAGACGACGATACCACGGCGACGATGGTCGTCGACGAGCGCGGCGTGCTCCGCTCGCTGACGGCGACGACGGACTACGGCGGCAGCGACGCCTGGCGAGTCACCTACACGGTCGAACGGGTCGGCGGCGTCGACCCCGAACCCCCGGACTGGCTGGAGGAGGTGCCGCGGAACGCGAGCCTGAACGTCGAACTGTTCACCGGGATGGGCCCCGAGGGCGTCCTCACGCTCGAGAACGTCGGCGGCGACACGGTGCCCGCCGACACGCACGTGACGGTCCGTGGCAACGGGACGCTCCGCGAGGCGCGACTCGCCGATCCGCTCGCGCCAGGCGAGACGCTGTACGTGTTCGTCGCACCCGAGACGGGAGCGCTCCGCCTGTCGACGAGCGAACCCGCCGAGGGCGTGTACGAACCGGTTCCCCGGGAGTTCACGGTCCGGGTGGTCACCGGCGACGGCGTCGTCCTCCACGAGGAGAGTCTCGGCTGGTGAGGCGACCGGGCCCGGAGGCGCGACCGCCGACCGAACCACCAGTCGTCGACGGCGGCTCGACGTCCCGGCGCTGCGGTCTACCCGTCGTCTCCCGCCGCCAGCCCGTGGGCGCCCTCGACGAGTTCCCGCAACCGGTCGACGAACCGGGCGGCGGCCGCCCCGTCGACGACGTCGTGGTCGAACGTCACCGTGAGGTCGAGGAACTCGCGCGTGACGAGGTCCCCCTCGACGACCCGGGGTTTCTCGTCGATCCCGCCGACCGTCAGTTGCAGCGTGTAGTTCGTCGGGCTGACCGCCCACCCGCCCCCGGAGCCGAACATCCCCACGGAGGTGACGGCGACGGTTCCGGCCGTGTCCGTCCACCGTCGCGGGAACCACTGTGGCAGCCGCCAGACGAGTCGCCGGAGAACCCCGGGGAGGCGAAACGCCGCCGCCTCCAGCCCGGAGAGGCCCGTCGGGTCCTTCACCTCCTGAGCGGCCCGTATCTCCTCGTGGATCGACTGCAGCGACCGGCGGTTCGCTTCTCTGACGACGTGGGGGACGCCCATTCGCTCGCCGTCGACTGTCGTCTCGACGAGGACGTTCACGTCGACCGCGTCGAAGACGTGGACGCGACCGCGCCAGTCGCGATACGCGTTGATTCGAGGGTGATCCTCGAGAGCTTCTGTGAGACAATAGGTGAGGAACGCGGTGAACGAGAGCCGGTCTCCTGTCCCGGCTTCGAGGGCGTCGATGCGGCGGCTGGCCTCGGTGACGTCGAACTCGACGAGTCCGTGGACGTTGCTCCGCCGTCCAGCCGTCCGCATGTAGTCGACCGTCCCTCGACGGCGGGGAGAGACGCGCTCGACCCGGTCACCTCGGTCGCCCATACGTCTCGTAGGTCGATGGGGAACTTACGTCTTGACGGCGCTCCTCGGGAGCCCGATTAGTCGGTACTGATCAGTCGCCCCCGGTCAGTCGTCGGTGACGGCGGCGGTCCGGGGGTTGACGCTCCCGGTCTGGGAGTAGACGCCACCGAGCAGCGCCACCCCCGCGAGCAGCGGGATGACGGCACACGCGGCGTAGATCGGCGAGAAACCGACCAGATCGACCAGCGGGAGGGAGACCATCGGGCCGAGTCCGCCGCCGAGATCGCCGAAGACGTTGTTCGTTGCCATCGCCCGTCCGGTGCGTTCGTTGGGGGTCATGTCCGCGAGCAGTGCGATGAGCGGGCCGTTCGTCCCGCCCTGGCCCGCGCCGATACATATGCAGGCCGCGACGAGGTCGACGAGCGAGGAGGAAAGCGCGAGGAGGACGAACCCGACGAAGGAAACGACGAGAAAGACCACGAGTGTGGGCACTCGCTGGCCGAGGTCGTCGGTCACCTTGCCGCCGACGAGCGTGAACGACGCGGCGGCGAGGACGGTCACGGCCATGAGCAGTCCGGACATCCCCTGCGGGCCGTAGCCCCAGACGCTCAGGCTCCTGGCATCGACGAAGAGGACGAGCGTCGAAAAGAGTGCGCCCAGATACGCAAAGTAGAGGCCGAAGTTGACGAACCCGGCCGTGAGCGTGGGCAGGGCGGTGTCGACCTCCCAGGGTTTGACGGCGGCGCGTGTCTCCTCGACGTGGGTCTCCGGGACGGTCCGGTAGGCGAGCGCGCTGGCGAACAGCGCGGCGACGGCCGCGAGCGCGAACGCCGCGAACACCGAGACGGCGTCGCTGACCACCCCGCCCATCACCAGCCCTGCAGGGAAGCCGAGCGTGATGCCGGCGCGGACGATGCCCATGTTGGTCCCGCGTGACCCGCCCTGGCTCACGTCGGCGGCGATGGTGTAGGCCGTGGCGAAGACGAGCGCGCTGCCGATCCCCCAGAGGATACGTGCGAGCAGGAACCACACCTCCGGGAGCGGGGCCTCGATGGCGACCGTGTAGCCCAGCGTCGCCAGCCCCTCGATGAAGAGTCCAGCGACGAACGGCGTACGCGTCCCGATCCGGTCGACCAGCGACCCCGCCGGGGCGTTCGCGAGGATGCGCGTGAAGCGGTTGGCGCTCAGGATGAGCCCCACGAGGAAGGGCGTGATACCCAGTACGGCCCCGAGGTTCGGCAGGACGGGGAAGACCACGCCGCCGCCGAACCCGACGAAGAAGGTGCTGACGATGACTGCCAGCACGACCGGTTGGGGCCGTCGCATTCGCTAGGGTCTCTGCGATTGGCGGTAAAAAGGACTGTGAACCCGGCCCTGCTCGTTGGTGTGATTCACGTTCAGTACGAATCGTGATAGAGAAGCAGTCAGAGAGTAAAAGACCGCAGAGGTCCGTCGACGACAGCAACCAACCGCGTCGATGTGGTGGGGGGCCAGTTCGGGTTCAGGGGGCCAGTTCGGGTTCAGGGGGCCAGTTCGGGTTCAGGGGACCAGTTCGGCCCTATGGGACCAGTTCGGGTTTACTCCACGACAGGTTCGTCGGCCTGTTCGGACTCGTCGAACTCGACGTAGTCGGACTCGTCGAACTCGTACTCGTCGTCGCCGCCGCGGAACCGTCGGGAGGCGAGGTAGCCGACGGCCGAGACGGCCGCGATCGCGCCGACCGCGGCGAGCGCGGGTCGAACGGGCGACGACCCTGCCCCGTGGTCCTCGGGCGATTCGAACGATAGCTCGTCGGTCTCGTCCTCGACGGGCGAGTCGCCGCCGGTCGGGCCGAAGTGGACGCCGTCGAAGTGCAGCTCGAACATGGTGATCTTTCGTGCCATAGCCGTAGAGACGAGGCGCGAGTATATATAATAGTAGTGATAACTGTTGCCAGTAGTGCCACACCGTGGCGGTTTCGGTGCTATCGGGCGACCACTAGATACGGTCAGTTTCGGCGAGAGATACTGTCTTCCCGTGCGGGGTAGTTCTCAGCGCGTCGGAATCGTCGTAGTTCTTTATCATCTCAGCGATCGTATCTAAACGTATGAGTACACAGACACAACTTCGCCGACTTCCGACGGGACAGCTGGTGTTCGGTGCGATCGTCGTCCTGCTGGGAGTCTTGCTCCTGCTCGACACGACCGGACTCGTCCCGACGCGCAGCGCCCTGCTGTACGCGCCGTCGCTGTTCGTCCTCGTGGGCGTGTGGGCGCTCGTCCAGAGTCGCTTCCGGAACCTCGTCGGGCCCGTGGTCCTGATCGGGGTCGCCGGCGCCTGGCAACTCGTGGCGCTCGACTACGCCACGGTCGACCAGGTCGTGGTCTTCTGGCCCGTCCTGGTGATCGCTTTCGGGCTGTCGGTCCTGCTCGGGCAGTTCCGATCGGCCGTCCGCGAGACCGACGACGCCTTCACCGGCGCGTTCGCGGCCTTCGGCGGCGTCGAGAAGCGCAACACCTCGAAGTCCTTCGCCGGCGCCGACCTCACCGCGATCTTCGGTGGGACGGAACTCGACCTGCGCGACGCCGAGATCGCCGACCGACCCGCCCAGGTCAACGCCGTGGCGCTGTTCGGCGGCGTCGACGTGGTCGTCCCCCGCGAGTGGAACGTGCGACTGGACGTCCTCCCCGTCCTCGGCGGGGCCTCCGACGACCGCGCCCGCACGGAGTCGCGCAACGAAGACGTCGACCTGGTCGTCACCGGGTTCGCCGCCTTCGGCGGCGTCGCCGTGTCGGACTGACTCTTTCTATCCCGGAATCTCCGCCGGTTCGAACTCGCGGAGTCCGAAGTAGGTTATCAGGACTGCCCCGAAGCCGACGGCCACGAGCAGACCCTGACCGAGGACGCCCGCGAGCGGGACCGCACCGAGGGCTTCGAGGGCGACCACGAACAGTCCCGCACCGGCGGCCGAGGCGACGTCGACGCGCTCTATCGGGAGCGCGCGGCCGATCAGGTAGCCGTAGACGACGTAACTGTAGACGACGACGCCGAACTCGGCGGCGAGTCCGACGACGGAAAGCGGGATGAGCACGAGCGTGAAGGCCATGTAGACGAACAGGACGAGCAGCGCGAGACCCGCGATCGCGCCGACGACGCCACTCACGAGGGCGTGGTTCGTGACCGAGTCGCCGACGTTCGCGAGCAGCGTCGGGTTGCGCCGGGCCACCAGCCCCGCGACCAGCGCGAGCGACAGCACCTGGAACAGGAAGCCGGCCGGACTGCGCGTCGGCGACTGGTCCTGGAGTTGCCCCACCAGGTCCGACCGCGACGCCACGTTCGCGCCCGTCGCGACGGTGGCGCGTCCGCCGACGACTTCCAGCTGTCCGGTGACGGAAGCGCCGTCGGCCACTGTCAGGTTGCCCGCGAGGACCCGGACCGCTTCGACTTCCCCGTCGACCCGGAGGTCGCCGCCGACGACGAACAGGGGGGCCGACACGCTGGCGTTCGCGGGCACCGTGACCGACCCGCCACCGACGACGACCGCACTGTTCTCGCCAGCGCCATCGAGGGTCTGGTTCCCGTCGAAGACGACCGACATCGTGTCCGGTTCGGCCCCGCTGGCCGAGAGGAGAAGCAGTACGACGATCAGCAGCGGGATGATCTCCGTGGGAGTCATCCCGACACCTCACCGTCGCTCGCCGCGTCAGTATCTCCGCCTCGCCCTCGTGCGACCGCAACCAGTCGTCGCAGATAGATGCCGACGGCGAGCGCGAGAAAGAACAGGAGTGCGAGGGCGTTGACGAGGTTGAGGTGGGTGAGCAGGCCGACCGCGGCGTGGTCGAGATACAGCGCGACGGCTGTGCTCACGAACGTCGCCAGCCACCCGGCCATGCCGACGCCGATGGCCGAGTGGGTCCCGATAGTCTCGGCCGTCGAGAGGTCGGGCCAGAGCGCGAAGTTCAGCGTCGTGTAGAAACTCACGGTCAGTGCGTAAAACAGGGGGTTGACGATGGAGGGGGCGTCCCGTCCAAGGGCCGGGAACAGCGCCGCCACGCGCAGGTCCGACGTGTAGAGGACGTAGGTCAACCCGAACAGGGCGAAGACCCACAGGAACAGGCCGTTGCGGTCGAAGTTCACGTAGAGCACGCCGGCCATCAGTGCGCCCACGACGTGGACGACGGCGATGGCGAGACGGGTCGAGAACTCGGGCGACTGCCAGGAGGTCAGGATCAGTGCCGGCGTCTCGATGATCCGCAGAAAGCCGAGACTGTCGACGAAGAAGACGCCGAACATCAGCGCGACGGGCGCGAGGAAGGCCAGACTCCGCGTCCGGATCGAGGTTGGGTGACAGAACCGTCCAGTCCCGAACTCGCGGTGCTGGAGAGCGAGGCCGTCGACGAGGCGTTCGATAGGTTTCAGGAGATCGAACGCGACGACGCCGAGGACGACGAGTCCGGGGGCCATCGCGGCGACCATGAGCAGGCTGAACGCGCCGATCGACCACTCGATCGGGACGGCGTTCGCGAGGAAGTACGTGACCGCCGTGATGACCGCCGCGACGGGGCCCCGGTCGGGCACTGGAACGAAGTCGATGGCGAGGCTGAAGGAGACGGGAAAGCCCACACCGAGCGCACACGAGGCGATCACGATCCACGCGCCGAACGCGGCGGCGCTCCGGATGTGGGGGGCGACGGCGGTCAGGACGAACTGGACGACGAGCACGCCGAACAGCAATCTGAGCTTCAGGCGGAGGTCGGTGCTCCAGTCGCGGCGGTCCATCGTCACGCCGACGGCGACGGCGACGACGAACGTCAGGAGTGCGAGGGCGGCCATCCACGTCGAGACGGCGGTGTGGCTCAGCCCCACGAGGCGCGTCCCGAGGTCGATCAGTCCGAGCTGGACGAACGTGACGTTGTAGTAGTAGCCGGCGGTCATCAGCGCGACGAACAGCAGATACCCCAGGACCGTGTGCCACTCGCCCGCTCTGACGTGGTCGACGAAACGCATGACGTTTCTCTGTCGGACCGACTCTCGCGACCCTGTTAGTCGTTTGCCCGACTCCCGGAGTGCGGGAATCAGACGGGCGGCCGGCCGGTCGGCGGTGTCGAACGCGACACCGATACGACAGTGATTAATCCCACAGTGGTAAACACCGGGTAATGACAGACTTCGATCCGGCGGAGTTCTTCGCACCGGACCGACTCGAGAAGCTCGAAACGCTCCGGGAGGCCGGGGTCGACCCGTACCCGCCGGAGTATCGGCCGACGGGTTCCATCGGCGCGTTCGTCGACGAGTACGACGATATCGAAGAGATCGACGACGACACCACCCACCGACTCGCCGGGCGGGTCCACCGGATCAACGACCTCGGGGGTATCGCCTTCGTCGAGATCGAGGACGAATCGGGATCCGTCCAGCTGATCCTCGACGAGGACACGGACGGCTACGAGCACATCGACGAACTGGACTTCATCGACATCGTCGGCGCCGAGGGCGAGGCCATTCGCTCGAACACGGGCGAACTCTCCCTGCACGCCGAGACCTTCACCTTCCTCACCAAGGCGCTCAAACACCACAACCCGCCGGGCCAGTCCGAACTCGGCGACAGGTACTCGACGCGCGCGGTCAAGTTCTGGTGGGACGAGGTGCGCGACCCCGTCGAGACGCGCTTCGAGTTGACTCGGAATCTCCGTCGATTCCTCGACGACCGCGGCTTCCTCGAGGCCGAGACCCCCGTGCTCCAGAACGTCGCCGGCGGGACGGACGCGACGCCCTTCGAGACCCACCTCGACGCCAAAGACCAGGAGATGTACCTGCGGATCGCCACGGAACTCCACCTCAAGCGCCTCCTCGTGGGTGGGTTCGAGACGGTCTACGAGGTCGGCCCGGTCTTCCGCAACGAGGACATCGACGTCACGCACAACCCCGAGTTCACCATGCTCGAACTCTACCAGGCCTACGCCGACTACACCGACATGATGGCCCTCACCGAGGACATGGTCGCCCACCTCGTCGAGGAAGCCACCGGCGACCTGGTCGTCACCTACGACAACCCGCTCAGAGACGAGGACGGCAACGTCCGGACGAACGAGGAAAACGAGGTCCTGACCGAACCGGTCGAGATCGACTTCTCGCCCCCCTTCCCGCGGCTGACCCCCGAGGAGGCCATCGAGGAGTACAGCGCCGACTCGATCGACGTGACGGAGTACGACGACGAGGAACTGAAAGCGCTCGCGCTGGAGAAAGGCGGTGAGTTCCCCGGCGGCTACTCGCGGGGCCTGGGCATCATGGAACTGTTCGAGAACGTCGCGGAGTACGAGATCGTCGACCCCACGTTCGTGATCGACCACCCCGAGGAGACGACGCCGCTGTGCAAGGACCACCGCGAGAAGGAGGGGCGCATCGAGCGGTTCGAGCTGTTCTCGGCGGGGTTCGAACTCGCGAACGCCTACACCGAGCTCAATGACCCGGTCCAGCAGGGCGAGCACTTCGCCGAGCAGGTCGCTCGCAGGGAGGCCGGCGACGAGGAGGCCCACGAGATGGACGAGGACTTCCTCGACGCGCTGGCTCACGGGATGCCGCCCGCGGGCGGCCTCGGCGTGGGTATCGACCGACTGGCGATGCTCGCGACCAACAGCCAGAGCATCAAGGACGTCATCGCGTTCCCGATCCGCGGGGAGTGACGACCGGTCGTCGTGTGGCTGTGGGACTCGGGCGCGTGGGCGTCAGTGGTTAGAAATTCTTATGTGGCGGTGTCGCCGTGTTTCCGGTAGGGTCGGTAGCTCAGTGGTTTAGAGCGCCTGGCTCTTAACCAGGCGGTCGAGGGTTCGAATCCCTCCCGACCCGCTGTCTGTGTCGCTCACTCCCTCTCGACCCGTTTCTGCGAGGGACTACGAGACGCGAACACCCCCACGTGATCGGAGAGCGTCGAGGTCTACGCGGGGTACGTCCCCGACGACCCCGGCCACGACGGACTCGTCGCGTCCGTACTCCGGGACGACGAACCGGTCGCGACGTATCGGGTCACCGGCGATCTCGCCCGCGAGTACGGGAACGGCGACCTGCTCAGAGAGACGTCTCTGGCGCGGATCCGCGAGACGAACGAGGGCGTTGCAGTGCTCGCCGACGCGCCGTGAGGCGTTCGCTCCCCGGACCGTCCCCGTGGCGGGTCTTCGACGGAGCCTGACCCGTGGCGCACAGGCGCGTATCTGGTCGGAGTCGGATTCACATCGTGCGTCGAAAACGCGAGTACGTGGCGCGTATCGACGACCGTCGGTTCGCTAAAGTACGATATCTCTTGAAGCCGCGTCCGGTCGTATCTTCACCCGCTATGGTACGAACAAACTGGCGCGCAGTACTGATGGGATTCGTCGTGATCGCCGTGCTCGGGATCGTCGGCGCGTTCGTCGAACCGCTGGCGGTGCTCGGGACGGCCCTCGGCGCGGTGATCGGCGGATTCGTCACGGGCTACTACACCCACGGTGGGATGATCAGCGGCGCGTGGAACGGCCTGCTCGCGGGGTCGATCGGGGCGGTCGTCCTCGTCGCGGTCCTGGCGGTGCTCGGCCTCGCCGTCTCCGTCGTCAGCCTCTCGCTCGGCGGGTTCATCGCGACGATCGGCCTCGCCGTCGCCGCCCTCGTCGTCGTCGTCTTCGCCGCGATCCCGGCAACGCTCGGCGGCGCCCTCGGGGGCATGCTGAGTGACGTCGAAACGACCGAGATGGGCGCTCCGAGCGCCTGAATGGTTCTTTTTGAGACGTTCCGTCCAGAGCGATAGCGCCGCCTCATTCCGGGAGTACCGCTCCGGTCAGACCAGGTCCGCGAGAATCGCTTCGAGGTCCGCGCGGTGCTCGTCGGAGAGTCGCGTGAGCGGCGGTCGCATCGTCGCCTCGCGGATCCCCTGGATCTCGATGGCGGCCTTGACGGGGATGGGGTTGGTCTCGACGAACAATCCACGGAAGAGCGGGCCGAGTCGGTGGTGGATCTCGCGAGCGCTGGCGTAGTCCTCGTCGAGCGCGGCGTCGACCATCCCACAGACCTGCTCGGCGGCGACGTTGGCGGCGACGCTGATGACGCCCCGTGCGCCGACGCTCATCGCCGGAATCGTGACGGGGTCGTCGCCCGAGAGCACCGTGAACTCCTCGTCGCGGGTCTTCTCGACGACCTCGCTTATCTGGGCGACGTCGCCGCTGGCGGCCTTGTAGCCGGCGATATTCTCGTGACTCGCCAGTTCGACGGTGGTCTCGACGGGGATGTTCGTCCCGGTACGGCCGGGGACGTTGTAGATGATCTGGGGGACGTCCACCTCGTCGGCGATGGTGCGGTAGAAGTGGTCGATGCCCTCGGGTTCGGGGAGGTTGTAGTACGAGGAGACCAGCAGCAGGCCGTCGACGCCGGCGTCGGCGGCGCGCTTCGAGAGCGAGAGGGCCTCTCGGGTGGCGTTCGAGCCGGTGCCACCGATGACGGGCGTGTCGGCCTCGTCGACGACGGCGTCTATCACCTCGATGTGTTCGTCGTGCGAGAGCGTGGAACTCTCGCCGGTCGAGCCGCAGGCGACGATGCCGTCGACGCCCGCTGCCTCCAGTCGGCGGACTTCCTCGCGGACGCCCTCGAAGTCGATGCTCCCGTCCTCGTGGAACGGCGTGACGATGGCCGGGTACGTCCCGGCGAAGGTGTCTGGTGTCATGGTCGATGTCGGTGTCTGGGTGGTGTCGGATCAGGTCGAATCGTTCGGCGGACTGGGCCGGGCCGGTGACGCACGGTGGCGTCGCGAGTCACTCGCCCGCCCGTTTACGAAAGCGTGGAAAAACGGTCTGCCGGCTGTCGACGCCGCTGTCGGGGCGGGCGTTCCGACCGTTCGCGGTCGTCCCGGCAGGTGTCACACGAGAGCGTTCGACAGTCGCGCTCTTAATTGTTGGGGAAACACGCTCGAGGTCCCCGTTCTCGGCCGCTCGGGCACCCGGAGGTGTCACGGTCGACTCCCGGGTGGTGACGGTCAGACGACCCGACACTGTCCGCTGGTCGACCGGTGTGGTGTGGGGACGAAACGGGTTGCCCGGGGCAGGGCAACCCCAGAGACGGACGACAGCAGGGAGCTGTCTGGTCCGGGGCGATAGTCGCGGGTTGGGGTCTGGGTATGCGGTGCGGCAAGCGCCGGGTGGAGGGCGCGCCGACCGCACGTGAACCGAGACCCGCCCTGTACTTAACACTCCGCGTGACTGAAACAACGCTTTGAGTCTCTCGCTTCTCGACGGGCCCGGCCTCGCCGGGGCTCCCACCTGGACCCTCCAACCGCGATTCGATTTCACCCTACATAACAGACCTCAATACATAAGGTTTCGATTATATTACATTCGGTATATTCGACACCGAGAAGCGACTATCTGGACTCGAAAACCACTTCGAACCTGGAAGTTCTGTTCGAAGATCGGCAGGGCGATATCGGTCCCGCTCCTTCGCTCTAGACGACCCGAAAAGCGGAGAGTGTCTGTTTTCACCGCGGACTCTGACATACAATACAGATGGTTGTTCTGTATTCTATACGTACAATCGACACTTCTGGAATCGGTCACTCTCACGTTCGGACGTGGGAACGGACTCCGGGGCGAGTGCAAACCGTTATCGGCGACTCGGCCGTAGCCCGGGTAACTGACACCGTCGACTGGCCGACCAGACGGTGTCCCGCCAACGATGAGGTCCCGTCACCTACTTGCGTTCGGTGTCGTCGCTCTCCTCGCACTCCCGGTCGCCGCCGGGACGGTCCCGGGGAGCGACGGCAGCGTCGAGGCGCCCGCGCTCGGGGGTGCGACCCACGGCGACCACGTCTCGGTCGACGCACAGGCCGTCAGCGACGGGACGGTGGTGGTCGAAACCGTCTCCGCGGTCGGACCGAGTTTCGTCGTCCTCTGGACCGAGACCGACGGGACACGCGGCGAACCCGTCGGACACGCGAGCGTCCCGGCGGCGAGTTTCCGGACGAGCGTCGCCGTCGACGTGGCCGACGAACACTGGTCGGGCTGGGCAGGGAACCGGACCCTCAGAGTGGTCCTCCACCGCGACGACGGCGACGGGTCCTTCGACCCCGCCGACGACCCGTCGATGGCGAGTCGCAACCCCGCGGCCGAGGCGTCGGTCACGCTCGGTCGCACAGATGAGGGATCAGACCGGGTCCTCGCACGCGTCTTCGGGGCACAGCGACTCCGGGACGGCGCGCTCACCGTGCGCCGCGTCGACCTCTCGCGGTCGGGGTACGTGGTTGCCACCTCGATCGAGGGCGACCGCGTCGTCGGGACCCGCGCGCTCGACGCCGGCACCCACCGGAACGTTACTGTCGCCCTGAACGACTCGTTTCTCGCCGACCAGCGCCGCGACTTCCGGGTCCGACTGGTCGCCTACCGCGACGACGGTGACGGGAGTTTCGACGCGGGCGACCGTCCGGTCACCGTCGGCGGTGACAGGGTCGCGACCAGTCTCGTCGTCCGGCGGTCGGTGACGACCGGCACCGGGACGCCGACGACCACCCGACCCCTCGTGATCACCCCGACACCCGGCGGATCGACGGCCACGGCCGATCCACCGGCGGCCTCACCCACCGTACCCACAGACGTCGCCCGGACGACCGCAGTCCCCGGCTCATCGGCGTCACCGACGACGGCGAACGGCCCAGGATTCGGTGCTCTCACTGTGCTTCTGGCGGGTGCCGTCACTCTCGCGGCGGTCGCGAGTCGATGTCGATTCGAGAGAGGATAGCGGTCGCCCGTCGGTGTCGTCTCGCGGGAGAGTAGCAGTCGCTCGGTGTCGTTTCGAGAGACGGGGTAGGTCGGTCAGTCGTGGCCCACATGGGAACCACGTGGGTCGAAAGGGACCGTCCGACCGTGCCGTCTACCCTCCTCTATCCGGTATCGGCACAAAACCCCTCCGGTCCGCCGACGCCTCGAACTGGTGGGTCAGTCGAGGTACTCGCCGTCGACGGTGACCGAGACGGTCTCGTAGCCGGCGGATTTCTCGCGTTCGCTCTCGGTGGCGGGACTCGTCTGCTCCGGCCGGACGCCGACGTACAGTTCGTACTCGCCGGCGTCGACGTCGTGGCCCTCGTCGGGTTTGTAGACGCCGAGCTGGGAGGTGGGGAACGAGACGATGACAGTGGTCTCGTCGCCCGCGTCGAGTCGGACGCGCTCGAAGCCCTCGAGGCGGCGCTCGGGGCGGACGTGCGTCGAACCGACCTTCGAACTGTAGACCTGAACGACCTCGCTGCCGGCGCGGTCGCCGACGTTCTCGAGGGTGACCTCCACCTCGACGGTTTCGCCGGGCCCGACCGCCGGGTCGACGACGTCGACGTCGCGCTGTTCGACCTCGGTGTAGGAGAGGCCGTGGCCGAACGGGTAGAGCGGGTCGTAACTCGGCGGGTGCTCGGAGTCGCCGATGGGCCGGGGCTGGTTGAGGATGTCGTGGAACGCCCCGACCTGCGCATCGGAGCGCGGGACCGTCACTGGCAGGCGACCGCTGGGGTCGTTCTCGCCGACGAGCGTCTCGGCGACGGCCTGGCCGCCCCGGGTCCCGGGGTAGTAGGCCATCAGCACGGCCTCGGAGACGTCGTCTAAGTGCGTCACGGCCAGCGGGCGACCGGTGACGAGGACGCCGACGACGGGCGTGCCAGTCTCGACGATGGCGTCGACCAGCGCGTACTGGTTCTCGGGGAGGTCGAGCTGTTCGCGGGTGGGGAACTCGCCGGTCTCGGTACGGGGGTCGCCCGCGCCGAACTCGTGGAGGTACCACCCCTCGCCGAGTGCCAGCACCGCGACGTCGGCCTCGGCGGCCTTCTCGGCGGCGGCCTCGACGTCGAGTTCGTCGGCGAGCGTCGCGCCCTGCTCGTAGGTGACCTCGCCGTCGACGTGCTCGCGGAGTTCGTCGAGGATCGTGGTCCCGGCGACCTGGTCTTCCTGCATGGCGCTCCAGCCGCCGACCTGGTGGACGAGGTTGTCGGCGTTGGGACCGCCGACGAAGACGTCCTCGTCGCCCGAGAGCGGGAGGAAGTCGTCGTTTTTCAGGAGCGTCATCGACTCGCGGGCAGTCTCGAGGGCGACCTGCTGGTGGGCCTCGGCACCGACCGTCTCGAGGGCTTCGTCCCTGTCGACGTAGGGGTCCTCGAACAGGCCCATGCGGAACTTCCGTTCGAGGACGCGCTCGACGCTCTCGTCTATGACGTCCTCCGAGAGGTCCCCCGACTCGACGAGTTCGACGAGCATCTCTGCGTGGGGCGTGTTCCCGACGGAGGCGATGTCCAGGCCCGCCGTTCGGGTGTCGTAGACGGCCTCGCGGTAGTCCGCCGCTGTGTTGTGGTCCTCGTTCAGGTGGCGGACGCCGCCCCAGTCCGAGGCGATGGTGCCGTCGAAGCCCAGGTCACCACGCAGAAGGTCGGTGAGATAGCGCTCGGAACCGTGGACGGGTTCGCCGTTGATGGAGTTGTAACAGGGCATCACCGACTCGACGCCCTCGTCGAGAACCGCTTCGAAGGGGGGGACGAACGTGTTGCGGAGTTTGTACTCGGAGACGTCGACGGGGGCGGCGTCCTCGCCGCGTTCGGGTTCGCTGTAGGCCGGGAAGTGCTTGGCCGTCGCGACGAGCGACCCCTCCTGTTCGATGCCGTCGCCCTGGTAGCCCCGGACTTTTGCGGCGGCGAGTTCGGCTACCAGTCGTGGACTCTCGCCGAACGTCTCGAAGATGCGACCCCAGCGGGGTTCGCGCCCGACGTCACAGAGCGGACCGTAGTTCTGGTGCCCGCCGGATTTGGCCATCTCCGTGGCGGTGACCGCGGCGCCGTCCTCGATGGTCTCGGGGTCCCACGTCGCGCCCGCACCGAGGCCGTTCGGGAAGACGGTGGCGCCGGCGACGTAGGCGTGACCGTGGACCGCGTCGGAGTTGAAAAAGAGCGGGATACCCAGGCGGGTCTCCTCGACGGCGGCGGACTGGAGTTCGTTGGCGACGTCGACGACGTCTTCGAGTTCGATAGCGATGGCACCGCCCCAGCCGAAGGGCGCGACGGCACCGAGGTTGTCAGAGACGACGGCCTCGCGGACGTCGTCGACGTCCTGGAAGTGATGGAGATGGCCGCCCCAGGTACCGACGAGCTGTCCCGCCTTCTCTTCGAGAGTCATCCGCCCGAGAAGGTCCGATACGCGCCGCGCGACCGGCAGGTCCGACTGCCGGTACAGTGGCTCCTCTGTCTGCATACTTCTCAAGGAATTCGGATTGATACAAATAGCTTTGGACACGAAGCCGTCACGACTCCGGTGATGCGACGCCGGACTCGTCCGCAGGGGGCTGGGATCCGTCCGGTCACTCACCGACAGTCAGAGCCGCTTTTCGGCGAGTCGCTCGCGCTCGCCGCGACCGCTGGTCCAGACGATGCGGACGAGCGTCCCCTCGCTGGCGTCGACGGTCACGGCCGATCCCGGCACGATCGGGTCGGTCCACTCGGCGTTGCGCCGGACACCGTCGACGGTCACGACGATGTCCTCGGGTGAGACCGGTTCGCCGTCGGTGCGAGTCACCTCGACGGTCGACTGGTCGACCCGTTCGATCGACCAGTTGCCGCCGGGTTCGGGGTTGTCCGCGGGCCGCTGGAAGTTGAGCGCGATCACTCCCAGGGCGATCACCACGGCGAGCACCAGCGCCACCCCGACCAGTCGCAGTATCCGGTCGCCGTCTTCCAGCATACGTCCGACTATCGACCCTGTGACCAAGAGCGTGCTGACTCGTCGCCGTCAGACGTGGCCCGGCGGACGGCCGGTGCCGGTCGGCAACCGTTTTGCACGTGGCGTGCTCACGGTCGGGCATGCGTCGGCCGGCCCTCCGAGCCCTGATGGTCGTCGTCGGGGTGACGACGTTCGCCGTCTACCTCGCGGCGACCTACCTCGTCTACCTGCTCGCGCGGGCGGTGTGGGCGTTGCGCCCCTCGACCGGCACGCTCGTGCTGGGTCTCGCGCTCGCGACGCTCCTCTCTGCGTACGTCAGTTACCAGGTCGGGACTGCCAGGTTGCTCCGGAGCACGCGCGCCTGGAAACTCCCGCCCGAGGGAGCCCCGGTCCTGCACCGTCGTCTCGCCGCCTACAGCGACGAGATGGGTATCGCGCGGCCGCTCTTGCTCGTCGGCGACGTCGGCCAGCCCAACGCCTTCGCCATCGGCGGCGGCCTCGGCCGCGGTGCGGTCGTCGTCGACCGCCGGCTGTTCGGCCTGCTCGGCCTCGAAGAGCTCTCGGCGATCCTCGCCCACGAACTCGCACACATCGACCACCGCGACAGCCTCGTCCAGACGTTCGGGTTCAGCGCGCTCCAGACGCTCTCGAGTGTGCTCTTTCTGGTCGTCGCGCCCGTGCTCGTGCTCTCGACTGGCTTCGCACGGGCACTCGCCTGGGTCCGCGGGCGGCCCAGCCAGTGGGAGCGCACGCTGCCGGGACTCTTCCGGCGCGGCGTCGAGGCGACCGTCTCCGGAGGGTTGTTCGCACTCACGCTGGGCCTGCTCGCGCTGTCGCGCCGGCGGGAACTCGCCGCCGACGACCGCGCCGCGGCGGTGACCGGCGACCCCATCGCGCTGGCTCGAGCGCTGCGGAAGATAGAACGCGCGACCGACCCGCGCTGGGCGATCGAGGCACAGCTGTACGTCCGCGGCGACGAGGACAACACCCTCCTGCGACTGCTCTCGACCCATCCTGCGACCGACGAGCGCGTCGAGCGTCTGCGAGAGCACGCCGAAGCACAGTCCGGCGCTCGCCGGATCCCCGTCGAGTGAGTCCACACCGATCGCTGGCGCCCAGCCGAGCGAATTCCCGTCACTCGCCGGATCCGCGCCAGGTGAAGCCGACCGGCACGTCCACGTCGTGTCGGCGGCCCGGGTGGTTCGTCGTTCGCCGGCGGCCGCTTCGACGGGCGTGGTTCCGGGAGTCGAAAGCACTATACTCGCTTCGGGAGTCCGTTCGCCCATGAGCGATAGTGACACGATTCGGGTCGGGCTCAACGGCTTCGGCCGCATCGGCCGGAACGTCTTCCGCGCTTCGCTGGGCGACCCCCGGATCGAGATCGTCGGTATCAACGACGTCATGGACGACGACGACATCGAGTACCTCGCCCGCTACGACACCGTCATGGGCGAACTCGAGGGCGTCGAACTCTCCGAGGGGGTGCTCACCGTCGCGGGGACGGACTTCGCCGCCTCCGTTCACGGCGAGACCGACCCCACGCAACTGCCCTGGGCGGACTTAGACGTCGACGTCGCCTTCGAGTGCACGGGGATCTTCCGGACCTACGAGGACGCCAGCCAGCACATCACCGCGGGTGCGGACAAGGCGCTCATCTCCGCGCCGCCCAAAGGCGAGAAGCCGGTCAAACAGCTCGTCTACGGCGTCAACCACGACGAGTACGACGGCGAGGACGTCGTCTCCAACGCCTCCTGTACGACCAACTCCATCACCCCCGTCGCGAAGGTCCTCGACGACGAGTTCGGTATCGAGTCGGGCCAGCTCACCACCGTCCACGCCTACACCGGCTCGCAGAACCTCATCGACGGCCCGAAGGCCAAGACCCGCCGCGGGCGCGCGGCCGCCGAGAACATCGTCCCCACGTCGACGGGTGCCGCACAGGCCGCTACCGAGGTTCTCCCCGAACTCGAGGGGAAACTCGACGGCATGGCGATCCGGGTGCCCGTCCCGAACGGGTCGATCACCGAGTTCGTCACGACGCTGGAGGCAGACGTCACCGAGGGCGACGTCAACGGCGCGTTCCGCGAGGCCGCGAGTGGCGAACTGGAAGGCGTGCTGGGTGTGACCGACGACGAAGTCGTCTCCTCGGACATCCTCGGGACGCCCTACTCGACGTACGTCGACCTGAACTCGACGAACGTCGTCAACGGCCTGACGAAGGTGTTGACCTGGTACGACAACGAGCACGGCTTCTCCAACCGGATGCTGGACGTCGCCGAGTACGTCACCGAGTACTGACTCCCTCGGATGGCAGACCGGTCGCTCACGGAGAAACTCCGCGACGTCGACTCGTTCGAGCGCCCGACGCTCGCGAAGGTCCTCGTCCTCGTCTCGATCCTGCCGGCGGCGGGGATCGGCGCTTTCGTCGCCGACTCGCTCCCGCTTTCCTACGGCGCGCGGGCCGCGGTGACGATGCTGTTGACCGCCGGGTTCATGGGTGCCACCTTCGTCGCCGTCGCCCTCGTCGACGACGCGGTCTGGGGCGAATGAGCCGTCGACAGCGCCCCGGATCTCGCCGGGACGGGACCACGCGGTTTTTTCTCGACGCCCGCCGACCCCTCGACCGAGACCGATGCCTTCGTTCAAGACGCTCGACGACCTCGCCGACGGTCAGCGCGTTCTCGTCCGCCTCGACCTGAACTCCCCCGTGGAAGACGGACAGGTCCAGGACAACCGCCGATTCGACCGCCACGCCGAGACGGTACGCGAACTCGTCGACCGGGGTTTCGCGGTCGCGCTCATGGCCCACCAGGGTCGACCGGGCCGTGACACGTTCGTCTCGCTCGACCAGCACGCCGACATCCTGAGCGAGCACGTCGACCACCCGGTCGAGTTCGTCGCCGACACGTTCGGCGACGCGGCCCTCTCGGCCATCCGAGACCTCGATGGAGCCGACGTCCTCCTGCTGGAGAACACGCGGATGTGCGACGAGGAGTTACCCGAGGAGGACCCCGAGGTCAAAGCCGAGACGGAGTTCGTCCAGACGCTCGCTCCGGAGTTCGACGCCTACGTCAACGACGCCTACTCCGCCGCGCATCGCTCGCACGCCTCGCTGGTGGGTTTTCCGCTCGTGCTGGACGCCTACGCCGGGCGCGTCATGGAGACCGAGTACGAGGCAAACACCGCCATCGCCCAGAAGGAGTTCGACGGGCAGGTCACGATGGCCGTCGGCGGGACCAAGGCCACCGACGTCATCGACGTCATGTCCCACCTCGGCGAGAAGGTCGACGACTTCCTCCTCGGGGGTATCGCCGGCGAACTCTTCCTCCGTGCCGCGGGCTACCCCGTGGGCTTCGACCTGGACCCCGAGGCGGACCTGTACGACAGCCAGTGGGAAGCCAACCACGAACTCGTCGAGGAGATGTTAGCGGAGTACGGCGACCAGATCACCCTCGCCGTGGACATGGCCTACGAGGACGACGCGGGCGAGCGCGCCGAAGTCGCCGTCGACGACATCGAGGAGAAAGACGTCTCTTTCCTCGACGTCGGGAGCGACACCGCCGAGGCCTACGCCGAGACCATTCGCGACTCCGAGGCCGTCTTCGTCAAGGGCGCGCTCGGCGTCTTCGAGGACGAGCGGTTCTCGGTTGGTACCGTCTCCGTGCTAGAGGCCATCGCCGAAACGGACTGTTTCTCCGTGGTCGGGGGCGGCGACACCTCGCGGGCCATCGAGATGTACGGGATGAGCGAGGACGACTTCGGCCACGTCTCTATCGCCGGTGGCGCGTACATCCGCGCGCTGACGGGTGCGGAACTCGTCGCCGTCGAGGTGCTCTCGCGGGAGTAGTCGAACGTCGACTGTTCGAGAAATCTGTCGTTCAGTACAGGAGCGTGTCATAGAATCCATCTCATAGCTTCTCACAGCCCGGTTCATTTCCTCGCTCGTAGTTAGTGATGGCAACGACGAGCCGTAGGCAGAGTGCA
>Ga0207770_100260_pt1 | contig 34827 bp, 30 predicted proteins | sample A23E2SouthBayCA_FD_187729 | JGI IMG/M metagenome (GOLD analysis project Ga0207770, IMG submission 187729) | Aerobic enrichment media microbial communities from Eden Landing Ponds, California, USA - A23 E2 (SPAdes) | ecosystem: Environmental > Aquatic > Marine > Unclassified | place: Emeryville... | reverse complement strand
CCATGCCGAGGTCCTCAACCGCCTCCAGGACCGTATCGAACTCGATTCCGTGATGCTGTACCGCCGCTCTGGCCCCCCCAGCTGCCGAACCGACAGCGAGTGCCCCAATCGCCGAGGCGCCCATCTTGAGATAGGAACGCCTGTTAATGAGTTCATTACGTTTCGTCTCATTTGTTTCGACCCCGTTACTAACTGCATCGCCGCTTCCAACTTCACCGTCGTCTTTGTGGCTGTGCGCCATGTCGCAGTAAGTGCTGATTACCGATTAAAAATATTTTGTGCGTGATGATTAGTATGAAGGGGAGAACCTCACGATCTCATTATTATGTGATTCGATTAATTCCGAACACAAATCCGAGATTAATCATATACTATCCCGATACAGTACAGTGGTTCACCTATGCTAACTGAAATTAGATAAATATCAATTACTATTATACATAAAAATTACATTAGTACATATCTGTAACCGGTAACCAACTGATGGCAGAGTTTATACTATAATTTAGTTCGGGTATTCGATATGATCGCATGGATCGAAATCGCAAGACTGCGTGGCCATAGCCGGGTAGTAAGTACATTCTAAACCGGAGTAGGTAACTCCAAAATAGCTGGCGCGCGCTCTGGTTCGGGAGTGGAAAATGAACGCTTGATGCCGGTTGGGATTCCCACGAAAGCGGCAGTACGACCGGCATAACAAAGCCCTCACGTCCCCACCAGAGGCATGATGTACTCGCTCTCCCAGCTGTCCCGGGCGATCTCCTCGCCGAAGTGGTTCGTCCGGGAAGCGAACAGGGTCACACACCGACGATTCAACACCTGGGAGTACAACGAGAAGGGCGTCGACGTGTTCGCGGAGGACTGGGACAACCTGCTGATCCTCGACGCGTGTCGATACGATATGTTCGAAGAGCATCACTCGTTCCCCGGACGACTGGAGTCGCGGGTCTCGCGCGGTTCTGCGACGAAGGAGTTTCTCCAGGCCAACTTCGCCGACCGCGACCTCAGAGATACGGTGTACGTCACGGCGAGCCCGATCCTCTACCGAAACCGGGACTCGATCCGGCCGTCTCTGCACGCGTGGACGGACGTCTGGCGCGAGGACGGCTGGGACGAGGAGTACAAGACGGTCCGCCCGGAGACGATGGTGGAGTACGGGCTCAGGGCCGCGGAACGGTACCCGAACAAGCGGCTGATCCTCCACTTCATCCAGCCCCACTACCCGTTTATCGGCCCGACCGGGCAGACCCACTTCGACCTCGGGACGCTTACCTGCCCCGTCTGGAAGCACATCAGCTCGGACGAAGTTCCGGTCAACGACGGCGTGATCTGGAAGGCGTTCGTCGAGAACCTCGAACTGACGCTTCCCCACGTCGAACAGTTGTTAGCCGAACTCGCCGGCAAGTCCGTCGTGACAGCCGACCACGGCCAACTCGTCGGCGAACGGGTCAGTCCGCTCCCCGTCCGCGCGTACGGTCATCCGTTCGGAATCTACGTCGACGAACTCGTCAAGGTCCCGTGGCTGGTCTTACAGAACGGGGAGAGACGGACGATCGAAGCAGAGGACGCCGACGAGACGGCAACGGCTGTCGACGAGGATGTCGTGACAGACCGACTGGAGCAGCTGGGATACGTCCAGTGACGCTCGGACGAACCGCCGTGCCTGTCGATTTTCGTCCACCCCAGTCGGCGAGCGACGGACGACCGGCCGTATCAGTTTTCGCTCGCCGCCTGGCAGGTCCCGCTGTTCGAGATGTTCGTGACAGCCGGTTCCGAGTTCTCGGTGACGATCTGCTTACCCGGGACGTCGATACTGACGTTCTCTATCTGACATCCCTCGCTGTTCTGTAACCAGATCCCGTTCTGGTTTTCACCAGTCAGTGCCAGACACGAGTCCCGGATGACGGTTTCGTTCCGTTCGCGCACCGAAACGGCGGCACGGCCCCTGTGGAAATTCGATGCCGTTCCCGTGAAACTCGCGTTTTCCAGAACGACGGGGTCATCGCCGGGTTGACCTTCGAACAGTGGACCGATGCCGTCGACGTCCGACCTGACGCGGAGGTTCCGGAACGTCGCTTTGCCGTGGTTGTGCTGGACCCCCACACAGTACGGAGCTGCCGGGGCGGATTTATAGATGACGTCGGTGTCTTCGACGAGGACGTCCTCGCCGAAGTCGCATTTGACGCCCCGGATGAACTCGTAGGATTCCCCCTCGGGCAAGTGGTCCGCGTTGTCGATGTCGACCACGACGGTGCAGTTTTTCGCCCACGAGTCCTTGGTGGGATGCCCACCTGCTTGCCCGCCGGAGACCCGTATGTTTGAGTTGTCGTTGTTCCTGTAGAGACAGTCCTCGATCCGCACGCACCCGCGATGGTTGCTCGCGTAGTGTGCGTTCGATCCCATGTTCTGGATGTTGTGTCCAGTTAGCCGCAACTCTCCGACGTGGAAGGAACCACAGAGGAGACCGACCTTTCGGTGGGGATAGGTCCCCTGGACTCCACCGCCAGTACAGACGAAGTTCCGTATGGTTCCGACCCCCCGGAGGCCGGTGATGGCGGTGAGGATACACGAGCCAGGACTGTGTTCGGCCAGCGGATTGAATCCGGCGAACTCCAGGTTCTCGATGTGGAGTCCGTCCGACAGGACCAGGATCATGCCGACACCGGTGGTCCGATCGCGGGTCTGTTGCATCGTCATGTCGGCGATGACGTGGTCCCGTCCGGTCTGAATGTTGAGGACGTAGTGGTTACCGGAGTTCTGGGCCGTCTCGTTGCCCTCCGGGAAGACGAACTCGACGTCGCTCCGGGAGTCACCCGTCCCGACCATGCCCCACCGCTCGACGTTCTCGTCGTTGTTGAAGTGATGGGAACGTTCCACGAGGTACGACCCCGGCGGAAACTCAAGCACCGTCCCGCTCTCGTAGAACTCCTCGATGATCGGGTCGATCGGTTCCGTCCCCGTCGGGTCGGCGTCGAGATTCTCGACCACGTCGATGGCGCGGTCAAACTCAACGCTGTAGTGCGTCCGGTCGGTCGCCGGTGTCGCAGTACGCGACGACGTTCTGGTCCCGGTCGCAGTCAGAGACGATGTGGGTGGACCCGATCCGGAACGATCTGTGTCGTCCTCCGGAGGGGAGTTCTGGTCGGTCTGTGGATCGCTGGACCCGTCACCGGGCAGAGAGGAGCAACCAGAGAGGGCACTACCGGTCGTTGCCACACCGATAGAGGCGAGGAACTGGCGACGGTTCACAACACCCGAGTTGAATTTAAACGATCATTGTTATACCGACACTACCCTGCGAGCGTGCCGGGATACGTTCGATATGTATTATACCCATCATGACAGTTATTTCACTGGCGCTAGACTGACTCGCGTTCGCACTCCCGATTCGACCGCTTGTAAATTCGTGTCAGATATTATATCCTCCAGTTCCCGAGTCGATTTCGAGACCGTTCACCGGGCTACACCGGTTCGATACCGATGTTCTCCAACCGTATCGGGTCGAGAGTTACTTATTCGGAGACGGCCGCGTCCTCTGCCATCGCTTCGAGTTCGTCGAATCGAACAACTTGGAGGTCACCGGCCTGGTCACGCCGGTGAATTTCATCGACGATGCGATGGAACTCCACACGGTACTCCTCCTCGAGATTGTGGAAAAATAGACAGACGACGCCGCCAAACTGGACGGCCCGATCGAGGAGGGCGTTCACCTCCGGCAGTTCCGGGTCCCCTTCACCGGGGATCAGCTGGGGATTCGACGGGAGCGCGATGGGTTGGATACCGCTCACCCGCCCTGTCCGGTGAAATTGTGAGACGATTTCGAGAGCCTGTTCGTCGACGCCGCCGTAGGGGTAACAGAAGTGGTGTGCACCCTCGGTGTACCCGCGCTCGACCAGCCACTGTTTCGCCTCGGCGACCTGACGTCTGATCGCGTCTGTATCGCTCAGTGCGCTCAGATTCTCGTGGCTGGCCGTGTGAGACCCGATCAACCACCCACCGCTCGCGAGGTCGGCCAGTTGGTCCTCGCTGAGTCTGCCCTCGTCGTTGATGATGTCCGTGTTCACGTACGTGATAGCGGGGTAATCGTACTGGGAGAGATACGGGAACGCTTCGGTGTAGTCTGTCTCGTTCCCGTCGTCGAACATGAATACCACCGACGGTGTGTCCGGTACCTCGACACGCGTCGGATAGTCCAAGTACGCGTTCTGCACGCCGGATTCGTCGGTCGAACCGATACGGAACGAGACCTGGTCGATCCGGTTCAGATCAGCAGGGCTGTCGGCGTCCCGATGACCCAGGACACCAAAATCGGTCCGAATCAGTCTTTCGTCGCTTCGAACGACCCCCCGTAGTAGAAACGCGTTCCCGTCGATATCCCAGAGGAAGACGTATGGTAAATTCGTGGCACCCGGACCGTCCGTCGCCAGGTAGCACGACAGACGGGCGTTCGCGAAGTCGACTGGTTCACGGAGCGGGACGTGGAGCCACGCGCCGTCCGAGGTCGGGTCGTGAAACTCGACGCACTGTGTCCCCGTGACGTTGCGACTGTCGTTCAGCTGCATTTCACCATCCACGACTTCGATCCCTTCCAGTCGCTCGAACGTGTCCTCTCCGAGACCCGTTCGGTACGGACGTTCCGTCGGCGTTGATACAGGCGTCGGACGCTCGGTTTGTGATGTCGTCGTCGGTGTCACAAACCTGGGATGCTCTTCGTCCGTCGCTCCGCCTTTGATCGCCGCGCCGATACACCCTGCAATCGACAGTACCGATACGCCAGCCGACGTGCTCAGGAACTGCCGGCGGTCGATATCGAACCGCCCATCGCCAGCGATGCCCGTCACTGATTCTGACCGCTGTGATTTCCCCGATCGACCATCCATTGCGTCCACACCGTTCGTTCCAACTAATACAGGATACCAGTAAGTAAATACTATCTTAATCAGTGTAGTTTCCTCAGTGGATCGCCGGAGTCGGGACCATCGACGGTTGCCGAGTTCGATAGTATTCTCTGACTTCAGAGCCGAATATCGTCGTATTCCGCGATAAGAGGCGCGAAGTGACGTCCGTCCAGTTCACACCGGATCCCCGACAGTACGAACCGGCCACTGTCATCGATACAACTGCACAGCGGTCGGCACCCAGACGGACTGGACGGTTCCGACGCCGGCCGCCCGTCCCGGTCGACCACGCGACGCATCGGGGCAGGCCGAGCTACCGGCGGTCGGTCCTCCGGGAGCCACGACACCTCCGGCAGTGGTACCACATTCATAACAATACTGTTACTGGTGAAATCGAGCGGGTGATGCCAGGTCTTTCGCTCGCAGGTGGAACCAGCACGGGCGCCGACGCGTTTGCCGACCGGCTCGAATCGCTGTGTTACTTCGACCGGTATCAATCCGAGCTGATCGACAGTAGCGTTGACGCCCACATCGGGTACACGCGGTATCCCTCGTACCCGATTGTGACGGTCAGGGGTGACTCGCTGCGCGTCGTCCTCGAGGGCCGGATCTACAACCGCGACCTCTCGGAGCGCGACCTGGTCGACCTCGGCGCCGCCGTGGCCGCCGAGGAGCGGTCCGGCCTCGGCGAGTGGCTCCGCGAGACCGACGGCGACTTCGTCCTCTACGTGCTGGACGAACGACGCGACCGAGCCACCGTTCTCAACGACCTGTTCGGGCGGCTCCCGATGTACTATCTGGACTCCGGGGACGGCTACCGCGTCTCACGGGAGATCCGGTTTCTGCTCTCGGACCGGGACCGGGTCGAGGTCGACCGGGTCGGCCTGGCCCAGACGTTGCTGTTCGGCTACCTCCTCGGAAACAGAACACACTGGCAGGGTGTCGAGAAACTGCCGCCCGCCTCGGTACTCCGCGCCGGCGACGGCGAGGTCACGGTCGAGCGACTCCACGAGTTCGACTTCGGGTCGAAGCGACACAGTGACCGGTCGGTTGAGCACAACGCACGCGAACTTGCGGAACTGTTCGTCGACGCGACGCGGGCCCGGAGCGGCGGCTATCCCGACGTCGTCTCGCTTAGCGGCGGACACGACTCGCGGGCCGTCGCCGCCGCGTTCGGAACGGAAGGGTTGCCCTGCCGGACCGCCACGTTCGCGCGGGCGACCGGCGACGCCTCGAGGGACGTCCGAATCGCGGAACGGGTCGCCCAGTCGCTGGAGATTCCGTGGGACCGGTTCGAGGTCCCGCCGCCGACGACCGACCGGGCCCAGACGCTCCTCGAGATCAAGGCCGGTCTGAACCACGTGGGCATGGGATTCATCCTCCCGTTCTTCGAGCAACTGCTCGACGCCCACGGCCCGGGGCTGACGTATTTCACCGGTGACGGCGGCGACAAGACGCTCCCTGACCTGTCGCCACCGAGACGGTTCTCCTCGTTCGAGGAGTTCGTCGACTACGTCATCGCGAAAAACAGCGTCTTCTCGGTCGATCGAGCGGCCGAACTCGCGGGTGTGACACCCGAACGGCTCCGCGGGTCCGTCCGGGAGGTGGTCGACTCGTATCCCGAGACCGGGTCCGCCGACAGGTACGTCCACTTCCTGACACACGAGCGCGGGTTCAACTGGCTGTTCGAGGGCGAGGACCGCAACCGCTACTACTTCTGGAGCACCTCGCCGTTTTACTCGACGGCGTTCTACCGGTACGCCATGAACGTTCCAGACGACCAGAAGGCGAACAGCCGTCTCTACCAAGAGTTCTTCTCGTCGCTGTGGCCGCCGGCACTGGGATTCAAAGACGCCGACTTCGCGACGCCGATGGGGTCGGTGCGGTACAGGTTCGTCCAGGAGACGCGGAACCTGCTCGCTCGGTACCCCGCCCTCGAGGACGCGGTCCGGACGGTGTACAGGGGAGAACTCGACTCGAGTGAGGACTCGGACCTCCAGCGACTGCTCCAGGAGCAACTGGATACGGCCGAATCCTCGAACCCGGTGATAGCCAGCGCACGGACCTCGGTCGCACGGGACGGCGAACTGTCCGGGAGCCGCCACGCCCTGTTCACGCTGCTTACGATGCTCGGGTCCGTTGAATCCGTCGCCTCCGGCGAAAACGTGTTCGAACGACGGCCTGACATCGTCATCGAATGATCCGGGGATGGACCCTTGTATCGGCCGGTATCAGGCGCCTACTAATGTACAGAGCCCCCGAACGCACACGATACGAGCGATGACAGAAGACACTGTAGCGATCGAGATTCCCGCCGACGTTCACGCGCGTGTCGAACGACGTCTCCCCAGAACCGACTTCGATTCCGTCGGAGCGTACGTCGCGTTCGTCTCGCGGGAGGTCCTCTCGGAGGTCGAGGGCGAATCGGATGGCGAGTACGACAGGACCGAAGACGCGGAGATCGAAGAGCGACTGGCGTCGCTCGGCTATCTCGATACGTAGGACCCGGATTCCTTTTGACAGCGAGGGACTTCCACGGGGAGACAGCGCCGTTCACAGCACAGAGGACGTCACAGTCGATGCTGCTGACTCAGACGTTCGGCAGCCGAGTGAATACGACGCTTTTCCGCCCGGGCTTCGTGCCAGTCAGCGACGAGACGTTCCGCGACTGTCCGCAACCCGTCGTCGTCGGCGGGTTCTTCGCTACCGTCAGCCAGGCTGTAAAGTTCGCCCCCGTCGGGTCGCCAGACGTATTTCCAGGTATTCCCGCGAACTGCGAGATGCGTCGGGTTCCCGGTAAACACGTACGGTGCAGAGACGTCGGGCGTCCGCCCGCGTGCCAGTTCCGTTAGCAGCGTCGGCATCGACCGGAGCGACACCGGACGTTCGACGTACCCGGTAGGGCCGTTCGCGACGACCAGCGGAACGTTGATCACTTCCTCACAGAGGTTCGATCCGTGTCCGTAGGCTCCGTGTTCCCCGAACTCGTCGCCGTGGTCACCGTGTACGACCACGAGCGGGTCCGTCCCGACGTCCTCGACGAATCGACGGAGGAACTCGTCGGTGTAGCTAACCGTGTCGTCGTACGCTTCGACGAGAAGCGGGGACAACACCGACCCGAATCTCTGCGTAGACCCGCTCAACAACCAGAGATGAGCCGGGATCATGGCGACTGACGACCGAGACCGGTACTCTCTGGGAGGGTGGTACGGCATATGAACGTCGATCAGAAAGACCCAGAGGAAGTACGGGCGGTCGGCGGTCCGGATCCACTCGAGGACGTCGTCGTAGAACGCCTCCCACGGGAGAAATATGTCGCTGTTCGACCACCAGTCCTGGAGGTGGCCCTGGAGGCGTCCAGTCAGCGAGTCACCCCGCAAGTCGAGGGAACCGCCGTCTTCGTCGGTCTCGGACTCGACGAAATCCTCGAACTCGTCGAACCCCGTATCGAAATCGTAGTGTTCGGAGACCCACGGGTTCGTGGAGAACGCACCCGTGTGATACCCCATACGCGAGAACCGCTCCGCGAAGGTGTCGTGAACCGCAAGGTGGTGACGGACCCGTTCGCCCCAGCTCGTCCCGTTCGAGCCACCCGCATCGCGTCTGACAGGGTACTCGCCCGTCACCGTCGCCGGCACGGACCTACCGGTCGCGGGGCCGGGAGCGATAGCGTTCGTAAACGTCAGTCCGTCCGCAGCCATCCCGTCGAGTGTCGGCATCAGACTCTCGTCGTGTCCCGCCACGCCGGTACGGTCTGCCCGGAGACTGTCAACAGTGACGAGAACGACGTTACGACGCTCAGACATCTACTTCGGGTCAGTTGAGAGCGGACTTTGTTATGGTTCAACTGACTCGTCGGCGGAGGCCGTAGGGACGATTTACTTCCGGACATGGGGCGTGTCGGTGAATCGCCGGAGACGCCGCCGACTGGGACACGTCGACTTGGACTGGCGGACACGAACAGTGCCACCGCTTGGTACCCGTTTTGCGGTCTTCGAGACGTCACGTCACCGGAGGCCGGCGAGTACGTTCGCGTCTTCGCGTCCGGGGGTGAAAGTCATGGAAAACCGGTCAGTCAGTCCGGGAGCAGTTTCCTCGCACGTAGGCGAATATCTCGCTCCACGATTCGGCAACCGCGTCGTATGACAGTTTCGATTCGACCGCCGACGTGTTCGACGCGAGCGTCTCGTAGGTGTCGTCGTCCGTGAGCAGCGTCTCGATGGCGTCCGCGTATGTCTCCGACGACTGGTCGGCCACCAGGACCCCGTTTTCCCCGTCCTTGACGACGTCCGGGATGGCGCCGACGGCCGGCGCGACCGGCGGGACGCCGACCAGCATCGATTCGACGAGCGTCAGCGGGAGCATCTCCCGCTCCGACGTGAGCACGTAGACCCGGGCGCTCCGGTAGTACTCCACCGGTTCCTCGGCCCACCCGGGGACGTCCACCCGGTCGGCGAGCCCCGCCCGTTCGACGGCGGTCCTGACCTCCGCCTCGAGCGGTCCGCTCCCGACGAGAGCCGCCGAGTACTCGACGCCGCGGTCCCGTAACGCCACGAGAGCGTCGACGAAGAGCAGCGGTGCCTTCTCGTCGCTCATCCGGGTGAGCCAGAGGACGTCGTACTCCGGATCCGCGCGGCGCGATGCGTCCGAAAAATCGCTGTTCACGGGGTGGAGGACAGTGAAGATTCGCTCACGTGGAACGCCCAGTCGGCGGAGTCGGTCGCGGTACTCCACGCCGGCGACGGAGACGACGTCGAACCGGCGGAACAGCCACGCGACGACGGGACCGTACCAAGCGCGGGCGTGTACGTCCAGGTCGCTCCCGATGATGCCAAGGTGGACCGGCAACCGGGTCAGACCACCCACAATTAGCGCGAACATGCCGTACGGAACGAGCGCGAACGAGACGACGAGATCGTAGTCCCGGGCGAGCGCGAGGCGGAGCGCCAGCAGGAGCTGTCGCACCAGCGTCAGCGGTTTCCACCGCGAGGGCCGGATCTGGTGGTAGGTGATGTCGTCCGACCGGTCGGCGGTCGGACCTGTACACACGAATGAGACGTGGTCGGCCGCGTCCGCGATCGGGGAGACGTGGGTTTCGATCTTGCCGGTTTTCGGTGTGCCGTCCACCCAGATACCGAGCCCGGCGACGACGAGCACGCTCGTGTTCGTGGTCATCGGTGCCAACGGCACCCCCGTCCCGGCACGCGACCGGGCGCGTCTCCGGACACTGAACGCGACAGCTGGACGGACATCAGAGTTTCACCAGGTAGTACCCGTCCTCCGACAGCTTCTCTCCCAACGCGGCTTCGAGGTCACCCAGCTGGAAAAAGAGTACGTTCAGGCCGTTGAGGTCGTACTTCGAGAGGCTCCCGCGTCTCGACAGCAACCGTTCCAGGCGCGGTTTGTTCCACATGTAGAACATCGAATCGTACTGGTGGCAGGTCTGTTCGACCTCACGAACCTCCTCGTCGGATACCACTACCCCGTCGAAGGTCCGTTCGACCATGTAGTCCACGTCGAACGCCTGTTCGAAGTAGTGGAGGTGTGAGCAGGTGATCCACGGCGTCCCGATGTCCATGACGAGGACATCGTCCTCGACGAGTTTGCTGAAACAGCCGTCCTCGTGGTACGAGTCGTCGTGGACGCAGTCCTCGAACCGGTACGGTCCTTTCACGAGGAGCGACTTCATCGCGTCGTCGGTCCGGTAGTCCGCGTCCTCGAGGAACAGGACGCCGAAGGTCCCGTGCTTCGGGCGCGAGTACTGCTTGTGGTAGACGCCAGACGTCTCGAAATAATCGGTGAACCCGGGGACGATGATGGACTCGAAGTGAGCGTCGAGTTTCCGTAACAGGAACTCGTAGGGGTTGGCGTCGAACGCGGCATTGACGTCGCTGAGACCGACGTGGACGAACACCGTCGAGTGGCCGTCGGCGTGTTCCTCGAGGAGTGCGTCTAAACGCGCCTCGGGAACGGGACCGGCCCCGCGTCGCAGTTTCACCTGTTTGCGGATCTGCTGTGTGACGAGGTTGGCCCCCCGCCGCAGTTCTGTCACGGCGCCGACTCGCATCGTCCTCCCGTAGCCGGTGCCGGGATATTTTTAATTCCCTCCTAATTCCCTCGAACGGTACATCGCTCGGGACCGCAGGTCGACCGTCGGTCCCGGGGTGTGAACCGATAGTGAGACGGTCGTCTCGGTGTCAGCAGGGTGTTCGAGAGAACCGGAATCCAGTTTTGGGCGGCCCCGTAGCCGATCAGTAATTAAGACGGCGAGTGTCCACAGTCCGACTATGTCGGTGGTTCACTTGCCGGGGATTCTGCGGGAGGTACTCAGCAGAGAAACAGAGAACTTCCGCAGGTACGACGTCCCCCTGAGACGTCGACTGTGGCTGTACCGTCACCAGTTCACGTCCTCCCGGGAAGCTATCTACGACCTCTCAGAAGAGAACGTCGAGGAGTATCTCACCGACCTCCAGAACGTTCGGGCACAGGGAATCAACGACCCGAACGCCGGGGCGCTCAGGAACACGGTCGTGTTCTATCAACTCCTCTCCCGTGACTACCCGTCTCTGGTCCCGGACTACTATGCGATTCTCCCCGGGGACGGCAGCGTCTCACCTGTCCCGGGCGGGGACATCGAGACTTTCGAGGAGTTCATCCAGCTCGTCCGGACCAAGCCGGTGATCGTGAAACCGATGCTCAACTCCGGAGGGGTCGGTGTCCACCTTCTGGAACACGCTGGCGATAGCTTCAGGGTAGACGGCCAGCCCCTCACCCGGTCGGAACTGTCGGACTTCTGTTCTTCCGTTCGACCGTCGGTCGTCGAAGAGCGCGTCGATCAGGCGGCCTATGCGGAGGAGATTCACCCCGCCTCGGCGAACACGATCAGAGTCCTCACGATGGTCGACCCGGATACCCGGCGGCCGTTCATCGCGGCCACTGCCCATCGGTTCGGGTCGTCCGACAGCGGCGTGGTCGACAACTGGTCGTCCGGAGGGATATCGGCACGTATCGACCCGGGGACAGGAGCACTCGGTGAGGCAGTCGTCTCCACCTTCGCCGATTCGTCCGGGAGGAGTCGTGTCCACCCGGATACCGGCACACGGATCAGCGGTGTCTCGATCCCGGAGTGGGACGCCATCAGCGACCGGGTCCTCGAGGTGGCGACGAGGTACCGAGGTATCTGGTCATACGTCGGCTGGGACGTCATCGTGACAGACGAGGACGGCGGATTCGTGCTCATCGAGGGCAACGACTGGCCAGGGATACGGATCCACCAGGCCCACGAACCACTTCTCGCCGACGACAGGGTGAGACGGTTCTACGAACACCACGGGGTCGTCTGACCCGCATCACGGTCGACGTATCTCCGGTTGTTCACTCTCCGGAGACGCCGGTCGAGACGGTCGTCGCGGCGTTGTAAACGTCGACGTCAACATAGTAGACTGAAACGTCACCGTTACTGTAGACGAGATGGACGCCGGGTTGGTCGCGAACGGCTTCGAACCCCGACTCCGTGTAGCGGAGCCCCCTGTAGGCCTCGGTCTCCTTCTGGCGCTTGTACACCGAAATCGGCAGGTAGTGGTCTCGCCGCGTGATCGTGTCGTTTTTCGACCTGTAGAACCCCTGTAAGTTCCCCAGAGATTCGTTCGGAACCGCTCCGCTCCAGATTATCCGCCGTTCGTACGGAGGGTCGATCCCGAGCCCATCGTAGTACCGTCCCGGCCCGCTCCGAATACCACCGTACCAGACCGCGGCGTCGGAGTCCCACTTCACGTCGGGTCGCTGTGTGAGAGCGGTTTCGTACCCCTCCATGTCCGCTTCGGTATGGTGGGACCCCGGATTCAGCATGAACGGTGACGGGTGGACGGCGATCAGCGAGAGAACGAGGAGACAGACGGCCAGAGATACTGCTGCGACGTGCAGTACCGTCACGACCCCCTCCAAACCACGGGAACGAAACAGGTCGGTGGTTCGAGTTCCAACGTAGGTGACTCCGATCGTTCCCAGTATCGTCGCGAGCACCATGCCCATTCCCACGTGTCGATACAGATAGCTCGTCACACCACCGAACGCGTGGAGCCCGGAAGTGACGGAGAGGGCTACTCCACCGACCAGAAACATCGCCACGATGTTGGGGACGTCGGTCCCGTCGAACAGGTCCCGGTCCCTGAACGCAGCTACCACGCCGATAGCCGAGAAGGCACAGTAGATCGCACTCACCAGGAACACTCTCGCGAACAGTTCCAGGAGACTGATACCGATCTGACTGGCGGAATTTCCGCGGGACTTCGCCGTTTCGGCGAACTCGCTGTCCCCCGACCCTATCAGGGCCTCGTAGAGGGAAGAGTACACTTGATCGACAGTCTGGGTCGCTGCCCCCTGGTTCGACGACCAGAGATAGAATATGGCGACAAAAAACACGGCCTGTCCGAGCATGATCCGTGTGTCCCCGAGCGGATGTGACGGATACCGCCACCGCACGAACAACTGGAGCATGATCGGAGTTACGAACAATGCGATGAGGTCCATGGTAGCCTGGGGATGGAATAGGAGGACCGCGACCGACGCGATCGGAAACACCATGCTCGTCGGGAGATACCTGAACCTGTCCAGAACCGATCCGCCGGAGATCGGCGAAACTGTGAGGTGCTTTATATAAAGGTAGATGATCACGGGAGAGAAAAACGTCGCCAGCAGGAACGGGAAGTAGGGAAACCCGGTCGCGATGTTGTTGATCGGCAGTAGCAGGAACGCAGAGAACCCCGCACAGGCAGTCACGCGAGCGTCACGTGCCAGCGTATACCCGATGAGCGGGACGAACACGAGAAAGGTAACGGTGAAACACAGCACGACGAACATCATGGCGAACGGCACATCGAGGCCCGTCGTCTGGTGGACCATGGCCGACAGGCTGTGAGTGCCCGGATAGATGAAATTGAGGGTATCGAACGTCCCCGCATCGATACCCTTGACCCAGCCGAGATGCGTCATCGGGTCCGAGTGGCCGTAGAAGTGATAGCCGCGGATGAGCGGGAGTGCCGCGATGGCCGTCGTGGCGAGCCCGCCGAGGAGGAGCGCGAGGAAGATCGTGGCCCACCGACGGGTGCCGAGAACCGTGACCAGAAAGGAGAGATACGCGAGGCCGATTCCCACCCAGAATCCGAGCGGTGTCGCCCTGTAGATGTCGACTTCGTACGCCGTCGCGGGGTCGAAGTGAACTCTCAGCAGTCCCACCAGGAGGCCAAGAAACCCCACTACCAGGACGGCAGCACTCCGGGCCCGGACCCCACGACGTCGCTCGCCGACGAACTGATTTCCTGTTGCCACACCTGTCGTACTTCCGTAGTTTGAATTTGTTATGGAGTTCATACCACGACAACGTCGTCGAGAGCGGGACCGTCGGTCGGAGGATCACGTCCGTCCGACCAGGTCGGCGATCCGTCGGGCGGCATTCCCGTCGCCGTACGGTTGCGGTTTCTCGTCCGGGCGGGAACTGTTCGCGAGCGTGTCGGCGATCGCGTCGGCGTCGGCGCCGACGAGCCGGTTCCACCCCGAGGTGACCGTCTCGACCCACTCGGTCTCTTCTCTGAGCGTGACACACGGGACGTCGAGGAAGAACGCCTCCTTCTGGACGCCGCCGGAGTCGGTCGCGACGGCACGGGCATCGGCCAGCAGGGCGACGAACTCCAGATAGCCCAGCGGGTCAGTGAGTCCCAGTTCGCGTTCGGCCCGGTCGCGCATGCCGAACGCGTCGAGTTTCTCGGCAGTTCGGGGGTGGACCGGGAGAACGACCGGCCACGGCGCAGCGGCCAGTCCGTCCAAGATCGATGCGAGACGCTCGGGGTCGTCCGCGTTGCGTGGCCGGTGGACCGTCGCGAGGACGTACTCCTCGCGCGCCAGCCCCAGGTTCCCCCTGACGTCGGTCTCGCTGCGCGCGACGTCGCGTGCCCAGCGGATGGCGTCGTACATCACGTCGCCCGTCCGGTGAGCCCGGCCGGCGAGTCCCTCGGCCTCGAGGTTCACGACGGCCTCGCGGGTCGGGGCGAACAGCAGGTCCGAGACGTGGTCGGTGACGACGCGGTTGACTTCTTCGGGCATGTCACGGTTGTCGCTGCGGAGTCCCGCCTCGACGTGGGCGATGGCGAGGTCGCGTTTCGCCCCCACGAGCGCGCCGCCGAGCGTCGAGTTCGTGTCGCCGTACAGCAGGAGGACGTCGGGGTCCTCGTCGTCGACGACCGGGTCGAGGCGGCGCATCACCGAGGCGGTCTGTGCGGCGTGGGTGCCCGACCCGACGCCGAGGTTGTACGACGGAGTCCGCACGGCGAGTTCCCTGAAGAAGACATCCGAGAGCTGCTCGTCGTAGTGCTGACCGGTGTGGACGAGCACCTCCTCGTGGTCCGCCTTCAGCGCCTCCGAGACGGGGAAGGCCTTGACGAACTGCGGGCGCGCACCGACGACGGAGAGCACCTTCACAGCGGGTCACCCCCGTTGTCGGCTCCCCGGGCGCTCATGGGTCGTCGTACTCCCGGAGCGCCGTGGCGACTCGCTCGACCTGTTCGTCCGTCAGCGCCGGGTGGACGGGCAGCGACACCACCTCACGGGCGGCGCGCTCCGCGACCGGACACGACGCGTCGACGCCGTCGTAGGCCGGGAGTTCGTGGATCGGGTCCGGGTAGTAGACCCCGGTGTCGATCCCGGCGTCGTCGAGGTGCGCGACGAGGGCATCGCGGTGCTCGCACCGGACCGTGTACTGGTGGTAGGCGTGTCTCCGACCGTCCGGTTCGACCGGCGTCGTCACGGCGGAGTCGACGAGCGCGTCGTTCAGTCGCGCGGCGTTGCGTCGGCGCGCGCGCACGAACGCATCCAGTCGGGGCAGCTGTGCCCGCCCGATGGCGCCAGCGATGCTCGTCATCCGGAAGTTGTGTCCCACGTCGACGTACGTCCCGGTCCCGTCGCGCCCGTGGTTGACGAACCGGGCGGCGCGGTCCGCGACGGACTCCTCGTCGGTGACGACCATTCCGCCCTCACCGGTCGTCATGTTCTTCGTCGGATAGAAGGAAAAGGCCGCAGCGTCGCCCAGCGACCCGACGGGGTCGCCGCGGTAGCGCGCGCCGTGGGCCTGTGCGGCGTCCTCGACCAGGGCCGCGTCGCGCTCGGCCGCGATATCGGCGAGGGCGTCCACGTCCGCAGGTAATCCGTACAGGTGGACCGGGAGAACGGCGTCGACGCCGCCCTCGCGTTCGACCACGGCGCGGACGCTCTCGGGGTCGAGGTTGTACGTCTCCGGGTCGACATCCGCGAACACCGGCCGCGCGCCACAGAACCGGACGGCGTTGGCCGTCGCGACGAACGATAACGGCGTCGTGACGACCGTGTCGCCCTCACCGATACCGCAGGCGCGGAGCGCGGCGTGGAGCGCCGCCGTGCCGTTGGCCGTCCCGACGGCGTGGTCGACGCCACACTGGGTCGCGAACTCCTCCTCGAAGGCGCGTACTTCGGGCCCGTCGGCGAGCAATCCGCTGTCGAGGACGTCGAGAACCCGTTCGCGTTCTCGGGAGCCGAGTTCCGGGCTGGCGACCGGGATACGCGGTGAGGTGTCGTGGCGACTCATTCGAACCGGTTCCCCCCCTGGAGCGCCGGCGGCAGCGGTTCCTGGCAGGCCGGCACGCCGACCGCGAGCGTCTCCGGCGGGACGTCTCCGGTGACGACGGCCCCGGCGGCGACGAAGGCTCCCTGGCCGACAGTCACCCCGGGCAACACCGTGGCGTTCGCGCCGACAGAGACGTCAGACTCGACGGTGGTCTCGACGAGTTCGCTCGTCTCGCGCACCGGGTAGGGGTCGTTCGTGACGACGGCGTGCGGGCCGAAGAACACGTCGTCGCCGACGACCGTCTTCGGGGGGAGGTACGCCCCGGTCTGGAGGTGGACGTTCGACCCGGTCGACACCCGCCCGTCGACGGTCGCGTGCGTCCCGACGAGCACGTCGTCGCCGAGGTCTGTCTCGCTCCGGACGACCGCGTGGTGCCCCGTCGCGAATCCGTCACCGGCCCGGACGTCACCGTACAGTATCGTCCCGGCCCTGACGACTGCGCCGTCGCCGAGCACCGTGCTCCCGGTGTCCGCTCCAACGCCGACCTGTGCCGTCTCCGCGACGTCACAGTTGCGTCCGGTCCGGAGGTCTGTGAATGCCTCGTCGGTCATGTGCTGTGACGGACTGATCCGAGAACAACCATTGTTATAGGTCGCCTGCCCTGCCGAGACAGGGGACCCCGGTATCAGTTCGAACCGTCGCCGATGGCATACACCGACCGGGCGGCGTCGTCGGCCTCGAGGGCGCGGTGTCCATCGACGACCGTGACGTCCTCGAAGGCGTCGTCGGGAAGCGACGTGAACTCCTCGTGGGCCGTCGCGAGGACTGCCGTGTCGAGGTCCAGATCCGGAACCCCGTCGACGGGAACGCGCTGGACGCCGTCGGGCGGAGGTGAGCTACACACGGGGTCGGCAGCGAAGACGGTCTCGGCCCGGTCCGCGAGCGCCGAAGCGATGGCGACGCCGGGGGACGCGCGCGTCTCGTCGACGCCGGCCCGGTACGTGAGTCCGAGGACGACCACGGTGCTGTCCGCGAGCGACTCGCCGGCCGCCTCCAGCTCCTCGGCGAGTTTCTCGACGGTGAACGAGGGCATACCGTCGTTGACCGACCGGGCAGTCTCCAGGAGCGGGGTGGGCGTCCCGAACTCCTCGATGAGGAAGTGCGGGTAGTACGGGATGCAGTGGCCGCCGACGCCCGGTCCGGGCGAGTGGATGTCACAGTAGGGCTGGGTATTCGCGGTCTCGATGGCCGCCGTCACGTCGACACCGAGTTCGTCCGCCATCCGGGCGAGTTCGTTCGCGAGCGCGATGTTGACGTCGCGATAGACGCCCTCGAACACCTTGACACACTCCGCGGTAGTCGCGTCGGCAACCGGGATAACCTCGGCGTCGGTGATTGTCCGGTAGACGAGCGTCGCGGCGTCGCGGCTCGGGCCGTCGATGCCGCCGACGACCTTCGGGTGAGTGCCACGGATGTCCGCGAGGGCGCGGCCGCTCATCGTGCGTTCCGGGCAGAAGGCGACGCCGAACTCGCCGAGCGTGAGGTCGCTCTCGGCCTCCAGCCACGGGACAATCCTGTCACGGCAGGTCCGGGGTGGGACCGTCGACTCGACCACCACGAGGTCACCCGAGTCCAGCCCCGACCCGACCGTGCGGATAGCCGCCTCCAGCACGGAGAGGTCCGGCTCGCCTCCGTCGATGAGGGTAGGGACGATGACGACGTGGACGGCGGCCTCGGCCGCTGCCCGGGCGCTATCGGTCGTCGCAGTCAGTGCGCCGTCGTCGACGAGATCCTGGACCAGTTCCGGGAGGCCCGGTTCGCCGTCGACGGGACAGGCACCCGCGTTGATCCGGACGACCGTATCGGTGTCGACGTCCACCCCGGTGACGTTGCCGGTGACGTCGGCGTAGACGGACGCCAGCGGGAGCCCCATCTTGCCGAGTCCGTACACCGCAACGGGGACGGCACCGCCGGTGAACGCCGCCCGGAGCGCGCTCTCGGATTCTTCGCTGTCGTACAGTAGCGCTCGCGACGATCGGACGCGACTCATGGACATCTCCCCCAAAACGCCCGCCCGAGCCCAGTCACGGGTCCGGCACCTCCATCACCCGGTCGGCAGTCGCGCGTCTCGTGGCTTCCTCGATCCGGTGTGCGAGTTCGACGGCGCGCAGGCCGTCCGCGGCCGTGGTCCGCGGGTCGGTGTCGTCGCTGACGGCGTCGACGAACTCCCGGAGTTCGTTCTTGAGCGGTTCGCCGCTCTCGACTGTCGGTCGTTCGATGATGCTCTCGTGTCTGTACCGCACGTCCCCGTTGGATGTGACGTACTCCGGGAGCGAGTGGCGATGGATCTGGACGGACTGGTCCATGTAGTCGACGTCGATCTGGCAGTCCTCGGCGGTGACGGCCAGGTCGCGGATCTTCTCCTGGGTGATCCGACTGGCCGTCAGCGTCGCGACCAGGCCGTCCGCGAACTCGATCTGGGTGACGACGTGGGGCTTACCGTCGACCCCCATGGCCGAGACGCCGGTGACGGGTCCGTCCGCGAGCGTCCTGACGATGTCGATGTCGTGGATCATCAGGTCGAACACCACGTCGTCGGAGCTGTCGCGCTCGACGGGCGGGCCCTGTCGTCGGGCCGCGACGGCGATGGGGTCGGCCTCCGCGAGGACGTCCTGCAACGCCTCGAAGGCGGGGTTGTACCGTTCGATGTGGCCGACCTGGAGAACCAGACCGCGCCTGCGTGCAGCCTCGCCCAGTTCTCGCCCGGCCTTCACGTCGGTAGCGAAGGGTTTCTCGACCAGCAAATGGGTGCCGGACTCTACCGCCTGATGACCGACTTCGACGTGGTGTCTAGTCGGAACGACGATCGAGACGGCGTCGACGCGGGCCAGCAGCGACTCCCTCTCGTACACTGTAGTGTCGAACTGCTCGGCAATGTCGTTCGCCTGCTGTCTGTCGATATCGCTCACACCAACCAGGTCGACCCCGGTCAGTTCCGAATACACCCGCGCGTGATGGCTCCCCATATTACCGACGCCGACGACCCCGACTTCGACTGTGTCGCTCATTTTCTGTCAGGAGGTGTGCGACATTGGGCTTAGTAATACGCTCCTTGCAGGAGTAGGGCGATGATACCCTATTGCAGAGGAGAGTGGGTTGCGTCCTAATGGCAATATCGACAGCAGTCTGGTCCGGGTAATCGACCGTTCGCGAACACGTGGCAGTCCAGCTCGGTAATTTCCCCGACCTCTCCCATCAAGGAGTTAGTTGGAAACACCCAGAACGTGCCGTCGTCGAGGGGTACTTCCGCCACCACGACCCGACGACCGCGTGGCCACCGGTCACTCGGACTAGTCACTCCATACCGTTCGCTCAATCACGGCCGTTCCCTGGAAAGGGGCTGTCGGTACTCAGTATCCAGGTGGAGACGTGCACGGTCGCCGTCAGTACGCTCTTCGGTAGTCTAGCGGAATACGTTGACAGCGATGCAGTCGATGAGCCCGTGCGTCGGTACCCCAATACGGTTCAGTGACCGGAAGAACGCATAAGTACGAGCGGCCTGCTTCAAGCCCTGCTTGGAGAGGCCGCGGAATTTCGCCAACCACGGCTGGAGCAGTGACCAGAGACACTCTGCCTGATTCGTGTGAACTCCCTAGTCCGAAACGTATCCGTCGTCGTGAACGACGTATTGATGATCGTAGTCCATCCCTTGGTAGCCGGGAAGACCGTCACTCCAGACCTCTCCCAGCACCTGGGAGAGGTCGTCCGCGTCCTCAATTACCGGTGAAAGATCCTCCTCGTAATCGCTGCCCTCTTGAGCTGCTACGACTCGTAGCACGTCGCGGCAGGCCGCGATGAGCGTCAACTCGTCGCCCAGGTCTCCGGTCCAGCGTGTCCGCCCTCCCTCGGGCGAGCCGGCGCGGTCGAGACCTCCCGCGGCGGCTCTTGGCTTTTGAACCCCGAACACACCTGCTGTGTTTCGTCGACTTGTGTCGGCCATCGACTGTCTGGGAGATGCGCTCTCAGACAGTCGGAAATCCGCGACAGAACGCGGTTTCGACCTCTCTGATCCGGTCGTGGCGCGTTTGGTAACACGGCGAGAGGAGGGCGGCGATCTGGGTGATGCTGAGCAAGGTATCGGCGGAGAGGACCAAAGCGATGAGGAACTCACCAGGAGTGAGTTCCGACTCGTAGAAGGACGTCCCCCGGAGTGGTTTTTCCAGTGACAGCGGTCACACCAGATACGGTCAGAACCCGTCCAGAGCCTGGAGGCTATCTGCGCCAGAGGTTTGGGCAGGCTCGTGCCTCCCAGGCCATCTTGAGACGGCGCTCAACGAGGGCCTCCGGCGGCTCAGGCCGAAAATCTATCACTCACAGTTCCGCAAGTTCCGCTAGCCTCTGGCCGAAGGCAGGGCGTTCGTTGGATATGTTCGTTTCTGCCCTGCCAGAGGCACTAATACTCATAGTTCCGCCAGTCTACAGAAGAGCGCGCTCGGTTGCGTTACCCCTTGCTGCGGGAGTTCCTGTTTCATCGTCGCGCTGTGCAGATACAACTCCAGTGTATGTCCGCCTCACTACGCGAATCGGAGTCGCGCTACGAGACACCGAGAACGGCGCTGTGGCTGGCATCCCACCCGACGGTCCACCGATGAGACAGGCGAATTCGGTCACCCGTCAGTCACATTCATCTACGACCGTCTGAACGACGACGACATTGCCCGAGTGAACGAACACCTGCATACCGGCGTACATAAACGAGACTGTCACGTACTGGGACGAGTCACTCGGAACCACTTCGTCCAGCGCGTCGATATCTATCGACTCGGCGAGAGGCGGGAGGTCATCCACAGGCGTCTCCAGCGCGTCCGAAACCGTCTCTGCAACGGCAAGAGTAGTATCGTCCAGAGGCTCGGTCATGCACCGACCTTGGCCACATAAATTGATTGTAATATATATGGTACCGCTGATACACAAGGTTTAAAAATCACGCTGTTGGGATTGTTTCGCGTTACCGAACTCGGAGACCGATTCACCGTTGCCATCCGTAGCGGACCCCCCAGTGCTCGGCCACGAAAGCCGGAACTACTCCGGACCGTTTCCCGTATTCCCGCGATACAGTCGATATTTCGGACGGTATCACAGGAACTAGATTCGACAGTGAGTCGATTCGGGAACAACTGGCCGCTCTCGTCGTCGTGCCTGCCCGAACGCTGAGGTCCGGCACTGTCTACTTGTCCCGAGAGTGCGACGATCCCCGAGAACCGGTAGGACCGCCATCACCAGTGTCAGTGGACGACGGTCGACGTCCGCCGTCCCGAGTGTCTGGAACGGCACGTTCATGGCCCGTGTGCCGGGCGTTCTCGCTGACCCGCGGCGGTCAGTCGTGCGTATGGGATCTGTCGGGCCATAGATGTCGGTCGGGGACGGACGTCCGCTCACGGTTTCCGGAGGAGATCGGAAGCGGACACTGGGTCGCCACATCGGGCCTGGTTTCTGTCTGACCGTAGTCGGCCTCGTTCACCCCGAACGCTTCCGTGACCGCGCTGATACGTCCCGTCGAGATAGGACTCACCGATGGTCCACGAGGTCACAGAGGTCGCGCTCGTCGAGGACGACGAACGCGTCGTCGGCCAGGTCGTCCTCGTTTCCCGGCAGGAATATCAGCTGATCGTTGTCCGTTACCGGGATCTCCTCCCACTGTGAAACCTCGTACCCCAGACTTCCCGGCGGGGGATCGGTCGCGACAGACTCCCAGTCGACCGGATGGACCGGGGGTTCGTTTTCGTTGCGCGCTTTACTCTCGTCGACGTCCGCGCTGTCGTCGCTCATCTGTCCTCCCAGTCCCGACTCCCGACCCGCGTCGACCCAGGCGTCGGTGTCTCCCACAACATACTCTCAGTAATTACGTCTTACTTCAAATGTGTTGCTGCCGGCTCATTTTTATTGGGTTTCAAATACGTACCAGATGCGGGTGAGAGCGTGTATGCGAGTAGCCGGGTGTGGATCACGTCCCTAGCCGCACGTAGGACGCCCCTACCGTAGCCTCGTCCGAACAAGTATCCCTTTCCCCCGAGTAATAATCTCTTACCGGGCAGATACGGGGGTTTCGCCGCCGTGAGCGAGGCCGTGACGGTCGACCCAACGTTCGACGGGCCACTCGACGAGAGGCGGTGACGACTCGTCACCGGTCACTGACGATGCAGGCCAGGACAGTCCGAACCGCCGGGAGGGTTCGGGCGGGCGGCGCCGACGGGTCGACCCACCGCACTGCTTCGACCCCCTCGAGAGCAGACGGCGACGGCCGTGAGGTGAGGGCACAGTCACAGACGGAGTAAACGGAGGCGGTGCGGTCCCGCGTTCGGTGGACGTACCAGAACACGCCACGGGGTCCGATGACGGCACACCGACAGGACAACTCCTCGCGGACTTCGCGCCGGAGCGTGTCCGCGAGCGACTCGCCGGGGTGGGCGCCCCCGCCCGGGAGCGTCCAGAACGGGGTCCCGTCGGCGTGGCGTTCGCGAACCAGCGCCACCCGGTCGGAGCTCGTCACCAGGGCCTTCGCGCCACGTCGGACCCGGAACTCGCTGGTAGCGACGGTCTCCCGTGGGTCGGGGCGACCGTATATCGCGACGGAAGGCCCGCTCTCACTCATGTCAGGCGGTCACGCTCGACCCGGCGTCGGCCGCGATAAGCGATCGGATCCCCTCGTGGATGTCGACGGTCGGTTCGTAGCCCAGAACCTGGCGCGCGCGGCTAATGTCGGCCTGGCTGTGTCGAATGTCCCCCGGGCGGGGGTCCACGTGGACGACGTCGCTCTCGGTATCGGTCGACTCGCGGACGGTTTCGGCGAGCGCAGACACGGAGTACCGCTCTCCGGTGCCGACGTTGAACGCGCGCCCCGTCGCGTCGGAGGCCGCGGCCTGGATCGTCGCCTGGAGCGCGTCGTCGACGTGCGTGAAATCCCGTGTCTGCGTGCCGTCACCGTGGACGACCAGCGGGCGGTCGGTCCGGGCGCGCCGGACGAACTCGTTGACGACCGTGGGCGTCGGTTTCCCGGGGCCGTAAACCGTGAAATACCGGAGGACGACCGTCGGCAGGTCGTAGCGGTCGGCGTAGAGACGGGCGAAGTGGTCAACGCCGAGCATCGCGACGCCGTACGGTGACACCGGCCGTTTGGGGTCGTCTTCGTGGACCGGTAGCGTCGAAGCGTCACCGTAGACTGCGGCGTCCGACCCGACCAGAATGCGAGTGTCGGTTCGACGAGCCGCGTCGAGCACCGTGACAGTCCCGCTGGCGATCCGGTTGTGTGTCTCGACCGGCGAGCGGAGTGAACGGCGGGCATCGATGTGAGCCGACAAGTGAAAGGCGACGTCAGCGTCCGCCATCGCCTCTGAGACCGCGTCGACCGCGCGGACGTCCGTGCGGACGAACTCGACGCTGTCCGGGACAGCGTCGCGGTCACCGATCAGGAGGTCGTCGAGAACAGTCACGTCACAGGGACCCGAGAGGGTCCGCGCGACTCGACGCCCGAGATAGCCGGCCCCGCCGACGACGAGGACCGACGACCCTGCGAGCGACGAGACTGCACTGGCCGTGCGCCGCTCGACTGACTCACCCATCTGCCGTCACCCGGATCGGGGCGCCTGCCTCCGAACGCGAATTCGGCCGGTTCCGCTGATCAGTCTCGGTCGGTTCCAGTACTGACATACTGCGTCGTCGGATAGCGATCCCCATTGTTATCGTCGAAATAAAGCGCCGAAATCCAGACCCGCCCTCACCCGGCGGCGCGTGACAGCCACCCCCGCGGGAAACGGGGACACCTGGTCCGGCGGCGGTCGAAACCAGAGAGCCAGTGCAGTCCCGGGGACGTGTGCGGCGTGAGCGCACACGTTTCGCGCACCCGGCTTCTCAGGCCTCGTTCTCTCGACGGGGTAACGTGAGCGCGAGATACGGAGCGACGTAGTCGGTCGCCGAAGTCGGCCGCAGGGTCTGTAAATCGTCGTCGTATTCGATCACCCCCGCGTCGGCGAGTTTGGGGAGATTACTGTGGACGAGTCGTGTTGCGACCTTGCCGCGGAAAGTGTCGTCGGTCATCCCCTCGGGCGTCTCCGCACGGGAGACGACGTACTCGATGAGGTCGCCGAGCGGGACTCCCGACTCAGCGACCAGAAGATAGGTCAACACGAACCGGTTGCCCGGCTCGGCGAGCAGTTCGAAGAGCATGTCGATCGGGACCGACGCCTCCGGCGGCCGCTCCCGCTGTGTCTCACACACCTGTGCGAACGTCGCGTCCATGTCGACGAGGTCACGGAGGGACGTCAGTCCGGCATCGGGCGATGGTTCGGCCGCTGCGACGCTATCTCCTGACGACTCGCCAGTGTCGTGTGAGCCGTCCTCGGGGCTGTGCCGGTCGTTTGTCTCGGACGTTTCCTTTGACATAGGTTCAGTTGTTCGTGTAGTCGTCCGGGCGTCTATCCGCGAGCGATGGGCGGCACGGCCGTTCCTGCACCGGTCTGGGTATCGCCCGCGGAACGGCCAACGACTCCGATACGGCCCAGTTGTCATTCAAGGAATATACGTCTTTGCCTGGCCAAACCTCTTTACCACCGCGCCCCGACGTAGCAAGTGGAGCGGACAAACAGGGACTCAAATATGGTACGAGATCACGTACCAGATGAGTAGCCGGTTAGATGTCGTACATAGCGGGGTACGCACGTCCCTCGCGTCCGTACACGAGAACATGAGTGAAGATTGGGACGAAGTGAGCTTCGTGATCAGTTCCCGGTATCGCATCGCCGTCATGCAACGGCTGGTGGTCGGACCGGCAACACCGTCGACGATCGCATCGGACGCGGACGTGGGTATCTCTCACGTGTCGCGTGCGCTCCAGCGGTTGCGCGAGCGGTCGCTCGTCGACCTGCTCGTATCCGACGACCGGAAGAAAGGTCGCGTATACGGGCTGACCGAACGCGGGCGCCAGATCTGGCAGACGATCGAAGCCGAGAACATGGTCTGACACGGCGCCCAGCCCCGACGGCTGCCGCGATCCGTAGGGCCCGGCTCGAAGTTCGCCCGAGTAAGTCCATACAAACACTCGGTAAGCCCTCCCAAACAACTGGTCGAGGGGTGTTACTCCGGTGCTTTCCGACCCCGAGATGACTGGCTGTGGGCGTTCGATGTTTGTGACCTACTCGTAATGGCCTGTTTCGTTCGGTTAGCAGACGAATGTCTAAGTCCCAGGGAATACAGGGAACGGAAGATGGTAGACCATTTGACCGACGAGGAACTCGACCGGATACAGGAGTTCACCGAGACGCCGACGTACGAGCGAACTCCCGAACAGTTACTCCCGGACCAGGCGGACGTCCCCGACGAGTCGAGTTCGGACTGAGCCGCCCCAGGCAGACAGCGGCCGACCAGTGCCTGCGACCGGGAGGACAGAGACACTGGTGCGGACGCCAGCGGCAACGCCTCCTGCTCTACTGGATGGAACCGGTCACCGTACGCGAGAGCTGGTCCCCGTATCCGGGTGCAAGTGAGACGAGACAGTCACTCGTACTGGAGTTCACTGAGGTCCTCGTTCGAACGCCGGACCCAGAGGACGACATGGACGACGACAGCAACCGCCACGACGACTGTCACTGCGACGGCGATCGACGTCGGCGAGAGCGCGTCGAAAAACGGAACACCGATGCTGGAGAGTACTACGAGAACCAGCCCGGTGGCGGCGATCGCCCCATAGACGTACTGCCAGGGATAGGACCGGTCTTCGCCGCCGAGAAACCGGTCGAGCTCGCCGGCCTGTGAGCTGAGCGAGACGACACTCGTCTCCTCGTCGTACTCGACCAGTCCGGCCTCTTCGAGCTTCGGGACGTGGGTCTGGTACAGCGAGACGTACACACGCTTTCGCTGTTGTTTCTCCAGGTCCTCGACGTCGATGTCGTTTTCCCAGGCAGCGACGTATTCGGCGAGCTCCGTGAGTTCCATCGGCCCCCTCTTTTTCAGTGTGTACAGGAGGTACCGGCGTCGGCCCCTGCTCAGGATATCGAATACGACGTCCTGTGTGAGTTCCGTATCCCCACTTGCCATCCTCTCAACCCCCGTACTCGCTACTGTACCGTTCCGACAGTCCCAGTGTCGGGCGTCCGGAATGAGACACAGTACACCTCGGACGTGGAACGTACATTGTTAGGAACTACCTACACGAAATCAAGCCGTTACAGAGGAGCGATGCGAAAGCCTCGGTCCGACTCACCGGACCTCCGAGTCGAGGGGAGGCCGATACCGATCGACTGGCTGGACGCCACGAGCGACCTCCGATGACGACGTCTGCACGTGCACCTGACCGGGTCAGTCGGCAGAACTGTCGGGGCGGATCGGTAGACCGCAATCAGGAATCCGCGTACACGCACACGTAGACGTCGTCCTCGACAGTCACTGCGACACGACGTCCCATAACCGAAAACGCGATGCGACCGCGCCTGGGGGCCCCACCGTCCCGGGCCAGCACGCGATCGAGGGCGTCAGGGTCGACCGACTCGTAGAGTGGTTCTTCGAGTTCGAGCGGCGAAACGCCTTCGGCCTCCGCGAGCGCCTCGACGACGGCGGTACTCACCGACTCGTTTCGTTCGTCCACTGTGCGATGCACCGTCACCGGTGAGTCCGCGACGCGCTGGTCCGGTGCTGTCGCGGGCTGACACCGGTCCACGGACCCCGTTCTATTCTCTTCGTTACTCATTCGTATACCAGTGAACAGCTCGTCGATAGTCCGTTCATGAGTGGTTTCCTGAAGTACAATTGTCGCCACACAGTCTACACAGGCGTGGTTCGGTAAACTATGGTATTATTGTTTCGGATCCGAGCACGTTCGGCGACGGTCTGTTGCCAGTGGCTCGACGGCCGGTGTCTCGCCCGATTTCGACGAGTGGCGGCTCTCGTCCGCCCGAATAATGACATCCTACTCGAAGTAACAACCTGTTGTTTCAGTTAATATTAAGTGAATGGGGCCACATTGATTGTCCACCGTCAGTTCAGTCGACCGAACTGTCGGGGATGGTGCCGGACCCCGAAACCGAGGGACGCGGCCCCCGTTAATCCGTCTTAAAGGATGGGACATGAACCAATGCAATTCCGACAGGGAACGAGGCGAATCGCACGCTACTTCCCCGGCACGGACCGGGGCGGTGGGACACAGAGACGGCTGCGGACAGAGGGAACAGTGAGTGGGTAATGTCAGCGAAAGATCAGGCGCTCGAATCGATAGGGCTGACGCAGACTGAGGAATCAAGCGACGAAAGTGAGGGCGAGACAGAGAGCGAGGCGAGAGAGGCGGCGACCGACTCGTTGCCGCTGGACCAGGTATTCGAGATCCTGAAAAACAGGCGCCGTCGGCTGGTACTGGAATACCTCCAGGACCGTGAGCAGGTGTCGCTCGGAGAGATCGCGGAACACGTCGCCGCCGACGAGAACGACACCACGGTCAAGCAGATCACGTCCAAAGAGCGCAAGTGCGCGTACGTCGGTCTCTACCAGTGTCATCTCCCGAAGATGGACGACATGGACGTCGTCGACTTCAACCAGAACAGAGGGCGGGTGAGTCTGGGACGGAACGCGGACCAGCTCACGGAGTATCTCGACTGGGGAGAAACGGCCACGCGCTCGTGGCCACTGTACTACGCGGCGGTCAGTAGCGCGGGAGTCGGACTGGTCGGTCTGACCAGCCTGGTCAGCGGTGGGAGCGCGACGCTCGCCGTCAGTCTGACGACGCTTGTCGGCGTCGCTCTCCTGTCTATCGCACAGTTCAGGTCGGAGCGAGCGAACGACGTGCGAGAGCAGTAGGTTATCGATTCAGGGAGTTTTTCAGACGCTATAACGCCCTTACCGGGCCAGATACCCCTGAACGATAGCCGGGTTTAAGTTACTACCTGCAGGAATGCAAACGCTGTCGCCCCAGACTGCGCCCGACCACGAGAGGACCGACCTGCTCCGAACCCCGAGACCCTGCCCACTCGTCACTCGACCTTGACTGGTCCGCAGCCATCGACGGTTGTCCGAGCAGGGGGCGACGGCTCCCCCATCCCGCCCCCGTCCGCCGGTTGCTCTCGCGGCGGACCCCCCTTTCGACACTGCTTCGACAGCAGTGCCCGGAGAGCAGCTACCGGAAGCCGGGGCGAAGTTTCAGTTTCCCCGGTCAGATCTCCTTCGAGCCGTCGGTGCCGCCGAGCCCCGGAACCGGATAGACGCCCGAAACCGCGTGTAAATGCCTCATTAACTATACCACAGTACACGACCACCCCGGACTGGGCACACCCGTCCGGTCCGTGGTCAGCACCCACATTACATACATAGAGATGTAATTGATCGACGTACGGTAGTCAGGTGGTACGTATTCTATCACCACAGGGGCCACCGAAGAGTGTCCGGTCGGGCGAACCCCATAGGTCGGACGACGGGATCTGTGTACACAACTCACGGGGCGCCGATCGCCCCCGTCAGCGAGTCCTGAATCGACGGGAATAGTAACCGGACACCTACGACAATTTTCTGATATATTTCCATAATTCAAAGATCTCGATTACTATCGACAGGTCCGAAACGGCGTCCGTAGACTGCGAGATCTTCAGGAAACCGACGTCGAAGCGCTATAGAACGGTCGGATAGATAGAAATATGGCCTCTCGGTCCAGATACGTTTCGAGACGGATTCACCGCTATTTCTTTTTATCAATTTGACTTTATAGACACGATTCTTATAACAGTGTCGGAAAATGGCAGTTTCGGGCGGGAGTGCCTCCACGGCGGCTCGCCAGTCCGGCAGAAGGCCACAGGTCGAAGAGACGGTTCAATGATGTTTTTCCGGAGCGCGCGACTAGCAGGCCACCTGATCGACCTGGCGAACGGAGGTCGATCGTCGGGGCAAGACGGGCCGTGGAAACGCATCCCCATCGTCCCTCGACTCTGTGGATACCCCAATATTGAATACCGAAACCGCAGAGAGTCGGATATGGAAATCAGCGTGCTGGGGAGCGGCTACGTCGGGACCACGGTCGCGGCGTGTTTCGCCGACCTGGGCCACGACGTGACCGCTATCGACATCGACGAGGACATCGTCTCGGCCATCAACGACGGGGAGGCGCCGATCCACGAACCCGGCCTCGACGAGTTGCTAGCCACGCACGCCCGCGAGCGCATCACTGCGACGACCGACTACGCGGCCGTCCCCGGGACCGACGTGACGTTCATGGCGCTGAACACCCCCTCGAAAGCCGACGGCTCGATCGACACCTCGGTCATGGAGTCCGCCGCGACGATGCTGGGCGAGGCCATCGCCGAAAAAAACGAGACCCACCGGGTCGTCGTCAAGAGCACGGTCGTGCCGGGAACCACGGAGGAGGTTATCGCGCCGCTGATCGCCGAGGGGTCGGGCGGGACGGTCGGCGAGGACTTCGAGATCGGGATGAACCCCGAGTTCCTCCGTGAGGGGTCTGCGGTGTCGGACTTCCAGAAGCCGGACAAGGTCGTGCTGGGCGCCGAGACCGACGCCGCTATGGAGACGATGCGGACGGTGTTCGACCCGCTGGTCGAGCGCGTCGAGACGAGCGTCGTCGAGACCGGTATCAGGGAGGCGGAGATGATCAAGTACGCCAACAACGCCTTCCTCGCGGCGAAGATCTCGACGATGAACGAGATCGGCAACGTCTGCAAGGAGTACGGCGTCGACGCCTACGAGGTGGCCGACGCCATCGGTCTCGACCACCGGATCGGCCGCGCGTTCCTCGACAGCGGGGTGGGGTGGGGGGGAAGCTGCTTCCCGAAGGACGTCGCCGCGCTGATCGCCGCCGCACGCGACGTCGGCTACGACCCGTCGCTGCTGGACGCCGTCGTCGAGGTCAACGACAAGCAACCTCGACGGATGCTCGGACTGCTGGACGACCACGCCGACGTCGCGGGCGAGCGCGTCGCCGTCCTGGGGCTCTCGTTCAAGCCCGGGACCGACGACATCCGCGAGTCCCGCGCCATCCCGGTCATCGAGGGGTTGCTGGAGCGCGGCGCCGACGTGGTCGGCTACGACCCCGTGGCGACCGGGGAGATGCGCGAGCGCTTCCCGGAGATCGAGTACGCCGCCTCGGCCGGCGAAGCGCTGGAGGACGCGGTCGCCGCGATGGTCGTCACCGACTGGGACGAGTTCGCCGCCATAGACCAGGAGTTCGACCGCATGGCCGACCCCGTGGTCGTCGACGGCCGCCGTATCGTCTCCCGGCGCGAGGGCCTCGTCTACGAGGGCCTCACCTGGTGACTGCCCGGATCGCCACCGCACCCGACATTCCCGGCCGACCGTGGAATAGTTCCGACGCCGATACCCGGTTCGCGCGGGTGATACCCGGGACTGCCCGGGCGGGAAGCGCCACGGATCCGTGCACGCGGCAGACATCTCTCGCAACTTCCTCAGAGCGACGGAGACGGCCAGATCCCGCGGGTCGCGGCCCACGTCGGCGCCGTCGTTCGGTTCGGTCCCCGAAGAGAGTGCCCCCGGCGATCCGACCGGGCCACCACCAGCCGCCACTAAATCCGATAGATATTCGTGGTGGAAATCGAGGAGATGCCGTCCTGGGAGGGGGCCGGTCCGACGACGGGCTGTGGAGGGCGGCGCTGCGGTGTGTCGATCGGGTCGTGGACCGAGGCGTGCTCCACCGACGTGACCCGAAATCGACAGGACGAGTACGTCATACGTAGATTTATGTCGGAGAGCCACGGAACGCCCGCTGGGTACAGAAATCGGACAGGATCCACCCACGACAGGTGGTCGGTCTCACGAGAGGGGCCCCGATTATCACCGGGGATATCCGAGGGAGATATATTATAACCCCTCACGAGTGAGTGGGTGTACAGGCGGCAGCCGGCGACGGGACACAGGGGTCGGCTGCCGTCGGACGGGACCTGCAGGGATGTAGACAGAGCGGCGCCACTGTGGGAGTCGACAGGACACACGGACATGAGACGAACGCCATCCGAACGGGACGACACGGAGCACAGTATGAACAGACGAAGGTACCTGGCACTCGCGGGGGCAGCGCTGGGCACGGCGGCGGTCGCCGGTTGCCTCGGCGGGTCGAACGGGCCGGAGGGGGGCAAACAGGTCCGCTTCGGGTACGGCGGGGGGCCGTTCCTGCTGTCGGTCGGCTCCGCCGCACTCGCGGCGTCGGCCGCCAGCGAGAACGAACCCAACGACGCCTGTGCGAACGCGCAGGCGGTCAGTACGGAAACCGACGTGAGCGCGACGCTCGAAGCCGCGGGCGTGGACTGGTACGGCGTCGACCTCGCGTCGGGCGAGGACTACGACGTCGTCTTCGACCGGGTCCCCACGAACGGCGTCACGAGCGTCGTGCTCTACGGCCCGGGCTGTACGTTCAAGACGCTCCGCCAGGTCGGGACGGAGTCACAGATTCGGATCAGCGCGACCGCACGGGAGTCGGGCACCCACTACGTCGAGGTCGTCGACGTCCAGGAGAGCGACGGCGACTACACGATGCGCGTCGACACGGGGTCCTCAACCGCGACCCCCACGCCGACGCCCACCGATACGGCGACGGCGACCCCCACGCCGACGCCCACCGATACGGCGACGGCGACCCCCACGCCGACGCCCACCGATACGGCGACGCCGACCGATACGGCCACGCCCACGGACACGGCGACCGCGACGCCGTCACCGACTGCGACGACCGTCGCCGACGAGTACGGAGAACAGGGGTACGGCGAGTACGGCTACGGCGGCGTCTCGAACTGACACGGGCAGGTCGCGACTCGCCCGATCCGGGCGCGGGAGCGCCCGGGTAGTACGAGACTACCCCCGACAACCGAGCCGGAACTCGACACCGCGAACGATTGTGACGACGGACGGACCGAAACCACGACCGGACGAGCGAAAGTCGGACAGTCTGAACGGACGGGAGTCGACCGGTCGGACACCGAAGCGTCGACGGGTCGCTGGAACCGGATAGCCGGCAGACAGGACGCAGACACATATATACCCGGTGTGGGCGTACGGACTACGGTTACCCTACCGGTACGAACGCACGGGTCAGACAGCCACCACACACACGGAGCGCACACATGACAGACAACCACAACTACAACACGCCGAGTGAAGGGACGCTCAACTGGGACGTCCCGCTGAACGAGAACTTCGAACAGATCGACACCGACGTCGAGATCCGCGACACGGACGCCAACCGCACGAGCTATACGCCCAAGGACGGGGCGAAGTACCTCGCGACCGACACGGGGACCGTCTACGTCGGCGACGGCTCGAACTGGAACGAGGTCGGGTCGCTGACGAACGTGGCCGTCGGGACGAGCCAGCCCAGCAGTCCGAGCGAGGGCGACCTCTGGATCGACACGAGCTGAGGCGTCCATGACCGATTACTACCTCGCGACCGACGGGAGCGACAGCAACTCCGGGACACAGGACCAGCCCTTCGGCAGTCTGCAGACCCTGTTGAGCGCGCTCTCGGCCGGCGACACCGGCTACGTGCGCGGCGGGACCTACTCCCCGACGGGTTTCAACGACGGGAGCGACCAGCAGGGCAGCGACGGCAGTCCCATCCGGGTCGAGGCGTACGACGGCGAGGACGTCGTCTTCGACTTCTCGAACGACACCTACGGCGGGCTGCGCCTGTGGAGCTGTTCGTACTGGGAACTTCGGGACTTCGAAGTCCGGAACGCGCCGAGTTACGGCCTGTACCTGTTTGGCGGGACCGACTTCTGTACGATCGAGAACGTCACCGTCGACGGGTCGGGCGGCGATCCGTCGACGAGCGGCGCGGGGATCTACCTGTACAACGCGCCGGACAACACGGTTCGCAACTGCGTCGCTCGAAACGCCTACGACCCCTCGAGCGGCGGGGGCAACGCCGACGGCTTCGCCTCCGAGGGGTCTCCCCGGTCGGTGTTCGAAGATTGCGTCGCTCACGGGAACTCCGACGACGGGTTCGACTTCTGGCAGGCCCAGGACGACACGCTCCGCCGGTGTGTCGCCTACAACAACGGCTACGACCCCGACGGCAACGAGGCGGGCGACGGGAACGGCTTCAAGCTCGGCGGCGGGTCGACCAGCGGCGGCCACCGCGTCGAGCGGTGTGTCTCCTACCGGAACGGCACCCGGGGATTCCACTACAACGAGGCCGACGTCCCCGTCGAAGTGTACAACTGTACCGCCTGGGACAACCCGCGCAACTACTGGTTCGCCGAGGTCCAGCACGTGCTGCGCAACAACGTCTCCTCACAGGGCGAAGTGACCCTCGGGAGTGCCGTCGACCACTCGTACAACACCTGGAACCTCGGGATCACCTCCCCCTCGTTCGCGAGTACGGACCCCTCGAGTAGCGACTTCCTCAGACTCGCCTCGGACAGTCCGGCCATCGACGCAGGGACCGACGTCGGCCTCTCGTTCAACGGCGACGCGCCCGACCTGGGTGCCTACGAGACGTCTGGTAGTTCGGGCGGCGGTGGCGGCGGTACCGGGTCGCCGACGCTGAACGTCGCGACCGCCGACGGTTCCTTCCAGACGGGGACCGTCAACTACTACGACGGGAGTGCGTGGACACAGCCCCGGGTGGCCTACTACGACGGGAGTTCGTGGGTCGACCTCCAGAGCGCGTCCGGTGGCGGCTCGACCGACCCCTCGGTCGTCGACAGCTTCGAGAGCGGCATCTCGGCGTACACCGGCGACACCGACGCGTTCGACGTGTCGAGCGACCGCGCGACCGACGGCAGCCAGTCGCTGGTCACGACCGGCAGCGGCAACAGCTGGACGAATATCCACGCGACCAGTGGCCTGAACGCGACGGTCTCCCACGGGTCGACGTTCAGGGTGGACGTCTACCTGACCGACACCGCCGACACGGCGATCCTCTGGTTCGGGGTCGCCGACGCGGGCAACCGCCTCGCCGCCGGCTGGAACGCCAACAACGACGCGCTCCAGCTTTCCGAGACCGTCGGCGGGAGCTGGTCACAGCTCGGCCAGGGCAGCATCGCCGAGGTCGCCGGTGAGTGGATGGAGTGGGAGGTCGAGTGGGGCGTCGACAGCGACGACCAGATCGCGATCACCGCCTTCGACGCCAGCGGCACCGAGATCGGCTCCGCGTCCGCGGCGACGACCAGCAACCAGGCCAACGACGGCGTCGGCTTCGAGTACACCTTCCAGTACGGCGGGACCGGCCCCATCTACTTCGACAACCTCCGACTGGTGTAAACTACCCCACCCTCCTTCGCTCACCGCATACGCGGTTCGCTCGTTGAGGGCGGGGCCACCGATGGAACGCAGTTCCATCGAGGCCTC